>Ga0153921_1000856_pt1 | contig 14750 bp, 15 predicted proteins | sample TSNJ005MetaG_FD_104691 | JGI IMG/M metagenome (GOLD analysis project Ga0153921, IMG submission 104691) | Attine ant fungus gardens microbial communities from New Jersey, USA - TSNJ005 MetaG | ecosystem: Host-associated > Fungi > Mycelium > Unclassified | place: USA: New Jersey, Brendon T. Byrne... | reverse complement strand
GGCTGATTCAGGAGATCAATCAGGCTGCCTGTCCGGTTGCAGCAGTGGACATTCCTTCCGGTTTGCCGGCAGATGAGGGGTTTATGCCTGTCTTGGCTGTAAAAGCAGACTATACCTTTATGCTTGGGGCATGCAAAATGAGTGCGTTTGTCCCGGAAACGGCCTCTTATTATGGGGAATGGAAGCTGCTCGAAATCGGGCTGCCGCCTGTTTCACTGGAAAGGCATGGGACAAGGCAGCTTACCCAGGCTTCCCAAGTGAAGGATGCGCTCCCGGAGCGCAGCCCCTTTTCTCATAAGGGCACTTACGGGAAATGCCTGATCATCGGCGGCAGCCGGACGATGCCGGGTTCTGTTGCGATGTCGGCCAGGGCAGCACTGAGGACTGGAGCTGGACTGGCTGTTGTTGGAACAGCAAAGGATGCCATTCCCGTGATCGCAGCCAGCTGTCTTGAAGCGACCTATGCAGAAATTCGCGATGAAGATGGTTTACTGGTATCTGATCCGCATCTTGAGCTGGAAGGCTACCGGGCCATAGCCATCGGGCCGGGTCTCGGGAGGCACAGTGAGACAGCCCGCCTTGTCAGGCAAGTCTTCCGCGAGGCTGCATGTCCGCTTGTCATGGATGCAGACGCGCTCTATCACGGGAAAAGCCTGCTTCAGGAGGCGTCCAGGCGCCCGGCTCTTACGGTGATTACACCACACCCGGGAGAGATGGGCATGCTTCTCGATTTGCCGGCAGCTGAAGTGATCAAGTCACCCTTTTCGATCAGCCGCCAGTATGCGGAACAGACAGGTGCCTATGTCATCCTGAAAGGAAAGCATACGATCATTACAAGCCCGGATGGCCGCCAGTATGTGAACACGACTGGCAATCCGGGTATGGCCAAGGGCGGGAGCGGTGACGTGCTCACAGGCATTGTCCTGACCCAGGTGATGCAGCAGCCTGATCCGCTTGAAGCACTGGCAGTTGCTTGCTTCCTGCACGGCAAATCTGCGGATCTCCTTATAGAGAAGACGCATTCAGCCCGTGACCTGCTCGCATCAGATACAGCAGACGGCCTTTCCCTCGTTTATCGTCATTTCCTGTAACCGTTTTTAGCCGGTGGCATTGTTCCCTTTGTCCTAGTCTGGGATATGAAAAAGGCTTTCATTCTTGGAAATGAGACAAGGGAGATATGTTCATGAAAAAGCACAGCATCATCTTGTTTGCCGTTGTAATGGGTCTCTTTGTTTTTGTGCTGAGCGGCTGCGGAGAGAAGTCGCAGGCAGACGTTGTGAAGAAGCTGGACAGCCAGGTGGCCAATTTGAAAGGCTATAAGTCAAAAGCCGAAATGAAAATGAATACAGGTGAAGAAACACAGAAATATGATCTTGATGTCTGGTACAAAGACAAAGATTTCTATCGTGTATCACTTGCCAATGCGGACGATGAAAAGGGCAGTCAGGTAATCTTGAAAAACACGGAAGGCGTGTTTGTCGTGACACCGGCACTGAACAAAAGCTTCAAATTCCAGTCTGACTGGCCGGAATCAAGCAGCCAGCCGTACTTGTTTCAATCGCTTGTCAACGATGTGAAAAAGGATGCGGATGCTACATTTGAGTCAACAGCAGACCAGTATGTTTTCACAACAAAAACAAACTATCAGAGCAACAGCAACTTGCCTTACCAGGAAATCCATTTCAACAAGAAAAGCTTCACACCTGAGCTCGTAAAGGTGCTCGACAAAGATAAAAAGACACTTGTCGAAGTGACATTCTCAGAATTTAAGTTGGATCCGGGCTTTGAAAAAGACGATTTTGTGCTGAAGCAAGGTGATAACAAGGAAAGCTCAGCGAAAGCGGCATCAGCATCAGCATCTGCGCTCACTGTCAGCTATCCGCTTGAGACCGCTGGGGCTGAGCTTTCCGAGCAAAAAGAAGTCCGCCTGGATAACGGCAAGCGTGTCATCCTTACCTATGAGGGCGAGAAGAGCTTCACGCTCGTCCAAGAGAATTCGTCAGCTGTTGAAACATTGAACGAGCCGAAGGAGATTCCGGGTGAGATCGTCAACCTGGGCCATACCATTGCTGCTTTAAACGGCAGTACGCTTGAATGGAGTACAGCAGGCATCGATTACAAGCTGGCGAGCAAAGTGCTGACAAGAGACGAGCTGATTAATGTTGCCAAGTCTGTTCAGGGTAAAGGAGCAAAATAATACAAGAAAGAACAGAGCTGATGCATGTGCAGGCAGCTCTGCTTTTTTTTGCGTGGTTTCTTGACAAGGGCCTGTCTGTAGTTCAATAATGAAGGGAGATAAAACAACAGACATCGTCACGAACGCGGCCTCTTTTCTCCATTTGCCGAAAAGCGGTCGCTTTTATGCATCTGGAAGGGGAATACTTGTGGATCAGACCATCTACCGTCCATCCTGGGCAGAGATCAATCTTGACAATATCGCGTATAACATCAAGCAAATGAAGGGAAAACTAGCATCATCTAGCAAGGTCATGGCAGTTGTCAAAGCAAACGGTTATGGACACGGCGCTGTGCAAGTAGGCCGAATGGCTTTAAAAGCCGGAGCAGATGCGCTGGCTGTCGCTCTTTTGGAAGAAGCCGTTGAACTCCGCGAAGCTGGCATCGAAGCGCCGGTTCTTGTTCTCGGCCGCATTTCACCGGAGTTTGCTCCAGTCGCCAGGGACAGGGGCATTGCGCTGACTGTTTTCCAAAAAGACTGGCTGGAGCAGGCCGAAGCCCATCTCCTTGCTGTCCCGTCAGAGCAGCAGCTGGCCATTCATTTGGAAATGGATACGGGCATGTGCAGAACCGGCATTCGCACTGCTGAACAGCTGCAGGAGTGCCTTGAGGTATTAAAACAGAGCCGCTGCATATATTTAACAGGAGTCTATACCCATTTTGCGACTGCTGATGAAGAAAACAGCACAGGATACCGCAGCCAGCTTAAACAGTATAAAGAACGTGTTCGGCTGCTGAAAGAGATCTGGCCGCATCCGGTTTCCCTTCACACAAGCAACAGTGCCGCCTCGATTCAGCATACGGAAGATGCTTTTGACTATATCCGCTTCGGTGTAAGTCTATATGGCCTTTATCCTTCTCCATATTTGAAAGCGCAGCAGCATATTGACCTGCAGCCGGCTTTTTCGCTGCACAGCCGTTTGACAGAAGTAAAGAAACTTGCGGCTGGAGAAGCAGTCAGCTACGGTGCCACATACCGGACGGAACGAGAAGAATGGATCGGAACAGTGCCAGTCGGCTATGCAGACGGCTGGCCCCGGAAGCTGCAGGGCGCCTTTGTGCTCATTAGCGGCAGACGGATGCCGATTGTCGGCCGCATTTGCATGGATCAGCTCATGGTGCGGCTTGACGGGGAATACCCAGTCGGCGAGCAGGTGACCCTGATTGGCAGGCAGGGTGCTGAGGCAATCTCAATTGATGAAGTGGCTGAGCGGCTGGACACCATCGTTTATGAAGTTCCATGCCTGATCAGCAGCCGGATTCCGAGAATCTACCTGAATGAAGGACAGCCGTCACGACAGGAATAGCGGTTTTTTGCTAAAATAACCAAGAAGCCTTTGCAATGGATTTCATTCGATGATATTATGAAAGTGGACTATATTTCGAAACGTCATATATAAAGTCATTTGAATGATTGCGGAGGTGTTCGGTTTTGTCGGAAGGCTTGCAAGAAGTACGAGTCAAATTGCCAAAAAACTTGCTGAATGAGGTGGATGGACTGATGAGACATGAAAACAGCGATCTTAGTGAATTCATCTATCAGGCTGCAAAGAGCTATCTGCAGCACAAGAAAGACGAGCATATCCAGCAATTCCGTGAATCTATGCGTCTTGGATACCTCGAGATGGCTCGAATCAATCTGACAATTGCTTCAGAAGCTTTTCAAGCTGAAGAGGAAGCTGAAAACACTTTGGAGCGTGCCGTGATCGGGGTGTAATAATTTGATTGTGCAAAGAGGCGAAGTTTATTTCGCTGACCTTTCTCCTGTTGTTGGATCAGAACAGGGAGGGGTGCGTCCGGTACTGATTTTGCAGAATGATATAGGCAATCGATTCAGTCCCACCGTTATCGTGGCAGCAATCACTGCACAGATCCAGAAGGCTAAATTGCCGACACATGTTGAAATTGACGCCAAACGGTATGGATTTGACCGGGATTCGGTTATCCTGCTTGAACAGATCAGAACGCTCGACAAGCAGCGCCTAACAGACCGCATCACAAAATTGGATGGCGAAATGATGAAAAAAATAGAACGGGCCCTGGAAATCAGCCTTGGCCTTAAAGATATGTATGACCACTGACAAGACTCTTGCGCAACCGTAAGGGTCTTTTTTATATGTAAATGTTCATACCCTTTATATGGAGAGGCAAACATCTTATTCTTTTTAAAGATACGACATTATATGCTACAATAAAAACATCCGTTCCCGAAAAAGACTCGAGGATAGATTTGGATTTGCTTTGCATTTCTTCCACGGTCATGCAACAATAGCAGTAAATCATTTATCTGTGACGAACATGGAGGATTGCATTTATGGAAGAAAAGATCAGAGATATTCTAGTCCAGAACAGCGACTCAATTGTCGAGATTTGGCTACAAAATATGAATGACAATAAAAGCGACCATTATGCGGCCGTTTCCCAGGAATTATATGAAATGACGAACCGTGAATTCGTGAATGTCATTTTTGATAACATCAATGGTGAAAAGTCTACTAAGATTTTTGAAGAATTCTCAGAGCGCGTGATTAACCTGGGCTGGCCCCTTGGCTACATTACAGACGGACTGAGCGCATTCCGCCGTGTGGCAATCGACTTTATCATCAGCAAAGAGCACTCTGTCGATGCCAGTTTCAACTCAGATGTGGCACAGAGAATTGATGCTTGGGTAACACCGATCATCCGCCATCTCGTCAACAGCTATACAGGAAGCTGGGAAAATATCGTTTCCCTGCAGCGCATTGCACTTGAAGAATTATCTGCACCGCTGATCCCCGTGATTGACCGGATTACAGTCATGCCGCTCATTGGCACAATTGATACGGAACGGGCGAAGCTGATTATGGAGAATCTGCTTGAGGGCACGATTAAACACAATGCTGAAGTCGTGCTGATTGATATTACAGGTGTTCCGGTTGTGGATACGATGGTTGCCCATCATATCATTCAGGCTGCTGAAGCCGTCCGGCTGATCGGAGCAACGTGCATTCTGTGCGGCATTCGTCCGGAAATTGCCCAGACAATTGTCAATCTTGGCATTGATTTGGCCAAATTCTCAACAAAAAGCTCCTTGCGCAAGGGCTTCCTTGCAGCGCTTGAAATGACGAACCGTACGATTAATGATGTAGGGGAAAGAGAAGAAAGCATTGGGAAAATTATCGATTCTATAGGCAAGGAGTGAACATCATTCGTATTCCAATACTGAAACTGCATAACTATCTGCTTGTTTCGATCCAGACCGAAATCGATGACAATACGGCAATACAATTCCAGGAAGATCTGCTGAACAAGATTCATAAGAGCGGCTCTTCAGGTGTTGTAATTGATCTGACCTCTGTAGAGATTATTGATTCCTATATTGCAAAGGTTTTAGGAGATGTCGTCACCATGTCGGATTTAATGGGTGCCAAAGTTGTCCTGACGGGCATTCAGCCGGCAGTAGCAATGACACTGATTGATTTGGGCATTCACATGCGGAATGTGCCGACGGCATTAGATCTCGAACAAGGGCTGATCAAATTACAACAGGAACTGGGGGAATAAATGATGGCCCTCCAATCCTGCATCAAAATACTAAAAGAGCTGGATATTGTCGGCGCCCGCCAGCTTGGCAGGGAAATGACAAAGGAAATCGGCTTCGGCATTGTCGATCAGGCCCGTGTAACGACGGCGATTTCCGAATTGGCTCGGAACATCTATTTATACGCAGATCACGGCAAAATTTGCTGCGAAGCCATTCATCATCTGGGAAGACGCGGAATTCGGCTAATGGCAACAGATGAAGGGCCCGGGATTGAGGATATTGGAAAAGTGATGCAAGATGGCTATTCTACTTCTGGTGGACTTGGTGCCGGACTTCCGGGTGTCAAGCGTTTAATGGACGAGTTTGATTTGCAATCTGAAAAGGGAAAAGGTACAACGATCACAGCCATTAAATGGCTTCGCTGAGTCTAGCATTGTGTTAGCGTTTACATAATGTTCCCATGGCTGGTGTGCATGTCCGAAAGGAATGCGCACCTTTATTATCTAAAAAAACGTAAAATATAAGACAGCATTGTTTGAATCAAAGGGGTGAAAAGAATGACCAGTGAAACGAGCAGAGCGGCAGCAGAGTATAAAGAGCTGCTGAAAGATTACATTGAATCACAAGACGAAAAATACCTCTATCGTGCCGAACAGATCAGCAAAACATTTCTGAAGGAACGGATTCCTCCTGAGGAAATTGTCAATTTGCATAATCAGGCGCTTCAGGAAATCTTCCCGCATCTCTCCAAGGAGTTCAAAGACTCCATGTCCTTCCTTTTGGAAACGATGATTTCCTATGGCCTGGCACACCAGGAAGTCCAGACCCTGCGTGATGAACAATATGCGCTCAAATCGGAAATTTCTGTAGCAGCCAGCATGCAGGATACATTGCTTGCGACTGAAAAACCGGAAATTCCCGGTCTTGATGTTGGCGTCATTTCTGTGCCGGCCCATCAGATGAACGGAGACTATCATCATTTCATAAAAGGAAAAGACGGCTCGCTTGGAATTGCGGTTGCGGATGTAGTCGGAAAGGGTGTGCCGGCAGCGCTGTGCATGTCGATGATCAAATATGCAATCGACAGTTTTCCGGATCATTCAATGCGGCCGGCTTCCATACTGACTAACCTCAACCGGGTAGTTGAGCGCAATGTGGATCCAAGCATGTTCATTACGATGGTATATGCCCAGTATAAGCCAGATGAGAGCAAATTCTGCTATGCTTCTGCCGGCCATGAGCCAGGCTTGCATTATATTGCTTCAGAAGACCGCTTTGCCGAGTTGGACACGAGAGGGCTTGTTTTGGGTGTTTCTCCGGAAGCGAACTACAAGCAGTATGAACGGAAGATAGAGAAAGATGATATGCTGATCTTATTTACTGACGGTGTGACCGAATGCCGCCAGGGAGACCGCTTTCTGGAGCTGGATGAAGTGCTTGATGTCATCAGGCTGTACAAGCACCTTCCAGCCCAAGAGAATGTCAATCAAGTATTCAAGCATTTTGAACGGCTTCAGGGTTTCCAGCTGAGGGATGATTTTACACTAATAATTTTGCGCAAAGTAGTTTAGATGTGTTTCGTTTTGGGAAAATAAGCATGTAGTGGACAAAAGACATGCTTATTTACATACCAAGCACATCTTAAAAGGGATTCGAGGAGGACGATTATGAATTTGAAAATAGATGTTACAGAAGCTAAAGATCTGACGACCCTGCATTTGGCTGGGGAGATTGATATTTATACAGCACCAAAGCTCAAGGAAGCGATGCTTCCGCTTATGGATCAGCAGAACCATACGGTTGAGGTTGATCTGGAAGATGTTGATTATATGGACAGCACTGGGATCGGCACCTTTGTCAGTGCCTTGAAAGCATCCAAGCTGAACAACTGTCATTTGAGACTGATCAATTTGCAGGATCGTGTGCTGAGACTGTTCAGCATTACGGGCCTTGACGAGATTATGGATATCAATGCAGCGATTCGAGGTGGCCAGGAATAATGGAAAAGTTTGATTTTATTGAGATGAAGTTTCCCGCTAAAGCCGAGTATGTCGGTGTAGCGCGCTTGAGCATTTCAGGTGTGGCGAGCCGCATGGGCTTTACGTATGAAGATATTGAAGATTTGAAGATTGCTGTCTCTGAAGCGGTTACCAATGTTGTGGAACACGCATATGAGGGACAGGATACAGGTGAATTTACGATTGGTTTTGGCGTGTATGACAACAGATTGGAAATCATGGTTGCGGACCATGGAGGCAGTTTCAACCTCCAGGACATTAAGGGTGGAATCGGCCCGTATAAGCCTACTGAATCCGTTGAGAGTATGCGTGAAGGCGGCTTTGGCCTGTTCCTGATCAATGCGCTGATGGATAAGGTGGAAATCAACAACAACTACGGGGTAATCGTACTGATGACAAAGTACCTTAACGAGTCCGAGGTGGGTTCCGATGACCAATTCTCAACTACACAATAAAGGTAAGGACCAAGTCTATGAATGGATTGCCTTCTTGCAGAAAGAGCCGAAAGACGAAGTAATTCAGGAAAAGATCGTACTCACATATAAAGACTTGGTAGATTCATTGGCCCGGAAGTACTCCAAGAACTCTAATATTCACGAAGACCTTGTCCAGATTGGCATGATCGGCCTGCTAGCTGCTGTCAGAAGATATGATGAGTCATTCGGCAAGTCATTCGAATCATTTGCAATTCCGACAATCATCGGCGAGATCAAGCGTTTTATTCGTGACAAGACATGGAGTGTGCATGTCCCGCGCAGAATCAAGGAGCTTGGACCGAAGATTAAAAAGGCAACAGATGAACTGACAACGATGAATCAGAAATCCCCGACCGTCCAGGAGATTGCAGACTATCTTGAAGTGTCTGAAGAAGAAATCCTGGAAACGATGGAGATGGGCAAAAGTTACAAAGCACTCTCGGTTGACCGCAAAATCGAAGCAGACTCTGATGGCAGTACCGTTGCGATTCTGGACCTGATCGGTAATCAGGATAAGGGCTATGAAAACATTGACCAGAAGATGATTTTGGACAATATTATGCATGTCCTGACAGAACGGGAACGCAAAATCCTTCAGTGTACATACTTCGAAAATATGAGCCAGAAAGAAACAGGCGAACTGCTTGGCATATCGCAGATGCATGTTTCCAGGCTGCAGCGCCGCTCTCTTAAGAAGTTGCGTGAAGCCATACAGGCAGAAAGCTCAGAGGTCTTAGATTGAACACGAACAGAGGGACTGTGAAGGCCGCTGCTTATCAGCAGGCGAAAGACGGCAAGTATACTTGCGGAGACAGCTACTTTTATGAAGAAACACCAGATGGCTATATATGTGCCATTGCAGATGGTTTAGGAAGCGGAAGCTTGGCAAAAGACTCTTCACAAGTGGTCATTGATGTCATCCAAAAGCATTTGGATGCCGAACCGGAAGAGATTATCAAAGAAATCAATAAGGAACTGGTCGGAAAACGCGGCGTTGTCATCGGCATCCTGAAGCTCAATTTCGAAAGCGGCCATTATTCGTTTTTGTCTGTAGGGAATATTGGCCTTATGGCGATTGCCAACAACCGCAAGAAATACAGGACCATCAACAATGCCGGTTATCTGGCAGGTTACCAGCGCTCCTTTAAAGTAGAGCAGCGTGACTTGGAACCGAATATGAACTTTATTATGTTTTCAGATGGTGTCACGGAGAGAGAACTCTCTGAAGACTATATGAAAGGCAGAAATGTTGAAGACATTGTGAAAATATATTCAAAGCTTACAGAATCAGAGAAACGGAAGGACGACACAACTTTGGTCGCCTTGCGCTATGAAACGCATGTAGACTGAAAGACTGGCATACGAGGAGAAGCCGGTCTTTTTTTGTTTGTCTTCTTTTCATTAATGGGCATCTTGCAGCTTTTTTTGTTAAACTAATGATGGATATAAAAGGAGGAACATGCATGGCGGCAGATAAGCAAGCAGCGCTGCTCAGCTGGGTGGCGCAAGAAACAGGCATTAAAGCAGGAACGGCAGGAAAGGTTGTAGATTTGCTGGAAGAAGGAAATACCGTTCCATTTATCGCCCGTTACCGAAAAGAGATGACCGGCGGGCTCGATGAAGTTCAAATAAAGAACATACAGGATAAATGGCAGTATGCGAGAAATTTGGCAGACAGAAAAGAGGAAGTTCTTCGCCTGATCGAAGAGCAAGGGAAACTGACAGAACAACTGAAACAGGATATTCTTGCTGCTGGCCAATTGCAGCGTCTTGAGGATTTATACCGGCCCTATAAGCAAAAACGGCGCACAAAGGCTTCCATTGCCAAGGAGAAGGGGCTTGAACCGCTGGCTAACCTCATTTGGGAGCAGAAAAACGCAGATCAACTGGACAAGGAAGCAGAGAAATATCTTTCAGAAGAACAGGAGCTGACTTCTGTTGAAGAGGTATTAGCCGGTGTGAACGATATTCTTGCCGAGCGCATTGCAGATGACCCGGAGTATCGGGAGTACAGCCGGGAAGAAACGTTTAAACATGGCCACATTCACGCCAAAGCAAAGGATGAAACCAACGACGAAAAACAAGTATTCCAAATGTATTATGACTATTCTGAGGCAGTGCGTTCTGTAGTCTCTCACCGAATTCTTGCCTTAAACCGAGGAGAGAAAGAAGGCATCATTCGTGTATCCATTGAGCCGCCTTCAGAGCGGATTACAGAAACACTAAATAGGAAAATCATCAAGCGCCATACGAAGGACCAGATGAGGGACATCCTGCATAAGGCCATTGAGGACAGCTATAAGCGTCTGCTCCAGCCTTCCATTGAAAGGGAAATCCGCAGCGCACTATCGGAAAAAGCAGAAAACCAGGCGATTGATGTATTTTCCAAGAACCTAAAGAGTCTGCTTCTGCAGCCTCCGCTTCGAGGCAGAACCGTACTTGGCGTCGATCCGGCTTTTCGGACAGGCTGCAAGCTGGCCGTAATTGATGAAACAGGGAAGGTGCTGGCCATCAGCGTTATGTACCCGACAGCACCGAAGCATGATACAAAGGGCGCTGAAAAAATGGTCCTCAATTATGTAAAAGAGCATCCGATTGAATTAATCGCAATTGGCAACGGCACGGCTTCCAGAGAAACAGAGCAGTTTATCGCCGATACGATACAAAAGCACAGCCTGGACATCCCGTATATCATTGTCAATGAGGCAGGGGCCAGTGTATATTCCGCTTCAGATCTGGCCAGAGAGGAATTTCCTGAGCTGCAGGTAGAAGAACGAAGTGCAGTTTCGATTGCAAGACGTGTGCAGGATCCGTTGGCAGAGCTGGTCAAAATCGACCCCAAATCAATCGGTGTCGGCCAATATCAGCATGATGTCAGCCAAAAGTCACTTAATGAGTCATTGACATTTGTTGTAGAGACCGCGGTAAACCAGGTAGGGGTTAATGTTAACACAGCCTCAGCATCACTGCTTCAATATGTATCGGGTCTCAGCAAAACCGTGGCCGCAAACATCATCGCCAAACGCAATGAACTTGGCAAGTTTACCAACCGGAAGCAGTTGAAGAAGATACCGCGGCTTGGAGCCAAGACCTATGAACAGGGGATCGGGTTCCTGAGAATCCCGGACGGAGAGCATCCGCTTGACCGGACACCAATCCACCCGGAAACCTATGAACAGACAGAGCAGCTGCTAGCGATGATCGGCTGCAAACTGGCAGACATCGGAACAGAGCAACTACGGGAAAAACTGAAAACGATAGATAAAAATAAAGCCGCTGAGGAGATCGGGATTGGCTTGCCGACCCTGGCAGATATCATCACAGCTTTGGAAAGACCGGAACGTGACCCGAGGGATGATTATCCGCAGCCGCTTTTAAAACAGAATGTCCTGTCCTTGGAAGATTTGCAGCCAGGCATGGAAATGCAAGGGACAGTCCGCAATGTTGTCGACTTCGGTGTGTTTGTAGACATCGGTGTCAAACAGGATGGACTCGTGCATATATCCAAGATGGCAGATCGTTTTGTCAAGCATCCGATGGACCTGGTATCGGTAGGAGACATTGTAACGGTCTGGGTTGAGGAAAGCGATCCTGGCAGAGGCAGAATTGCTTTATCCATGGTGAAACCTTAAGCAAATAAAAACACCTTCGCATCCAGCAGGAGCGAAGGTGTTTTTATTTACAGTCATTCGGGTAAGATAAGGTTAAATGCAAAACAGCCAGCCTGATCAGAAGATCAAAGGCTGGCTGTTCCGGACAATCAATACCTTTTGGGGAAGGATTGATTGCTTAACAATTAAACTTGAGCAGCAAGTACTGCATCAATATCAAGACCCATTGCTTTTGCTACGCCTTCACCATAAGCACGGTCTGCTTTATGGCAATGGTAGATGTGGCGGTGCTTGATATGTTCGTCAACGCCGTTCATGTTGCGAGCTGTATTATCGAATAGAACCTGCTGCTGTTCCGGGCTCATCAAGCGGAACAGATTTCCTGGCTGTTCGAAGTAGTTGTCATCATCTTCACGGAAGTTGTGATGATCAGCATTGCCTTGAAGTGCAAGAGAAGGCTCTTGTGCACTAGGCGTTGTCTGCCAGTTGCCGTAGCTGTTTGGAGAGTATCCAAGCTCGCTGCCGTTGTTGCCGTCAACACGCATTGCACCATCACGGTGGAACATGTGGTAAGGGCATTTAGGCTGGTTAACTGGGATCTGGTGGTGGTTAACGCCTAGGCGGTAACGTGCAGCATCTCCGTATGCAAACAAACGGCCTTGAAGCATTTTATCTGGTGAGAAGCTGATTCCAGGAACAAGGTTCGCTGGTGTGAAAGCAGCTTGCTCAACTTCAGCAAAGTAGTTGTTCGGGTTGCGGTTCAATTCGAACTCGCCGACTGGAATAAGCGGATACTCTTTTTTAGACCAAACTTTTGTCAAATCGAAAGGATTGTCTTTAGAGTTGTTTGCTTGTTCTTCAGTCATAACCTGAATGTACATTTTCCATGAAGGGAAGTTGCCTTTTTCAATGTTTTCGTAAAGGTCGCGCTGATGGCTCTCGCGGTCCTGGCCGACAACTTCTGCTGCCTGCTGATCCGTCAAGTTTTCAATACCTTGCTGGGAACGGAAGTGGAATTTAACCCATACGCGTTCGTTATCAGCATTGATCATTGAGAATGTATGGCTTCCGAAACCGTGCATATGACGGTAAGTCTTAGGAATACCGCGGTCAGACATTACGATTGTTACTTGGTGCAATGCCTCAGGAAGCTGAGTCCAGAAGTCCCAGTTAGCATTAGCGTCACGCATGTTTGTGCGCGGGTTACGCTTAACTACGTGGTTCAAGTCCGGGAAGTGCAACGGATCGCGGAAGAAGAATACAGGTGTGTTGTTACCAACGACATCCCAGTTGCCTTCTTCAGTGTAGAAGCGAAGTGCAAAACCGCGGATATCGCGTTCTGCATCAGCTGCACCGCGTTCACCGGCTACAGTTGAGAAGCGAAGGAACATGTCTGTTTCTTTGCCAACTTCAGAGAAAATCTTAGCTTTTGTATATTGAGTGATATCATGAGTGACCTTAAAAGTACCAAATGCAGCAGAACCTTTAGCGTGCATGCGGCGCTCAGGAATAACTTCTCTATCAAAGTGTGCTAGCTTTTCCAGGAACCAAAGATCTTGCAAAAGCATTGGTCCTCTAGCGCCGGCAGTCATAACGTGTTCGTTGTTGGCAACTGGTGCACCATTCGCCATAGTGAATCTTTTTTCGTTACTCACTTATTAAACACCTCTCCTAAATAGAATTTTAAGCGTGTGAATATTAGTATAATACAATAACGGAAAAAATCAATGCTTATTTATAATAATTGTAAATTAAATTTGAAATGTCTTCCGGTATATGCGTTAATAGACGAAAAAGGGAGTAAGGGCGTATTCAATGAAATTGCTAACAGAAAGAGAATTGAAGGAATTGGTTTCAAGCATCTCGGTCGAATGGTTTAATAAACCGTTTAATGACCGGGTTTTTTTCAATAACAGATTGCGTACAACAGGGGGACGTTATATGCCTGTGAAGCGGCATATTGAACTGAACCCCAAGTATTATATAGAAGGAGACCGCGAAACATTCATCGGTATTATCAAACATGAGCTGTGCCATTATCATCTCCATATAGAAGGAAGAGGCTATAAACACCGTGACAGGGAATTCAGGGAGCTTCTCCAGAAGACAAATTCTCCAAGATTTTGTACACCGCTGCCTTCCCAGCAGAATTATCGCTACTTATATAAATGCCGGGAATGCGGCGCTTCATATAATAGAAAGAGAAGAATTGACACAAAGCGTTTCTGCTGCGGAAGATGCCGGGGACAGCTGGAGCTCGTTGAAGATAAGGGTTAATCAGGATTCTGCAGGTAATAAGAGAAAGGGGAAGCAGTGTCCTGAATTTATTTAAGAATAGTATTGACTTAGCTACTTAGACTGTGGTAAATTACTTATTGTCGCTAAAACGCAACGGAACAAGACAACTTACATAGTTCACTTGCTCAACTAAAAAGATGTTGACAAAGCATGAAAGATGTAGTATGATGAATAACGTTGTGAAGAAAGTTTAAAATAGATTATTCCACAGTAGCTCAGTGGTAGAGCAATCGGCTGTTAACCGATCGGTCGTAGGTTCGAGTCCTACCTGTGGAGCCAAATGGGGAAGTACTCAAGAGGCTGAAGAGGCGCCCCTGCTAAGGGTGTAGGTCGCGTAAGCGGCGCGAGGGTTCAAATCCCTCCTTCTCCGCCATTACATATGGCCCGTTGGTCAAGCGGTTAAGACACCGCCCTTTCACGGCGGTATCACGGGTTCGAATCCCGTACGGGTCACTTGTTTTTTATTAATTGAATATGGTCCGGTAGTTCAGTTGGTTAGAATGCCTGCCTGTCACGCAGGAGGTCGCGGGTTCGAGTCCCGTCCGGACCGCCATTTTCTTAAAAAATGGCAATAAAATTAATTAAGGCT
>Ga0153921_1000853_pt1 | contig 14773 bp, 10 predicted proteins | sample TSNJ005MetaG_FD_104691 | JGI IMG/M metagenome (GOLD analysis project Ga0153921, IMG submission 104691) | Attine ant fungus gardens microbial communities from New Jersey, USA - TSNJ005 MetaG | ecosystem: Host-associated > Fungi > Mycelium > Unclassified | place: USA: New Jersey, Brendon T. Byrne... | reverse complement strand
TGGCGTTGTTCGTGTTCACCTCGATCATGTACAACTACTACCTCGGCGAGAGCAACCTGCGCTTCATCGTAGGCGACAACCGCAAGGTGCTGATGGGCTACCGCGCGCTGGTGCTGGTGCTGATTTTCTGGGGTTCCATCGAGAACCTGAGCACCGTGTTCGCCTTCGCCGACATCACCATGACCATGCTGGCGTTCGTCAACCTGTTCGCCCTGGCGTTCCTGTTCAAGATCGCCATGCGCATCCTGAATGACTACGACGGCCAGCGTGCTGCGGGCATCAAGACCCCGGTGTTTGATTCCAGCAAGTTCCCGGACCTGGACCTGGACCGCAAGGCCTGGCCGGCGAATCCGGTGAAGCCTGAGCCAGCCGCTCAAGCGACGGCAGAACTGAACGCTCAAGCGCAACGCTAAACCTAGATAGATGACACGCCGCCCGGCCTTGGGCATGCTCTGGGCCCGGCGGCGTTTTTCGTTCAGGAGATTCTTCAATGCAACCAGCCAACAACGTCATGGTGCTCTACACCGGCGGCACCATCGGCATGCAGGCCAGCGCCAACGGCCTGGCCCCCGCTTCGGGGTTTGAAGCGCGCATGAGCGAAGCCCTCGCCCAACTGAATATGCCAGCCTGGCGCTTTCGGGAAATGTCCCCGCTGATCGACAGTGCGAACATGACCCCCGCCTATTGGCAGCGCCTGCGCGTCGCCGTGATCGAGGCGGTGGACGAGGGTTGCGACGCCGTACTGGTGCTGCACGGCACCGACACCCTGGCCTACAGCGCTGCGGCCATGAGTTTCCAACTGCTGGGCCTGCCCGCGCCGGTGCTGTTTACCGGCTCGATGCTGCCGGCCGGTGTACCCGACAGCGATGCCTGGGAAAACGTCAGCGGTGCGCTGGCAGCCCTGGGCGCTGGCCTGGCGCCGGGCGTGCAACTGTACTTCCACGGCGCACTGATGGCCCCGACCCGTTGCGCGAAGATCCGCAGTTTTGGTCGCCATCCGTTTGCCGCATTGCAGCGTAACGGCGGCGTCGCCAAGGCGGACATGATTCCGGCGGCGCTGCATTACCGCCAGGCCAAGGCGCTGGTCAATGTGGGCGTGCTGCCGCTGGTGCCGGGCATCGCCGCCGCGCAATTGGACGCGTTGATCGACAGCGGCATCCAGGCGCTGGTGCTGGAATGCTTCGGCAGCGGCACCGGGCCGAGCGACAACCCGCAGTTCCTCGCCAGCCTGCAGCGCGCGCAGGATAACGGCGTGGTCGTGGTGGCAATCACCCAATGCCATGAAGGCGGTGTGGAGCTGGACGTGTACGAGGCCGGCAGCCGCTTGCGGGGCGTCGGGGTGTTGTCAGGTGGCGGGATGACCCGTGAAGCCGCGTTCGGCAAGCTCAATGCGTTGATCGGCGCCGGCCTGGACACCGCCGAAATCCGCCGCCTGGTCGAACTCGACCTGTGCGGCGAACTGAGCTGACCGGCATATAACTTGCTCCTCTTCCAGCCATCCCCTGGCTGGAAGCACCCATGTTGCACTCCCACCTCACCACCCTCAATGCCGTCTCGTTGGTGCTCAATACCTTCAAGGCCGAAGGCCAACCCGCCGAGGCCTTGCTGGCCGGCAGCGGTATTTGCGCGGCGGACTTGAGCCGCGCCGACACCCGCATCACCACCAACCAGGAGATGCGCGTGTGCGCCAACGCCGTGGCCCTGCGCCGGGATATCGGCCTGGAGCTGGGCCGGCAAATGCACGTTTCTTCCTATGGCATGCTCGGTTACGCACTGCTCACCAGTGCCACCTTCGGTGACGCTTTGCGCCTGGCGCTGCGGTATCCGGCGCTGCTGGGAACACTTTTCGAGCTGGACCTTGAGGAAGACGGCACGCGCATCTGGTTCAGCGCCGCGGATTACCGGGAAAATCCGGCGCTGGAAATGTTCAACGTCGAACTCTGCCTGGCCTCGTTGAAGGTGATCTGCGACGACCTGCTGGGGCATGCCCTGCCGCTGCTGGGGGCGCGCTTTGAACACGACGCCCCGGATTACCGCGCACGGTACGCCGAAATCTTTGCCTGCCCGCTGCAATTCGGCGCCATCGCCAACGCGTTTGCCTTCGACCGAAGCTGGCTGGACCAGCCCCTGCCATTAGCCGACGCCGTCACCCACCAGGCCATGGCCGAGCGCTGCCGCAAGCAAAACACCGAGTTCACCGGGCGCCAGGCCTGGCTGGGCAAGATTCGCCACCTGCTCGCCAGCCAACTCAGCGCCGCGCCGGGCCTCGACGGCCTGGCCGAGCAGATGAACTGCTCCCCGCGCACGCTACGCCGGCACCTGCATGACTTGGGCTGCAGCTATCAGGAGTTGCTGGACGAGCTACGCTTCGAGCGGGCCAAGCGATTGCTGGGCGAGGATGAGCTGCCCATTTACCGAATTGCCGAGGCGCTGGGCTTCAGCGAAACCGCGAGTTTCCGTCACGCCTTTGTCCGCTGGAGCGGCGTCGCACCCAGCCAGTTCCGCCCCTGAAGCCACTTGCTGGGGCACGGCCGCGCCATTTCGGGGCGAATTGCGGTCACACACTTTGGCCATATTTATCCCCTTTTGGCCGCTCCTGCCATTCTCATTAATCCCACCCGCCGCAAGACTGGACTCACCGATTCAGCCTGCGGAGAACAACAATATGCTGACGATCTACTCGGACGATCACCACCTGCACCATGGCCGGTGCGAGTTGATGGACGGGCAACTGATGCCGTGTTTTGAAATGCCCTCGCGCGCCGACCATGTGTTGCAACGGGTCAAGGACCGCGAACTGGGCCCGGTGCAAGCGCCTGAGGATTTTGGCCTGGCGCCGCTGCAACGTATTCACAGCCCCGCGTACCTGGACTTCTTCAAAGGCGCCTGGCAACGCTGGACGGCATTTGGCCAGGACGGAGACTTGCTGCCCTACACCTGGCCCGCACGCACCTTGCGCCGGGTCATCCCCACCAGCCTGCACGGCCAGCTCGGCTATTACAGTTTCGACGGCGGCGCGCCGATCACCGCCGGCACCTGGCAAGCGGCCTACAGCGCGGCGCAAGTCGCTCTCACCGCGCAACAGGCGATCCAGCAAGGCGCCCGCAGTGCCTTCGCCCTGTGCCGTCCGCCCGGGCACCACGCCGCCAGCGACTTGATGGGCGGATATTGCTACCTCAACAACGCGGCCATCGCAGCCCAGGCGTTTCTCGACCAGGGCCACACAAAGGTGGCCATCCTCGACGTGGACTACCACCACGGCAACGGTACCCAGTCGATTTTCTACGAGCGCGACGATGTGCTGTTCACCTCGATCCACGGCCATCCGGAGGCGGAATTTCCGTTCTTCCTGGGCTACGCCGACGAGTTGGGCGAAGGCGCCGGTGAGGGTTTCAACTTCAACTATCCGTTGCCCGCAGGTTCTGGCTGGGACCGCTGGAGCGCCGCGCTGGAGCAGGCCTGCGGGGATATCGAGCGCTACGGCGCCGACATCATCGTGGTCTCGCTGGGCGTCGACACCTTCAAGGACGACCCGATCTCCCAGTTCAAGCTCGACAGCCCCGACTACCTGGCGATGGGTGCGCGAATCGCCCGCCTCGGCAAACCGACGCTGTTTGTGATGGAAGGCGGCTACGCCGTGGAAGAAATCGGCATCAATGCCGTCAACGTTCTCGAAGGTTTTGAGGGATTCGCCCAATGAACATGCTCAAGCATCTCGTCCTCTGCGCCGCCGTGCTGAGCGGGGCCGCGCACGCCGAAGAAAGAACCCTGCGGGTCTACAACTGGTTCGACTACATCACGCCCAAGGCCCTGGAAGATTTCAAGGCGCAGAACCCCAGCGTCAAGCTGGTCTACGACATCTTCGACACCAACGAAGCCCTGGAGGCCAAGCTGCTGACCGGCAACTCCGGCTATGACGTGGTCGTGCCCTCCAACGTGTTCCTGGCCAAGCAGATCGAAGCCTCGGTGTTCCAGCCGCTGGACCGCAGCAAACTGCCCAACTGGAACCACCTCGATCCCAAGTTGATGAAGCTGATCGAGGCCAACGACCCCGGCAATAAATTCGCCGTGCCCTACATGTACGGCACCATCCTGATCGGCTTCAACCCGGACAAGGTCAAGGCCGCGCTGGGGGCCAACGCCCCCGTGGACAGCTGGGACCTGATCTTCAACGTCGAGAACATCAGCAAGCTCAAGCAATGCGGCGTGGCGCTGCTGGATTCGCCGTCGGAAATCCTGCCCCTGGCCTTGCAACACCTGGGCCTGGACCCCAACAGCAGCAACCCGGCGGACTATGTCAAAGCCGAAGCACTGCTGATGAAGATCCGCCCGTACATCACCTATTTCCACTCGTCCAAGTACATGGCTGACATTGCCAACGGCGACATCTGCGTGGCGGTCGGCTATTCCGGCAGCTTCTCCCAGGCCGCCAACCGCGCCAAGGAAGCCAAGAACGGTGTGACCGTGGACATGCGGCTACCCAAAGAAGGCGCGCCGATCTGGTTCGACATGCTTGCCATCCCCAAAGGCGCCAAGGACCCGGAAGACGCCTACGCCTTTATCAACTACCTGCTGCAACCGGGCGTGATCGCGCCGATCAGCGATTTTGTCGGTTACCCCAACCCCAACAAGGACGCCACCGGGTTGGTGGATCCGGCGATTCGCAACAACCCCAACCTGTACCCGACCGAGGCGGCCATGGCCACGCTGTATACCCTCAAGCCCCTGGGACGTGACGCCGAACGAGCCAGGACCCGCGCCTGGACCAAGATCAAGTCCGGCACCTGATCGGCTGCCGCCGGTTGCGCCTCAGTGCGCAACCGGCGCGCGCCAAACCTGGCCCAAGCGCTTCAACGCCTGGCTGATCTGCGCCTCGGGCACGGCAGCAAACCCCAACACCAATCCGGCACGCTGATCCTGCGGCGTGAGTGAGTCCGGCAACCAATAGTTGCTCAAGCCATTGATCTCCACACCCACCGCCGCCGCCTGTTGGATCAGCGCCTGTTCCCGCGCCAGGCTGTCGACCCGCACGGTCAGGTGCAGCCCGGCCGCCACCGACGGCAGGCGGCCAACGCCTTCAATGTCGGCGGGCCATTCGGCCAATAGCGCATTGAGCCGGCTCTGCGCGGCGCGGCGCATGCGGCGTACATGGCGCTGGAAATGCCCGGTCGCCATGAACTCCGCCATCACCGCCTGGGTGCTGACTTCCGAGTGGCGCACATCCACCGCGCGGCGCCGGGCAAAGGCCTGGACCAGGCCGGCCGGCAACACCAGGTAGCCCAGGCGCAGCGCCGGAAAGGCCACCTTGCCGAAAGTCCCGACATACAGCACCCGCCCCGTGCGATCGAGGGCCGCCAGTGGCGCCAGGGGCGCGCCGCTGTAGCGGTACTCACCGTCGTAGTCATCCTCGACGATCCAGCCGCCCGTACGCTCGGCCCAGGCCAGCAGTTCCAGGCGCCGGGCCAGGCTCATCACCACGCCGGTGGGGTATTGATGGGACGGGGTGACGTAGGCCAGGCGGCAACCGCCGAGGCGGTTCAAGGCAGCGCAGTCGATGCCCTCGCTGTCCACCGTCACGCCATGCAATTGGCCGCCCGCCACCGCGAACGCATGGCCTGCTGCCCGATACCCCGGATTCTCGATGGCAACCTCATCGCCGGGCTCCACCAGCAGCTGTGCACAAAGGCTGATTGCCTGCTGCGCGCCACTGGTGATCACTATTTGCTCAGCCGTGCACTGCATGCCGCGAGAACTGCGTAGATAGGCCGCAATCAATCCACGCAGGCGCGCGTCGCCCGCCGGGTCGCCGTAACACAACTGCTGCAAGTCCGGCTTGCGCCAGAAAGCCGCATTCAGCTTGGCCCACACGTCAAACGGGAACAGATCGAAAGCCGGTACGCCCACCCGGAAGGCCCTCGGCGGACCGCTGGGCGGAAGCGCCAAATGATTGTTTTCCACCCGCGCCAGCGCACCGCTGTGGATAACTTGACTGGACGAAAACACAGGTAAATCCGGCCGTTTTGTGGATAAACCTGGGGATAAGCCTATTGATAACCCTGTGGACACTTTTGTGGATAGTTTTTTTTCGGCCGTCGGTGTCTGCGGCAATTGCGCCACATAGGTGCCATCACCCACGCGGCCCTCAATAAATCCTTCGGCGTACAGTTGGTCGTAGGCGCGAACCACACTGTTGCGCGAGATCGATAGCGCCGCCGCCAGGTCACGGCTGGCGGGAAGCCGGGTGCCACTGACCAACCGGCCATCCAGTACCCGCTGACGCAGCGCCTGATAGAGCTGGCGGGTGAGTCCCTGGCGGCGGTCCAACTCGATACCCGCCGGGTTGAACGAGAGCGGTGGTTCTAACGCAGGCATGGAATTGGACCTATAAAATTGACTGTAGATGGCTCTTACAACGAACCAATAGCCTGCCTAGGATGCAGGCATTCGCCAAGGAAAATCTTCATGTACACACCACGCGCCTTTGCCCTCGATGACTTGCCCGAAATCCAGCAACTGATCCAGCACACGCGCCTGGCGCAACTGGTGACCTTGGGCGAACAAGGCCTGCAAGCCAGCCATTTGCCGCTGCTGCTCAACCCGGATGAAGGGCCCAACGGCACCCTTTACGGGCACATGGCCAAGGCCAATCGCCAATGGCAGGACCTGCAAAATGGCGGCGAGGCCCTGGTGATTTTTGCCGGCGCCGAGGCCTACGTCAGCCCGTCGTTCTACCCGGCCAAGGCCGAACACGGCAAAGTGGTGCCGACCTGGAATTACATCGCGGTACACGCCTACGGCACCGGCGAAGTGTTCACCGAAGCCGAGCGCCTGCTCGAACTGGTCAGCGCCCTCACCGACCGCCATGAAGGCAATCGCGCCCAACCCTGGAAAGTCAGCGACGCCCCGGCCGACTACATCGACGGCATGCTCAAGGCCATCGTCGGCTTTGCCCTGCCGATCCAACGCCTGGAAGGCAAACGCAAACTCAGCCAGAACCGCAGCCCGGCGGACATCGCCGGCGTTCGCGACGGCCTGGCCGCCAGCACCGACGTGCGCGACCAGACCCTCGCCCGCTTTATTCCCAAGGAGCCAACATGAGCCAGATCGAAATCCGCCAGGTCAGCGCCGCCGACCACGCCGCTTGGTTGCCCCTGTGGCAAGCCTACCTGCGCTTCTACAACACCGAGCTGCCCGACGCCGTCAGCCAGAACACCTGGCAACGCTTGATCGACACCAATGAGCCGACCCACTCGGCCCTGGCCTGGCAGGACGGCAAGGCCGTAGGCATGGTCAATTTCATCTACCACCGTTCCAACTGGAGCATCGAGAACTCCTGCTACCTGCAGGATTTGCTGGTAGATCCGGCCCAGCGCGGCACCGGCGTCGGCCGAAAGCTGATCGAATTCGTCTACGCCACCGCCAAGGCCGACGGTTGCTGCAAGGTCCACTGGCTGACCCACGAGACCAACGCCACCGCCATCCAGCTGTACGAACGCATCGCCGAACGCCCCGGTTTTATCCAGTTTCGCAAAGGTCTTTAAGGAGAAGCACAGCATGACGACATCATTGGCCGACTGGAAAGGTGTCCCGGCGCCCACCGTCACCCTTATCGAAGGGCGCTTCGTGCGCCTGGAAAAACTCGACCCCGCCCGCCACGGCGATGACCTGTTCAACGCCCTGCAAGGCCCCGGCGCGGATCCGAAGCTGTGGGATTATTTGCCTTACGGCCCGTTCCCCGAGCGCGCCGCCTTCGATGCCTGGCTGAACAACCACGCGTCCCACAGCGACCCGTACTTCTTCAGCGTGATCGACAAGGCCAGCGGCGAGGTGCAAGGCATCCTCAGCCTGATGTCCATCGTGCCCGAGCAAGGCCGCATTGAAATCGGCCACGTGACCTTCGGTGCCCCGATGCAACGCTCTCCGAAAAGCACCGAGGCGGTGTACCTGCTGGCCAGGCACTCGTTTGAGCTGGGCAATCGCCGCCTGGAGTGGAAGTGCAACAACGCCAACGCCCGCTCCAAAAACGCCGCCGAGCGTTTGGGTTTCAGTTTTGAAGGGGTGTTTCGCCAGCACACCGTAGTGAAGGGAAAGAACCGGGATACGGCGTGGTATTCGATCCTGGATGGGGAATGGCCGGCGATTGGGGCCGGGTTTGAAGCGTGGCTGTCGGATGCAAACCAGACCGGTTCGGGACAGTTGAAAACGCTGGTGGAGTGCCGTACCTAAGCCACCCTGCCACCCCCTGACAAATGTGGGAGCGGGCTTGCTCGCGAAAGCGGTGTATCAGTCACGAATGTATCAACTGACCCACCGTCATCGCGGGCAAGCCCGGCTCCCACATTGTATCTTCAGCGTATCCGAGCCTTGTGCTCAGCCAACCCCGCCCATCTTCAACCCAAACGGCCTGAGCGCCGCATTCAACGACTTGAGCGTCTGATTGCCCTCGCCGTGTTCGATATACACCAGAGTACGCACGTGCACATCGACATTTGGTTCAGCATGGTGACCTCCCCCCAAACGACGCACCACCTCAGTAACCTCCCCGCCATCATTCTGTAAAAAACCTCCGCTATACAGGTCGACTCTTTTCCAAAAATAAGGACGTCTGCCATGCCTCCGTCACCCCAGCGCCTCGTACTCACCCTCGGCCTGCTGGTGGGCAGCGGCTTTGCTGACGCAGCCCCGACCCCACCCAAGACATTGCAGATCGACACACCGACCACCACCGGGCAAACCCTGGGCGGCAGTGACTCGCTGACGATCTCGGCACCCGGCAGCATCACCACCAGCAAAGTGGCCGTGACCCTGAAGGACGGCACCCGCGACAATGGCGTGGTGATCGACAACGCCGGCAGCATTACCTCCACGGGTGGCCGGGCCATCGACAGCAGCGGCGATCTCACCGCCGCGCGCAACTACAGCATCTACAACCGCGCCGGTGGCGTGATCCAGGGCGCCAACGACGCGCTGCGCATCGACAGCAACTTCGCCAGCGGCAGCCTGCTGATCGACAACAGCGGCACCATTCGCTCTGCCACCGGCCAAGGGCTGGACCTGGATGCGATCCGCAGCTCCAACGTCACCACCACTATCATCAACCGCCAGGGCGGGCTGATTCGCGGTGACGCCAGCGACGGCATGAAGACCGGCGGCAACGCTACGATCACCAACTACGGCGAGATTTCCACCGGCGACACCCACTCGCGCGATGACAAATTCGACGGCGTCGACATCGACTCCGCTACTGGCGTGACCGTCACCAACTACGGCCTCATCTCCGGCGGCCGCCACGGCATCACCACCGACCTGGGCGCCACGCTGACCAACTACGGCACGGTAATCGGCCGCAACGGCTCGGGTTTTGGTTCCGACGGCGATGGCACGGTGATCAACCACGGCACTATTACCGGCGCATTCTCCGGACTGCAGCCGGACGGCGATGGTGACGGCGTGGACATCGACAAGATTGCCCACATCGAAAACTACGGAGTCATCCAGGGCGTCGGCGCCGGTGGTGTCGACAAGAACGGCTTTGCCAACGGCAGCGAAGGCATCGCCCTCGGTGGTGGCTACGTGTTCAACGGCGTGGGTGCATTGGTAAGCGGTGCCAACAACGCGGTGCTGGTGGACGACGGCAGCGACGGCCCGGGACTTGCTGCAACCACCCTGATCAACCATGGCACCATTCAGGGCCTGAACGGCTTCGGTGTGAAGTTCGTCGGCGAGTTTGCCGACACGGTGGTCAACGCCGGCTTGATCAGCGGCAGCAACGGCCTGGCCCTGGATTTGGGCGGCGGCGATGACACGCTGACCCTGCTCGGCGGCAGCCGCTTTGTCGGCGTGGTGGATGGCGGCACCGGATATGACCGCGTGATCATGGACGACGCCGCCGGCGGCAGTTTCGGCGACAGCCGCAACTTCGAATGGCTGGACGTGAAGCAAGGCACCTGGACCCTCACCGGCAGCGGCGACTTCAGCGACGGCGGCGAGATTTTCAGGGGCGCCAAGCTGATCAACCAGGGCGGGATCGCTGGCAACCTGACCGTCGATGAAGGCGGTATTTATGCCGGTGGCGGCAGTGTCGGCAGCCTGTTGGTCAAAGGCACCTTGCAGACCAACACCGCCCTCGGCACCGCCAGCATCACCCGCGACCTGACGATGACCAGCGGCTCGACCCTGGCCTATGGCGTGAATGCCGACGGCAGCAGCGCACCGGTCCAGGTCGGCGGCACCGCGTACCTGAATGGCGCGACCCTGGCGGTCAATCCCGGCACCGGCACCTACCCGTGGCAGAGCCACTACACGGTACTGCAGGCCGGCAGCATCAATGGCACGTTCGGCAAGGTCACCAGCGACTATGCCTTCCTCACCCCCACACTGGATTACAGCCCTACCCAGGTCGGCCTGACCTATTCCCGCAATGACGTGGCGTTCAATCAGTTCGCCAACACCAGCAACGGCACCCGCGCCGCCAACGCCCTGGCGAGCCTGGGCAAGAACAACGCGTTGTACAACGCCTTGCTCAACACCACCAACAGCAGCGCCGGTGCCGCCATCGAGCAATTGGCCGGCAGCAGCACCGCCAACCTGACCAGTGCCACCCTCGGCGCCAGCGCCCAGGTTGGCAACAGCATGTTGAACGCCATGCACCAACTGGGCGGCGGTACCGGACTGCTGGTGGGCCTTGATCAAAAAGACACACCCGTACTGGCCGCCACCGGCGTACCCGCCGAAGCCCGTAACCTCAACGACCCCAATGCCCGGGGCCGCCTGTGGCTGCAAGGTATCGGCAGCTACGGCAAGCTCGACGGCGACCACGGCAGCAATGGCCTGACCCAGCGCACCAAAGGCAGCGTGCTGGGGGCCGATTGGGCGCTAGATTCGGACTGGCGCGTGGGCGTGCTGGGCGGTTATTCGAAGACCGACCTGGACACCACCGGCGTCGACGGCAGCGTCGACAGCTGGCACGCCGGCGTCTACGCCATGCGCCAGAGCGGACCGCTGGCCTTGCGCCTGGGTGCTGCGTACAGCGGGCACCAGGGAGACAATAAACGTACGGTGGCCTTTGACGGTTTCAACGATCGGCCCAAAGGTGACTACGACGCCAACAGCCAACAAGCCTTCGCCGAACTGGGTTATGCCATGGGCAGCGGGCGCCTGAGCGCCGAGCCGTTCGCCAACCTCGGCTACCAGCGCTACCACCGCGACAGCTACAACGAAAAAGGCGGCGCCGCCGCCCTGCATGTCGAAGGGCAAACCCAGGACAATTTCAGCAGCACCTTCGGCCTGCGCCTGGCGCACTTGAGCCAGCTGGACAACGGCATCAGTCTCACGCCGCGGGTCAGCGCCGGCTGGAAACACACCTACGGCGACGTGGACAGCAGCACCCGCCAGGCCTTCCTGATGGGCGGCACCGCGTTCAACGTCGAAGGCAGCGCCCTGGACCGCGACAGCCTGTTGCTGGAAGCCGGGCTGGATGTAGGCCTGTCGGCACGCCATACCCTCGGCGTGGGCTACAGCGGCGAAATAGGCAGTAACAGCCGCAATCACGGGCTGATCGGGCAATGGCAGATGAGTTTTTAATCGCGGCCCACTAGAGACATCTCTGGCAGGCAAAGGGTGGATGGCCTGACATTTATCCGCCCTTTACCCCGCTAGATTTCCCGACCTCATACATCAAGAGGTCGGACCTGCATGCCACTCCTTCAGAAACAACTCGCACTCGCCATCACCTTCGCGCTGGGTGCCACCAACGCTCAATTCGTCCAGGCGCGAGGGGACATCGATCCAGACAGCGAGTGGTTCATCCCGGCGCCAGAGGCCGGCCAGCAAGGCCACCAGCGCCCCAAGCCACCCAAGCCCACTCCCGACTTTAACTTTACCGACCACGCCACCACCCGTAACGGCCAGCAGGTTGCCCGCGTACTGGACTCTGCCGTGGACACCCTCATCAAGTCGGGCGAACTCAATGAGTGGCAAGAGTACGAACTGGACAATATCGCCCGGGAACTTGGCAGGCTGGCACCGGGCCGTGTGGGTGCAGTTCTGGAGCAACTGGCAGGCAGCCAGAACGCCAACCTTGGCGCCGCCACTCAAGACAGCATGAAACAGCTCAACAGCAGCCTGCTTTCAGTCATGCGCCGGACAGGCGACGAACGCAACCTTACGGATGCCGAAGGCAATGGCCACGTATGGTTCCAGGCCCTGGGCAACGCTGGCAAGCTTGAAGGACAGCACGGTAGCGTGGGCCTGCAGCAACACACCCAAGGCCTGATGCTGGGCGGCGACTGGGCAGTGGACGATGCCTGGCGGGTGGGTGTGATGGGCGCCAAGTCCGCCAGCGACCTGAACGCCAAACGCTTCAAGGGCGAACTGGACAGCTGGCACCTCGGCGGTTACGCCGTGCGTCAGGACGGCCCCCTTGCATTGCGCCTGGGGGCGATCTACAGCAGCCATGCCGGCCAAACCCAACGCACCGTAGACTTTGATTTCGTCGAGCGCCGCGAGCAGTCCAAAGGCAAATACAACGCCCAAAGCCAGAACGCTTTCGCCGAGCTGGGCTATCAACTGGACAAGGGCAGTTTCAGCATCGAACCCTATGCGGGGATCGGCTACCAGCGCTATCACCGCGACCGCTACAAGGAAAAAGGCGGCTTTACAGCGCTGAATGTCGGCGCCCAGACCCAGGAAAACCTCAGCAGCACCTTCGGCTTGCGCCTGGCCAGTGCCTTTACGCTGGACAACCAGATGGCCCTCAAGCCGCACCTGAGCACAGGCTGGAAGCACCTCTACGGTGACGTGAGCAGCACCGTGCGCCAGTCCTCCGCGTGGGTAAAACGGCCGGGTTTCAACAGTGACTTCACCATCGAAGGCACCTCCCTGGACCGCGACAGCCTGGCGCTGCACACCGGGGTGGACCTGGCGCTGTCGACCCGGCACACCGTGGGCCTGGCCTATACCGCCGAGGTCGGCACCCACAGCCGTAACCAGGGTTTGCTGGGCCAGTGGACCCTGGCGTTCTGATTATTGCGGGCGAAAAAAAAGGGGGCACATGCCCCCCCGAGGTTTAAGCGGTAGTTTCGAAGGCTGTTGATCAGCCTTCGATTTCAATCAGGATTTCACCCGGGTTGACCCGGTCGCCCTTGGCCACGTGTACGGCGGTGACCTTGCCGGCGATCGACGCCTGTACTTCGGTCTCCATCTTCATCGCTTCAGTGATCAACACAGCCTGGCCGGCCTTCACCACGTCGCCTTCCTTGACCAGCACGTCGACGATGTTGCCCGGCATCGCCGTGCTGACATGGCCTGGCGCGGTGGCGTGCTTGCGCTTGCTGCCGCCACTGCTGACAAACTCGTTGAGCGGCTCGAACACCACTTCTTCCGGCATGCCGTCGATGGACAGGTAGAAGTGGCGCTTGCCTTCGGCCTTGACGCCCACCCCGGTGATGTCCACGCGATAGCTTTCGCCGTGCACGTCGATCACGAACTCGGTCGGCACACCTTCGCCACCGGCACGGGCCACGCCGCCGGCTTCAGGAATCGGCAACAGCACTTCAGGGCTCAAGGTGCCAGCGTCGCGCTCTTCAAGGAATTTGCGCCCGATGTCCGGGAACATCGCGTAGGTCAGTACGTCTTCTTCGGACTTGGCCAACGCGCCGATTTCGCCGCGCAACTTGGTCATTTCCGGCTTCAGCAGATCTGCCGGGCGATGGTCGATCACCTCTTCGCTGCCGATGGCCTGGCGCCGCAGTTTTTCATTCACGATGCCCGGCGCCTTGCCGTAGCCGCCTTGCAGGTACAGCTTCACTTCGTTGGTGATGGTCTTGTAGCGCTCGCCGGCCAGCACGTTGAAGAACGCCTGGGTACCGACGATCTGCGAAGTCGGGGTGACCAGCGGCGGGAAGCCAAGGTCTTCACGAACCCGCGGGATTTCGGCCAGCACTTCGCTCATGCGGTTCAGCGCGCCCTGCTCTTTGAGCTGGTTGGCCAGGTTGGAAATCATCCCGCCCGGTACCTGGTTGACTTGCACGCGGGTGTCGACGGCGGTGAATTCGCTTTCGAACTGGTGGTACTTCTTGCGCACGGCGTAGAAGTACAAACCGATTTCCTGCAGCAGTTCCAGGCTCAGGCCGGTGTCGAATTCGCTGCCTTTGAGGGCCGCGACCATCGACTCGGTACCCGGGTGGCTGGTGCCCCAGGCGAAGCTGGAGATAGCGGTGTCGATATGGTCGGCACCGTTTTCGATGGCCTTGAGCTGGCACATCGAAGCCAGGCCCGCAGTGTCGTGGGAGTGGATGAAGATCGGCAGGCTCTGCTCGGCCTTCAGCGCCTTGACCAGCTCGCCGGTGGCGTATGGCGTCAGCAGGCCGGCCATGTCCTTGATCGCCACCGAGTCGCAACCCATGGCTTCCATTTGCTTGGCCTGGGCCACGAACGCCTCGATGGTGTGCACCGGGCTGGTGGTGTAGGCGATGGTGCCCTGGGCATGTTTGCCGGCGGCTTTTACCGCTTCGATGGCCACTCGCAGGTTACGCACGTCGTTCATCGCGTCGAAGATGCGGAACACGTCGATGCCGTTGACGGCGGCCTTGGCGACGAAGGCTTTGACCACATCGTCGCTGTAGTGGCGGTAGCCCAACAGGTTCTGGCCACGCAGCAGCATTTGCAGGCGCGTGTTGGGCAACGCCGCGCGCAGTTTGCGCAGGCGCTCCCACGGGTCTTCTTTCAGGAAGCGTACGCAGGCGTCGAAGGTCGCGCCGCCCCAGACTTCCAG
>Ga0153921_1000851_pt1 | contig 14791 bp, 9 predicted proteins | sample TSNJ005MetaG_FD_104691 | JGI IMG/M metagenome (GOLD analysis project Ga0153921, IMG submission 104691) | Attine ant fungus gardens microbial communities from New Jersey, USA - TSNJ005 MetaG | ecosystem: Host-associated > Fungi > Mycelium > Unclassified | place: USA: New Jersey, Brendon T. Byrne... | reverse complement strand
TGGAAATATCCAAACGATATAATAACAACAGGTTATTATTAAGGAGGTTTATATGGACACAACATGGTCATTAAAAGAACTATATGATTCCTTTGAATCAGAAGAATTCAAAAGAGATTTAAAGGATGCCCAGGAAGCAGTCGAAAGCTTCGGACGTTGGGCATCCGAAAATTTAACAGAAAGGGACCAGGAAAAGGAAAAGATCGAAGAGGTAATCCGTATCCGTCTTGATTTGGAAAAGTATGATAAGCCAGGAGATTTTGCCCAGCTTTCATTATCTGTTAATTCCGAAGACAAGCAGGCGGTGAAAGCCATGGACAAAGTCAGGGAATTATACGCCAATATGACTGCTCCGCAAGTTATGTTCGAGAAATATGTCATGACATGTGAAAAGCTTGAGGAATACATAAGCCAGTCACCGTTATTAAAGGAGCATGAATTTTATTTAGGCGAAATCCGGCAGAATGGAAAATATTTATTATCGGAGGCAGAAGAGAAGATCCTTTCCAAACTGCGTATTACAGGATCTGATGCCTGGGAGCAGATGAAAGACCAGGTGGTGGGTGCTGTGGTTGTTGACTTTAAGATGGACGGCGAGATTAAGCAGATGACACTGCCGATGCTGCGTAACCTGGCATACCATGGAGATCGGGAGGTAAGGCAAAATGCTTTGCAGGCAGAGCTTGCACTTTACAAAGGAGTTGAAAAACCTGCGGCAGCCGCTCTGAATGCAATTAAGGGTGAAGCCATTACCATATGCAAAGCAAGAGGATATGATTCTCCCCTTGATATGACCCTGAAAAACAGCCGCATGGACAGGGAAACCCTGGATGCCATGATGGATGCCATGCGGGATTATCTGCCGTCATTCCACAAATTTTTCCGTAAAAAAGCCGAACTTCTGGGCCATACAGGTCCGCTGCCCTGGTATGATTTATTTGCACCGGCAGGAAATGTGGAAATGAACTATACCCTGGAAGAAGCAGCTGACTATGTGGTTGAAAATTTTAATGCGTTCAGCAGCGAATTGGGAGATTATGCCAGGAATGCATTTGACAAACGCTGGATTGATGTCTATCCCCGGCGAGGAAAATCCGGAGGGGCTTTCTGTGCAGGCCTTCATTACCTGAAAGAGAGCCGGGTTCTGGCCAATTTCAATGGTTCCTTTGACAGCATGCTGACATTTGCCCATGAGTTGGGGCATGGCTTCCATGGACACTGCCTGAACGACGAATCGATGCTGAACTGCTCTTATCCCATGCCCATTGCAGAGACTGCCTCAACCTTCTGCGAAACGCTGGTGACCCAGGCCGCTTTAAAATCCGCCGCACCAAAAGAAGCAGCTGTGATCATGGAAAATGAAATATCAGGCTGTGCCCAGATAGTGGTGGATATCTATTCAAGATTCCTTTTTGAAGATGAATTCTTCAGAAGACGGGCGGAGGGCTCCCTTTCGGCAGAAGAGATTAATGAACTGATGCTTGACAGCCAGAAAAAAGCTTATGGCGACAGTCTTGACCCTGACAGCCTGAATCCGGGAATGTGGATCTGTAAAACCCATTATTACTATGTGGAACGTAATTACTATAACTTCCCTTATGCCTATGGGCAGTTATTTGCGTTAGGTTTATATAAGATTTTTAAGAAGGAAGGAGCTTCCTTTGTGAACCGTTATAAAGAGATGCTTGCCGCAACAGGGAAGAAAAATCTTGCTGATATAGGCAGTATGATGGGCATCAATGTTCGTGACAAGGCCTTCTGGGCAAGCTCACTGGAAGTTGTAAAAGATGAAATAGAAGAGTTTTGCAATTTGGCTTAAGCCTAAAATACAAGCCGACACCACTGTTACCTTTTAACGGTAATGGCGGTGTCGGCTATATTTGTTACATACTATTATCCCTGACAAGTGCTTCAAGATATCCCAGCAGACGCTCCTTTTGGTTAGAGGGCAGTGAATGGAACCGGCTGATCAGGAGGGTGGAGCTAAGTGCGTCCGTTGGCAGGGGACGATCATTTTCACCCAGACTGCAAAGCATTTCCTCCAGCCTGTTTCCTGCCTTGGCCTCTCCTTTGATCAGACAGTCCAGGGATATATTGAAATATAATGCAATACTTAATAATTTGCCCATTCTGGGAATACAGCGCCCATTCTCCCATTCATATACAGTACTATGCTTAGTACGGAATACCTTACCAAAATTCTTACGGGAAAATCCGCTATATTCACGCAGAGCCTTCATTCTTCTTGCAATTGCCTTCTTATCAGGGTCAGGGAAAAATATCCGGCATAACTGTTTCCTCCTCTTCATCCTCTTCAAATTTGATATATGCAGTTTTATTGTCTGCCGAATGATCAGCCCATGATTTGGAAAACTCCCTGTCGGCAAAAAGCGAAGCCAGACCGCTTAACTGCTTCAGCCGCAGAAGTTCATCGGCATCCATACCGATGTTATGAAGGATCCACTCATCACTTAATCCGGCTTCCGTAAGCTGCGCCACGATATCCACCATGATATCAATATCATGAGTGCCTCTGGCGCGATTATGCCTTATAGTGCTTGCCATACGGTCAGATAACTCCTTATTGATGACAGTCACCGGCAGACAACTGTTTTCCCGCTCCGCAATTTCCGGGCAAATTTTCATAGCCATGTACCGATGAAAACCATCTACAATCTCATAATAATCCGAATCCGGAATATAATAGCAGACAATCGGCATGGTATAACCATCTTCCAGGATGGACTTAATCAACAGCTTCATCTCAGGAGGCGGAACCTTATTGGGATTGTAACTGTTTGCCTGAATCTTTTCAATGGGCACCCGTACAATATTATAAACGGGGCTTACATAATGTTTTTCCATTCGCTCATTGCCCTTTCTTGTTTCTGTAATTCATCCTTAGTCTGACTGAACCCCATATACTTACAAGAGGTATCGTTTTTCAATATAGTAATACACATCCGCTTATAACTGGGTATCATCCGAAAACCCCTCACGGTAACATCATCCGGATATTCATAAAAACGCACCAACTCATACTCTCCGCTATATTTACGCTTACTGTGAGGCTTACCCAGACGCTCCACCTTATGTCCTTCCTTCTCCAGCTCTTCAATTACCGTAATGGGTAAAGCACCCCCCTTCTCCATCCAATAACTAAAAGAAGTGGCAAATTTCCGCCTGTAAATATTACTGGTTTGCTCCGGCAGCGTATCCAGAAGAAATTCCGTATAACTTTTCCAAGTATGACCGATTGGAAGAGAGATCTGCTTATAAGCCATAGCCTTGGTCCCCCCATAAAGTGCACCAAAGTTGGCCCCATTTACCCTGCCTACAAGCTTACCCCAGGTGTCAGGCTCAATAGCCCGGTAGAGCTTCAGAGAATCAACACCGCATATATGGAAAGGATTCGCAACCCGCATTTCAGTAAAAGGAATACCAACCTGATAAAACAAATCATATAATTTGTTATAATCAAACCCATACTTGTAATTTGCCGTCCAGACATCCTCAACCGTCCAGTCATAGAGCGGATAAAAGTTATAAACATCAGGGAACACCTTCGTACTATAACTGATTCCTCTATAACCCCCCGATCCCCTGGTCACCGCATGATATCTGTTCAGACTCTCCTGCGCACGTATACCCACCAATACAGCGCTGCGCCGTGCATTACTTTTCTGATGCAGCCACTCACCAAACCGCAGCTGAAATATATAATCAGACATCCCCACCTCAAAAAAGTCAAACCCATGATTATCCAATGATATGGCCCCCGCCGGCATTTCACTGATCCATATATCACGCTCGTCCGGATTCCAGGGAATCCAGGTAGACTGATGCATAGATACCCCACAAGAAGCAGAAACCGGCATACACAAATGATAATAATCAAAATGCGGATTCCTGCCCATACACCTTGCTACATAATCGGTTGTATGCTGATAATTCCCCTCATAATCAATATGATAAACCGATACTGCCGCAGAAGGCTTATGCTCCCTATAATACAAATCCACCAACTCCAGCATCAACCCCGAATCCTTACCGCCGCTAAATGCCACGATTATATGGTCAAATTCTGAAAAAATGAAATCCATCCGGGCCATATAAGCATCTAAGACATTCTGCTCACAATAAACCTTGCCCATGTTGCTACCTCCTCATATTTACCTATTTCCATATAATACCAAATAATGAGAAAAATGTCGATATGCGGAAAGTGTCAAAATTATAGTCTAATATGCAGCCAATACCCCATATCCGCCACCAACATATTTCATTATACTGACGTTGAGATATTCAGAGTGAGGTACAGGTCTGGTTTTCCGGCAGCGGAGGAGACAAGGCATAGGGGAAGAGATACAGGACAAACCCGGAGGGCGTACAACAGCTTTTTCAGTGCATGACGATAAGCCCTTAGAATCTCTTAATAGAATTTTTTTCGGTCAGTAAAACAGGGAGCCGCGACACGTTGTTGCAAATAGAGTAGCCGAATATCTACGTGCGTGTCGCCCCGAACCGGAAGTAACGAAAGACAAAATCAGCCGAAAAAAATACTATTTAGAGATTCTGGGCGCAATCTTCCGCACTGAAAAAGCTGTTGTACGCCCTCCGGGTTTGTCCTGTATCCCTTCCCCTATGCCTTGTCTCCTCCGCTGCCGGAAAACCAGACCTGTACCTTACTCGTCCGGATTTTTCATCCCCCCCTCAGTACTCTAAACAGCAATATAACCCCGATTATTAAATATTATTTGCCTAACAGCAACATTTGAAGTATAATACGTGAAAAGAGTTCTGATAGTAACCGTTCATATATACTATAGAAAGCAATCAGGTGATATTAGCATGTTCTTGCTAAAATTTTCTTTTAACAGCATGAAGGGACAAAAAAAAGACACTTTGGCAAAAGTGACAGTACTTTTTTTGTCCTTTTTCTTTTTTACCATGTCGTCATTGGTTTTTTCTTCAATATTATATACCTCTCAGCAGCAGCGCCAGAATTTATACGGTAACTGGCAGGCGATAGTATATGGTGCCGACGAGGATATGAAAGAAGCCTTAGACGATGCAGGCGATATCTCTGTGATGGAGTTGGTTGGAAAGCATATGTCCGGCCAGCTGATCGGCAGCATTGATGAGGCAGTTTTTGAAGCAGGCAGCATGGAATTGTCAGAAGGCCGGCTGCCGGAAACAAAAGACGAGATCCTATTGGTAGACGGGGTATTTGGTGAAAGCGGGGCTTATCAGACAGGCGATCAGATCCAAATGATTTATGTCTATGAAGACATGCGTAAGCTCTATGAGGAGAATCATGTAATTATGATGCCTTATATTCTGTCCGGACTGCAGGAATATCGGGATATATATGATGCCCATTTTAAAACCTTTTGGGAAGAGCAAAATTATGGGTCACAAAATTCCATATCTCTGGACGAATTAACCGAAAGTCAATATAATTACTGGATATGCTATTGGGCTATTATGATGCTTCCTGAGTTTGAATACCAAACACCCCGGAATCCCCCAAGACAGTTTCCTTCTTATTATCATGAGGATTTATCCATGCTCCTGGAGTTGGAGAGTTCTGAGATATATTTGGCAGGTTCCGCATACGGGGCTGATCAGGGGACAACCATTCCTATTGATACTACCGTAAAATCTCTTACCATACAAAAGACATACACTGTTACCGGGCTCCTTTCTCCTTATTGTGAACAATGGGATATTCTGGGGCTGGGAGCAATGCCGGAGGGATTCTTGTCTCAGGAGGGAGCCGCGCAGATTAATGAAGCCATCCGGGTGGCAGAAGCGCATTATCCGAAAGATGCATCTGTTCGTGAGTCCAGATATCTCCTTATGCTTTATAATGCGGAGCAAAATAATAGAGACGCTGTTTCTTCCCTATTGTCTGTTTATAATCAATATGCAGCACCGACTTATAAACTGGAAGGCTACGTACAGGAATATGGGAATTTTTCCGGCTATCTGACCGGTATAAATCCGGATACAAATGAGGAAGAACTCCATTACTTTTACGGTAACGGCAATGTTGGAAGGATTTATACCGGTGTTACAGGACAACGTTTCCTGCTTACAGATCTGGTTAATAACCGCCTCCGGCTGGAAGGATTTGATCCCTTGCCGATGGTGGAGCTGTCGGTTTCTTTATTGGAAGAATCCAATACCTTTTCCTTCCGTTTGAATAACCTGTCTTACCCCATAGAAGGTGACGCTGCTCAGATGATGCAATGGCTGTTTTTCGGCATATTGATCGGCATTACTGTCTGTGCATCCTTCCAGATTTTCTGGGTGCAGCTGCGGAAGCGGCGAAACAGTACCGTCACTATAATGTCCATTGGTGCCACGGATGGACAGGTTATGCAATTGATGCTCATTGAAATAATTATGCTTCTGGTGGTATCCTCCATAACAGGTGTCTTGTCAGGGGGAGCGGCGGCCAGACTGCTGCTGGCGGTATTGGATGCCCGGCTGCATATTAATATCAGGAACCTGTCTGCCGGTATAGGCTGCAGCATAGCAGCTGTTTTTGCAGGTGCCCTTATCCCTGTCCTTCTGTCCGTGCGTACACCGCTTACCGGCAAAGAACAAGTATCAGCCAAAGTCCTGCACCTGAAACCAATCAAGAAAAAGGAGAGGCTTCTTAGATACCGCCATATCCAGATTCGGGGTATTATAGCCAATCGCGGCAGGACTTCATTACAATTACTTTTATTATGGCTGGGTTCGACTGTAGTTATCATTACAATTTTTTTGTGTAATAACGCTTTTAAGGATTACCGTAACAATGTGCAGCAAAACCAGATGCCTGATTATGCATTTACCGGACCCTATGCCATGTCCGGACGATTGCTGAAGGAGACCCTGGACAGTATTCCGGAAGGTACTGGGGCATATGCTTACATAACAGCAGAAAACGTATTGCTCCATTGTAATGACATCCTGGAAGAAAGTGCCATATTACAGAGCGCATATACCAATCCCCTGGGGAATGATATTTTTGAAGTCCTTCCGGACGGTGAGACTGCCGTTTATACCCGCATATACGGGACAGAGCCGGAGGGCGCTTATTGGGAACGGCTCCTTAACCTGCTGGAGGAGAATGGTATTGATCGAAACAGCCTTAACATGGAAGCTATTGCCAATGGAGAAGAAGGCATCTTGTTTGTACCAATGTACCGTGCGGATGCAGACGGAAATGCGGTACAAAAGGAAACAGATAAGAATGCCCTGGAGGAGTTGTCTCCGGATGCCAGGTTAGGGTATCTGCTGGATGTCTCATATTCCGGTCTATATGCCGGACTATATAAAGAAGATAATGCCGTCCGGCAGGGAGATATTTTGACAATCACCACAAATTCTCAGAAGGTGGATACTTCATCCGACGGCCTTTCAAATAGCAGTAAGACAGTAGAATGTAAAGTTGCTGCGGTGATTCATTACATAAAGGAGGAAGGGATCTGGCCGTTGACTGCTGACAGCATGGGGTATGCGCTGGTATCCGGAAGCAGACTGGTATATGAAGTCTATCCCCAGACCGGTATCCGTATGGATGCCAGTCAGTCAGAGAACTTTTGGGTATTAAGCCGGCTTTATTATCCGGATTGTTATGGGAAAACCTATATCTGCGTGGAAAACCCTGCTGATGCCGATGGTGCGGCAATGGATGTTGTCAACGCCAAATATGGGGAGGAAGTGGGAATGCGTATGGAAAACCTCCGCGTAAAAAAGGCAAAACTGTATAACGCCGCATCAGAAGATATGTTAATGTTCCTGCTGTTAAGCATTGAAATCAGTTTTGTATTATTAACTATTTTAAAAGAAACCTCCGCTTCAGCCATCCATCAGGATAGTAAAAAGACCGGCATACTCCAGAGCCTTGGCATAAATAGCCGCAGTATGCAGCTGGGGCAGATCTGCCAGGCGGGTGTTCTGGCATTCCTGTCTGTTATAGCGGCCAATATAACAATGCTTTTGATTTGCCTTGCCAATGCTGTCTTTTTTAACATTGGGAAAGCGGGTTTCGGCACCATGGTCATGATAGATATAATCAGTATCCTGCAGCAGTATCCGTGGGAGCTGCATGCTGTTATTTGTCTGGCGCTCCTGATCATCTTTATCCCGATTCAAAGCTATGCTGTATTTGGGGTAAGCAGGCAGCAGCCAATTGAGAATATAAGGAGAGGGGCATGAGCATAATTTTACAGACAGTTGACTTGAAGAAAACCTATAGCCGGGGTACGGCACAGGAAATGGAAGCACTGAATGGCATTAATCTGGAATTTGAACAGGGGCACTATTATTCCGTCATCGGAAAGAGCGGCTGCGGGAAATCTACACTGCTGCACATATTAGGCACTCTGGATCATCCAAGCAGCGGTCAGGTACTTTTAAACGGGCAGGATGTTTTTCTGCTTTCCAGACGTGAGCTGGCCAAATTGCGACGCAGGAGACTGGGTTTTATATTTCAGAGTTATAATCTGCTGCAGGAGCATACAGTATATGAAAACATCTTAATGCCGTTACATTTTGATGGAAGGAAACCGGATCCGGACTTTTTTGAAAGGGTAAACAAACTTTTGGAGACAGCGGATTTTATGGATAAATATCCTTCCCAGCTTTCGGGCGGTGAACAGCAGCGTGTATCCATTGCAAGAGCTATTATGGCAAAGCCCGATGTCATACTGGCGGACGAGCCCACCGGCAATCTGGATCCGAAGACCAGTAAGCAGACACTTGATCTTCTCAGATCGGCCGTAACGGAGCTGGGACAGACATTGATATTGGTTTCCCATGATATGGAAGTGGCAGCCCAGGCGGATATCATGATTAAAATTCATGCGGGGGAAATTCTTGATATTGTCACGCATCAGGTAACCAAACACAATCAATGTGTAAGTAATTCCTGACTTTATAATGGGTATATTATTATAATAGCAGTATAAACTGCCTACAGAATTTTGTATAGATTCACAAAAACTCTATGGTAGTAACATTTGGTAAATAAAAAATGCATAAAAGACTTGACAACTTTTTAAATATAAATTATTCTTAATAAAGTTAGTTCACATACAATGGAATTTAATTTCATTTAAGATGCACATAAAGGAGTGGGTATGTTAATTATTCGTTCCTTTTTTTTAACACTAACGATGCGGCGTAATAAAGTGCCAAAATGTGAATGACAAATAATAAGGGAGGTAAAAAAATGAGAAAGAAATTACTTGCAACACTTTTAGCAGCAGCAATGGTTATTACAGCAGCAGGCTGTGGTAACACAGATGACTCCGGCAGTACAGCCACTTCCTCATCAGAATCAAGCGAAGTTATTGAATCATCGGTTGAGGAGAGCAGTGAAGTTCAGGAGGAAGAACCCACACCTGTAAAGGGAGGGCAATTGATTTATGGTTCCACTACACAATTATCAGGTGACTGGGGGCGTGAGTTGTGGACCAATAATGCAGTTGACAAAACGGTACGTGAATTAGTAGATGATTATTATACCGTTGTCTCCGACAGAGGCGGGCAGTGGGTACTTAACCCTACTATTGTTAAGGATTACAAGACTGCCGAGAATGAAGACGGTACGAAAACTTACACAGTTACAATCAACGAGGGCCTGGTATATAATAATGGGGATCCCATTACAGCAAAAGACTTTGTGGTACAGTCTTTATTTGAATGTACCCAGACAGCGCTTGACCTGGGCGGTACCTATTTGGACGGCGATCTGAGATTTGTCGGCGGTACGGAGTATAAGAAAGGTGAGGCTGATTATTGCAGCGGTATCCGTTTGCTGGATGAGTATACTTACTCTTATACTGTTTTGGCAGACAGACTTCCTTACTTCTATGATATATATTATGCTCGTGCACTTCCCATGCATGTTACATATTGGTTTGGAGAAGGCGTAGATGTGGCTGATGATGGCGAAGGCTGCTACTTTACCGGAGATTTCTCGGCAGAAGCAGTTCAGGAAGCAGTAGAAGCAGCACGTTTTGCAACATCTGACATAGTATCGGCAGGTCCTTACAATCTGGTTGAATTTGACCAGTCTGCTTTACAGGTAACCTTAACCTTAAATGATAATTACGTAGGTAATTTTGAAGGCCAGAAGCCCTATATTGAGAAAATAATCGTTGTCAGGGCTGAGGACGAGACATGGGCAGATGCTGTCAGAACCGGACAGATTGATTTGTTTGATACGATTACTGACGGTGATAATGTTAATACGGCTCTTGATATCGTGGATGAAGGCGGATTTGATTATGTGCAGTTCATGCGGGCAGGTTATGGTAAGCTGATGTTCCAGTGCGATTTTGGACCCACACAGTTTGTTGCAGTACGTCAGGCGGTTGCCATGCTGCTTGACCGGAATGATTTTGCGGATACATTCTGCAAAGGCTGGGGTTCTGTTGTACACGGACCTTATGGTTTGGGATTATGGCAGTATGATGAATCTGAAGAATGGCTTGCTGATAATCTGAATACCTATGATTACAGCTATGACGGTGCCGTTGCATTATTGGAAAAAGACGGATGGGTACTGGATGCGGAGGGCAATGAATGGACCTCAGGTGTACGTCACAAAGAAGTTACAAAAGAAGAAGCGGGCACTTATGCACATAACGTGACCTTATCTGACGGCAGAATATTAATGCCCCTTACCATTGAATGGGCTTCCAGCGAAGGAAATACGGTATCTGACCTGCTGGCAGTGAAACTGGCTAAAAATCCTGATGTTGCAACAGCAGGTATTGTAATCAATCAGAACATTATGACTTTCTCTGAATTATTACTCTATATGTATCGTGATGGCAGCCAGGGAGAAAAATATGCGATTCCTAATTACGGAATGTACAATCTGGCATCAGGTTTCGTGCCAAGTTATGACTTTTCCTACGAGTGGACAGTAGATCCGGAGCTGGTCGCACAGGGTTATGATAATAACTTCCTGCTTGATGAGAAGATGGATCAATTGTCTATGGATATGGTATATGGTGTGGAATCGGGTGATAACGAAGCTTACTTGAAGGTATGGTGTGAGTATGTAAAGCGATTCAACGAATTACTCCCTGAAGTACCTTTGTATTCCAATGTGTATATTACCTTGTTCCCTGAAAATTTAAAAGGGTATACACAGGACTCCTTCTGGGATTTCCAGAAATCAATTCTTTATGCGTGGCTTGAGCAGTAATCTGCTGTCACATGGATCGTAAGAGATTTAAAGAGGGACGGGTGATTTCCCGTCCCTTATTTATAAAATACACTTAGAAAAATAAAGAATGAAAGGGGTGCTCATATGGTGAAATATATCATAAAACGTATTTTCTATATGGTAGTTGTTTTTTTCATCATTTCCTTTCTCATGTATGCGCTCTATAACCTGATTCCGACAGATCCTGCCCGCGCACAGCTTGAGACGATAAAATCTACTCTGACACCTGTGGATTATCAGCAAAGATATGAACAGCTGCGTGCCGATATGGGATTGGATGATCCGTTGGTAATACGTTATTTGAGATGGATGGGGATAATTAAAGATGTAAATGGAAAGTTTGATGGTTTATTGGAGGGGAATCTGGGGTATTCCCAGTTATACAAGAAGGATGTTTCCAGGATTATTGGGGATCCATTGAAAAATACTGTATTTCTGAATATTTTTACTACGATACTTTCATTGGGGATAACAATTCCGCTGGGGATTTTTTGTGCTGTAAAGAAGCGGAGTAAATTTGACAGCGGTGTACAGGTTGTGACTATTTTGGGGTATAGTCTGCCGATTTATATTATTTCATTGGTTTTTATATTTTTATTTGCTGTAATTTGGAAAATATTCCCGGTTATGGGATCAAAGACTCCCGGCATTGTTTATCATAGTGAATGGGAAGCCTTTATAGATAAGCTTTATCATATGGCGCTGCCGATTATTGTTATGACATTTGGCTCTCTGGGCGGAATGACACGTTATGTACGGGCGGCTATGATAGAAGCGTTGGATATGGATTATATCCGTACAGCCAGAGCGAAGGGCGTGAAAGAGAAGGTTGTTATATATTCTCATGCCTGGCGAAATGCTTTGCTGCCTGTTATCACAAGTATAGTGGGATGGTTTTTGGGGATTTTTGGCGGCTCTGTAGTGGTTGAGAGCACTTTTTCTCTTAACGGTATGGGCAGGCTCTATTGGCAGGGGCTGCAAAATCTGGATTTTGAACTGGTGCTGGCTATGCAGATGTTTTATACAATAGTGGCTTTGATTGGTTCTCTGTTGATGGATTTGAGTTACGGTTTGGTGGACCCGCGGGTTCGAGTCGATAAATAAGGAGGCGTTACAAATGGATAATAATAAAGAAACAAAAAAGCGCTTTTTCTTATTCAGATGGTTCGGACGTTTGTTTGGGAACCGTAATAAGGAAATGAGCATATTTGAGGAAGAGCTGCTGCAAAGCCCATTCCGTACCATACTGCAGAATTTTTATGAAAAGAAACTGGCAATGACAGGACTTATTATTTTTCTATTGATTTTTCTCCTGGTATTTATAGGTCCCGGTTATTGGAAGCTGGATTTAAGTTACTCGGACAGCACACAGGTAAATATACCGCCCGGATATAACATGATGGATATTCCGGAGGAACTGGCAGATAAGATCGTAACGATTTCACCGGGAATCACTTATGGATGTGGCGTGGATCAAGAAGGTAATGTTTATATATGGGGCTATACCAAATGTACCGGCGGAATTGATTTGGCGAATATTCCGCAGGAAGTGCTTGATGCCCGTATCGTGGATGTATCTGCGGGTTCGGATCATATTGTTGCGCTTGATGATGCCGGCAAGATCTATGTGTGGGGAAATACCAGGCTGCAGCAGGATCAGTTTTCCACTGATATGCTGATGGCTTCGAGAACCGGAATGAACTGGGATATCGTACAGATTGAAGCCAGCAATCAGTTTTCGGCGGCAGTTTCTTCAGAAGGAACTTTGTATCTGTGGGGAAATGCCAATATGGCAGATATAAAGGTGCGGAAAGCATATCAGGGAAATGTTGAAAAGGTTGCTTTAACAAGCTTTGAATATGTTGTTCTTATGAAGGACGGTACGGTTGGATATGCAGGTTATAATAATGCAAACTCTGTTTTTGCTGCCATACCGGCAGTGCTGGAGGGTAAGAAGGTAGTGGATATTGCCGCCACATCCCAGACAGTTGCGGCAGTGACAGAGGATGGACAGATTGTTGTGTGGGGAAATACCACTAATGGGGAGAGCATAATCCCCGAAATGGATTCCAGACCTAAGGAAATATATGGAGGAAGGAATCATTACACGATCCTGTGTGAAGACGGATCCGTATACAGCTGGGGGAATAACACTCATAGACAGACCGAGGTACCGGGTTCTCTGGACAACAAGGAGGTACTGACGGTATTTGCAGGATATTTCCAGAATTATGCGATAACAGCTGACGGCGAAATTATTACATGGGGACTTAAGGGATATCTGGCAGGAACAGATGATCTGGGACGTGATGTATTTAACCGTATGATCAATGGCGGAAAGCTCACAATGACAGTTGGAGCCAGCTCCGTTATTATATCTACTTTTCTTGGGATTCTCTTTGGCGGATTGGCCGGCTATTTTGGCGGCAGAATGGATTTATTGATAATGCGGCTGGCGGAAGTAATAGCTGGTCTGCCGTTTATTCCATTTGCCATGATATTGTCGGCGGTTATCGGCTCCAGACTGGATCCAACCCAGCGGGTATACCTGATCATGGTGGTGCTTGGTTTATTATCCTGGCCAAGTATCTGCCGTCTTGTACGTGCTCAGATTCTGGCTGAGAGAGAGAAGGAATTTGTTACGGCTGCAAAGGCAATGGGAGTACGTGAGATGAAAATTGTATTTAAGCATATTATGCCTAATATTATTTCCATTCTGATTGTAACCATGACTTTGGATTTTGCAACTTGTATGTTAACGGAAGCAACTTTGTCTTACCTGGGATTTGGTATTCCGCTGCCTACACCCACATGGGGAAATATGCTGACAGGTGCGAACAATAGCGTTGTTATCCAGCAATATTGGTGGAGATGGGTATTCCCGGCTACGTTGTTTGGTATCTGTACGATTTGCATTAATGTGATTGGTGATGGCTTGCGGGATGCAGTCGATCCTAAGTCAAATGGACGCTAAGGAGGAACAGGCATGTCGATATTATTAGAAATGAAACACCTGCAGACCTTCTTTGAAACAAAAAGAGGTCTGGTCAAGGCTGTAAATGATGTTTCCTATAAAGTAGAAGCCGGTAAGACATTAGGGGTTGTAGGGGAATCCGGTTCCGGTAAAAGTGTATCTGCAATGAGCATATTACGTCTGCTGGATGGAAATGGACGTATAGCCGGAGGAGAGATCTGGTTTGACGGGAAGGACTTAACCAAATTGTCTACCAATGACATCTATAAAGTCAGGGGAAATGATATCTCTGTGATATTCCAGGAGCCCATGACCAGTCTGAATCCGGTATTCACCGTTGAGAGGCAGGTTAGTGAGCCGTTCATGATCCATCAGGGAATGAGTAAAAAGGCTGCTGCACAGAAAGTAATCGAACTCCTTGCGGATGTTAAGATTCCGAATCCCAAGGTAGTGACCAGGCAATATCCCCATCAGCTCTCCGGCGGTATGAGGCAGCGTGTTATGATAGCCATGGCATTGGCCTGTCACCCGAAGCTTCTGATTGCGGATGAGCCTACAACAGCGTTGGATGTTAC
>Ga0153921_1000847_pt1 | contig 14849 bp, 12 predicted proteins | sample TSNJ005MetaG_FD_104691 | JGI IMG/M metagenome (GOLD analysis project Ga0153921, IMG submission 104691) | Attine ant fungus gardens microbial communities from New Jersey, USA - TSNJ005 MetaG | ecosystem: Host-associated > Fungi > Mycelium > Unclassified | place: USA: New Jersey, Brendon T. Byrne... | reverse complement strand
TTCCAATTTGGTTGGGCTAACACACAGACTTTAAAACCATATCGCTCTAGTGTCCTTGAAATAATTGCTGTACCAAATGATGGGTGATCGACATAGGCATCACCACTAACGATAATAAAATCTGGCTGTTGCCAACCTTTAATTAGCATATCTTGATATGATATAGGTAAAAACTCTTCTCTTTTTGTCATTTTATCACTTCCATGTGTCAATTATAGCAAAAACAAACCATTGTGTCATTATGTCTATCAATAGAGGGATACTTATTAACTAAAGCTTTGCTTGTTTTAATAATTATACTTATACATTAATGTGTATTATCCTCACTCTAAACTGTTATCCTTTTCTTATTAAAAAACAAGTAGGATAGTAATATTGGAACGATAATAAATAATGCAAATAAAGCAAGATATATTGGTGCAATATTCCCGCTTACTATTATTTCTGCTGCATCAAAATAGCTGAATAAGGATAAGTATTTAAGCTTTTCAATTGTTTGGCTAGTTGCTGCAATAACGGAAATAACATATGAGCCAATAATAATACCTATTGAAAGCGGGTAATTTGTTTTTGTTTTTGACACAAAAACAGAGATTAAAAAACCTATGGAGGCAAATGCGATATTAAGCAATAACAACGATACCCAAAGAAGTGCGAATACAGATAAATTGTATGGCTCGTTCTTATATATCTCAAGCATTCCATAAGTAGATAAAAACAGCATTAGATTATATAAGACGGTGTAGAAGATAACAGACAACAGTTTACTTGATACAACAGATTTTCGACTTATCGGTTTGGAAAGTAAAAACTCAATTGTTTTCTCTCCATGCTCTTTAGATAGTATACCCGTAGCTAAAAGCATAGTATATATACTTCCAATCAAGGCTACAAGCGGAAATATCTTGACTGCAAAGTATCCCAAAACATTTGACATATCTATCTTAGATATCCCAAAAATCTCGATTAAAGCTGCCGGATATTTTGTTAGTAACGCTTGCTGTGAAGCAATGCTATCCTTTACAAAAGAGGAAAAGACGGCCATTTGAGAAAATATAAGCAGTATTGTTGCTATCGTCCAGATGATAAAAGCATTTTTGTTGCGTTTAAGTTCATGTAAAAAGATATTCATTATCTATTCACCTTCTTTCTCGTAGTAATGCATAAAGACTTCTTCCAGTGACAAATCTTCTATAAATAAGTTCTGTATATCAAACCTAGACAACATTGCTATAAGCTCATTAGCATTGCCGCTGTACATAAATTGAAAATAACCATCTTTTGTTTTATAGTCTGTCGCACTTGTTAGCGTAATTTTTTCTGCTTGATTAGGATTTTTAAGACCAATTTTCACTTTAACACACTTACTTGCGGCTAGTTCATCAATACTGCCGACATTTAGGATATTGCCATCTTTTATGATTGCTACTCTATGGCAAAGTTGCTGTACTTCGCTTAAAATATGCGAAGAAAAGAATATAGTTGTTCCCTTCTTGTTTTCTTTTCTCAATACATCAAAGAGAATGTTTTGCATTAAGGGATCAAGACCGCTTGTCGGTTCATCAAAAATCAAGAGCTTTGGTTCATGCAAAAGAGCTTGTACAATCGCTGTCTTTTTCTTGTTGCCTAACGATAAATCATTTATTTTTCTATTTACATCAAGTTGAAAGGTATCACATAATTCAGTTATTCTTAGCAAGCAATCCTTCTTATAAAACTTTGCCGAATATGCGAATAGGTCCTTAACTTTCATATCATTATAATAGTTTACTTCGGATGGGAGATAGCCTATATCACGTTTTATGACTTTACTCTCACTAACGCAATCCAATCCAAAAACCTTTGCCATACCGTTGTTAGGAAACAAAAAGCCTAAAAGCGTTCTTATAGTCGTTGACTTTCCCGCACCGTTTGGTCCAATAAATCCGAATATTTCACCCTGCTTTATGTTAAAACTTACGTTCTCTATACCTCGTCTTTTACCATAAGAAGTCGTAAGATTTACAATTTCAATGACATTCATAACTACGCCTCCTTGTTCTTGCTTGCAGCTTCCACCATGTCGCGAACTGTTCGTTTGAGCAATTCGGAAATTTCAGTATCGCTGATTTCAAAATTATTAAAAGTAATCAATGAACCAATACCATGCAGACATGAAAATGCCCGCAGTAAAATATCTTGACAAGCTGTTTCATCAAGTGAATAATCTTTCTGCATTTTTTCAATCATCATGTGGTTGCTTTTGAAATTTCCAATCAACACATCTGTCAATCGACCGCTATCAAAACCGGAAGAAAAATAGAGTAGCTTATAAAGATTTTTTTCGTTCCGCATCAGGTTTATATACCAAAGCGTTGACAACTGTAGAAAATCAGGATTATCTGTGTTTTGTAATACTTCATCGACAAACCTATGACAAGCATAATCAAAAACTCCTTTTCTCAATTCTTCCATAGTGGCAAATTGACTAAAGACAGGTTGTGTTGAACAAGATAATTCTTTCGCAATATTACGGGAATTGACATTATCAATACCGCTTTTTCGGACTAACTGAATAGCAGCCTCTAAAATCATTTCCCTTGTAATTTTTTGTTTTGGTGGCATTCTAACTTACCTCCTTAAAATACCGTGTGATATATATCTATTGATATTTTAACATTATCTTGTCTGCATTGTCAATAGATATAGCGTATTAATTTATCTTAACAATCATAGAAAAGCAAAACTAAAGAGGTATATATTTGTTTTGCAATATGTAAGAGAAATGTAAAATGATATAGGCTAATTTAGTGTGAACACACAAACGATAAGCCATTTGATAGCGTGTATGGCTTTCAAATGGCTTATTATCTTAGTGAATTACAGTATGTAATTATTATTTTTTATTAATCGTTAAAAATCTCTGGGAAATATTTATATAGAGCTTTTGCAATACCGTCTTCATCATTAGATGTTGTAATATATGTAGCAGCACTTTTTACTTCATCTACGGCATTTGCCATAGCAATAGCTGTTCCACAATAGTTAAGCATCGATAAATCATTCATTCCATCTCCAAAACCAATTAATTCGTCTTGGCTATAGCCCATTGGTTTTAAAACAGAATCTAATGCCTTTGCTTTATCAATTCCTTTCGCTGTAAATTCGAAGTAAAATGGTCCTGTAAACATACAACTTAATGTATCTTTAAAAGGTTCCATCATTTCTTGATAAACTTCTTGTAAATAAGGAGGTTCTCCAGCAATTAGGATTTTATTTGTCTCATAATCTAAGAAGTCAGCGAGATCTTCTTTTTCACATAATAAGAATCCACCACCTCTTGATTCATATTCAATGACATTGAAAGGCGATCCGTTAAATTGAAATGGAGCGAAAACGTTATTCACATACATATATTCTTCTTTATCAATCATGGGATAGACATTGAACTTTTTCATATGCTCTAAGACAGCTTTACCATCTTTAATTGACATAGGTTGATTAAAAAGAGGCTCCATTGTTTCACAATCAATAACCATACTACCATTATAGGAAACAAACAGACCGTTATGTCGATGCATATCTAATTCTTGACCAAGATGAATTAAACCAGAAGTAGGGCGACCAGAAGCCAAAATTAATTTGATACCTTGATCTTGTACTTTCGTTAATGCTTGTTTCGTTTTTTCTGAGATTTGTTTTTCACTATTGTAGAGTGTTCCATCTACATCCATAATAACGACTTTTAGTTTACTCATGTTATTTCCTCCAAATTTGTTATACTACTAATATAGCATAATTTGTCAATCTAGGTAAATCAGATTTCTTATAATGAAAAATTTATTTCATTAATCAGTAAAATAGTGTGTTTTTCTTGATACTTTTTTATCATTTAAATAAATGCTTTTATAGATTTCAAATAAATTTGTAGGATATTATACAATCATTTGTCATCTATTGATATATTTTTTATTTTTTTGTCCATACTTTAGTTGATTATTACAATAGGTGATATCTTCAAATTTATTGAATCGTAATTTAAAGTATCTGCAGTTGGCTTAGGCTGTATGTCATTTGAGGGATCATTAAAAATTTAGGTGTAGATAGTATTGATTTATATTATCAACATCGCAAGATCCTACACACCAGTTGAGGAAGTTGCTAAAACAATGAAAGAATTAATCGCAAAAGGTAAGTATTGGAAGATATGCAGTCGTTAATTCATTTCAAGATTATGGAACTGGGATTCTTGCTGCCGATTTACCGTTATTCGAAAAATTTTATCGTGAGAAAATAGTTGTTAAATAAATATATTATGAAGAGTATAGCGAACAAAATTAAATATAAAATTATTTTAGAAGCAGAGTTTTAATAAAATTGTTGACTAATTTTATTTTTATGTTATTATTAGTTAGTATTCTATATATAAATTAGTGATTCGCATATTATTTGTTCGTCATGGTATTTAGGTGATGTCAATAATATGTTTTTTTATAAATTATGATAGAAATATAAAAATATTTGAAATGGAGGTGTTAAAATGAGTTCAGGTGTAGTAAAATGGTTTGATGAATCAAAAGGTTTTGGATTTATTAAAAGTGATGATGGTGAAGATGTTTTTGTACATCACACTGGAATTTCTGGTGATGGATTTAGAAAGCTAGCTGAAGGACAAAGAGTAACATATAAAATTGTTGAAGGAAATCGTGGTCCACAAGCAGTCAATGTAACAGTTGAATAAATTCGAACTAAAAAATCACTCCATTATGGGGTGATTTTTTTAGATAAAAATTAAGCATAAGCAAATGCTGATTTTCTTTTTTAAATAAGCTATTAATGTATTTAAAAAGTATAGTACTAATATGAGGAGAAAAGGATAATAAAGTGAAGAGGCTTAAATGCCTCTTCTTTATTGTGGCAAGAGATTTAATTTTTTAAATTGCAATAACTTTTTTGTGGCACTAATCGCTTTCCATATCGATTCTGCTTTTACGAATGTTTCAGGATAATTTCCTCCCCAAGTCCAAGTGATTCCCCAAGCATCATTATCAGGAAGTACTTCAATTAATACTTCTGCATTTTCTTTCATCATCTTGTAGTAGGGAAGTAAATAGTGCATTGTGTTTTTAGTGTAGTCAAAACGTAAATAAGTAAGAGGATTTGCTACATATTGTGTTAAGGAAAGTGAAAAATCTTTACAGATGGTAGATTCAATATATGGTAAGATACCATCTAATAATTGTTGGTCTTGTAAAATATCAGCAGCTACTAAATAATTAAGGATTTCATGGAAATGGTCAGGTAATTGATTATTTGGATTATTTAAATATTCTTTAGCTTTTAAAATAGATAAATCAGCATTCTTATACGCTTGATCTTCTGGAGATGCAAAATGAAACATTAAGGCTGCTAATTCTATACTTGGATTGAAAGACCAAGTGTTTCTTCCACCTTCTACATAGGTCCACCAAGGAGCATGGGGATAATCATTATTTGATGAAATAATGGTTTGCCATGTAGCTGTATTAGAATCAAAATAATAATTACCTAAGAATTTAATAGCATTTTGAATGATTGGAGTATTTTTATCAGCTTGAATAGAATACAGCATTGCTAAAGCAACCGATGTTGTTAATGGAGAAGAATTTGGATTCCAAGAATCTGCTTCTAAGCCATGGCCAAAACCACCATCTTCATTTTGAAATGTTGATAAAGCATTAATAACATCTGCTTTATTTCCATTAAAGAAATGATAATTTAGATACGCTTTTTCTATCTCTCTACCATAATGGTTAATATATTCTGTAATTTGATTAAATTTCTCTTTTGATAACATAAGTACCTCCGTTTATACTATTTTTTCCATTCACCATTATGACGATAGTACTCAGCAAGCGATTGTGCTTCTGTTACAATTGATGAATCATACTTACAATAGCTCAATAATTTGATTGCGTTGCTACCTGTTGTGATACCTGATTTTAGTAAATAATCAAAATAAATATCATCATCCTTAATTTCTTCTTGAAAATGATAATTATCATATAGTTTATCTAGTGTAGATGCTAATTCAATATCATGAGTTGCTAAACAAATAAAGCAATCCTTTCTTGCGAAATGTTGCAATATGACTGTTGCAGCAGCAATTCTTTCAATCATATTTGTCCCTTTAAAAATCTCATCAATAAACAACATTGAATAATTATCTTTACTAGATTCATCTAATAAACGTTTTAATGATTTAACTTCTGCTACATAAAAACTATTACCTACCTCCAAATCATCTTCCAGATTCATAGACGTATAAATTGTGCATGGACGAAACTTAAAAGACTTAGCTAAACAGGTGTTAATCAATTGACCTAAAATAACATTAATAGCAATTGTCTTCACAAATGTTGATTTTCCACTGGCATTAGATCCAGTAATCAGTATTTTATTACGACATGAATTTGTATTTGCGACTGGTTTTTTAATCAAAGGATGAACAATCTCATTAAAATCAATTATTCTTCCTTCAATAAATGTTGGTTTACAATAATAGTTAACACTTTTACGATATGATGCAACAGAAATTGTGGATTCAACATAACCCACAATATCATAAATTTCCATAAGTTCAGTTGCATATTTTCTTAATTGTTTAATGGTGGCTTGATATGCAAATCCATATAATCCAAAATAAGTAACTAACATAGCTAATAAATTGTTCATCTGTTGTTCAGAATCACTCATAGATACTAGCACACAGAAATTAGATAAGTCACCTAAGGTATTACATTTTTTAAGTAACTTCTTTAAACGATTATTTTCTTCATCCAACTCAGAAATATTCATTTTTACAATGACCTTAGCAGCATTAATCATTTCACTAATGATTTTTAAATTAATTATGTAAGTTGCAATTTTTTTAATAGTTATAACAAATAATGTCATTGATACTGTAAAACTAGCACAGATTGCTAACACGCCAATATCAAGATTTATATTTAATGAAACAATACTTAATAGTCCAATAAATGTTACCAAGGTAATGATTCCCATGGGCATTTTAGGAAATAAACTAGTATCATATAAACATTCAACCATTCGATTTCCAGTATGTCTTCCGATTTTATGGAATGCATATTGTAATTTCAATCTTTCTGTTGGTTTATTATTGATTGACTCTACGACCTCATCGAAATGATTAAGATTATTATTTTTTTGATGTCGCATAAATCGATAGAAATATTCATCTCCAATACTTGATTGTGTATTTTTAATTCTTTTAAAAACACTGTCCATATTTAAATCATTCCAAGTAATAACGTCAATATTTTGGTTATTTTCTAGAGGATTTAATCTATAATAGTTCTTCATGCTATTATAATCTCTCTCATCTAAGCTCCAAACAGGCGTTTTTCCATATTCTTCAACAATCTTTGATTTAATTATTCTGGTTTTACGAATATTCATGACGAGTGATAAAATTAATAATAACAATATAAAACCAAAAATAATCAGAAAAACAATTAATGTTTCATCCATAAATTTCTCCTTCAAAAAAATAAAAATATCTGTTACCAATTATAACACGAGCGGAATTAAGAGAGAATAATTATTCTGTTTTTCTTTCTATACTATTCACTAGGCTAGGATAGCTGTTATTTTATTTATATTTCTATATTTTATGATGTATGTTAAAATTAGTTTTGAAATAAGAGGGTGAAATCATGGATAGACATATATTAATCGTAGATGATGATGAGGATTTATCGTTTATCATAAGTGAGATGTTGGAGAATTATGAGTATCAAGTAACATTAGCAAAAAATAGTCAAGAAGCTTTTTCATTACTTAGTAATCATACCTACCAATTACTTGTATTGGATGTTAATTTACCTGATAGTACAGGTTTTGAAATATGCAAATCATTGCGAGAAGTATCAACAGTACCAGTTATTTTTGCAAGTGCTAGAACGAAAGAAGATGATCGTATTGTAGGATTAGATATAGGTGGGGATGATTATATAACGAAACCCTATTCTATGAAAGAATTACTATCCAGAATCAACGCGTTAATGCGTAGAACATATGGTTTTATAGAGGAAGAAGAAATCATTACCTTTGGTGATATTAAAGTAGATATAGTAGCAAGAACAGTCTATAAAAATAGAAAAAAAATAGCATTAGCATTAAAAGAATTTGATGTCTTAAAAGTATTAATTAAAAATAAAAACAAAGTAATAACAAAAGAAGCCTTATTATCTGAGGTTTGGGGAGCGTTTAATGAAGTAGAGCCTTCTACGTTAACGGTCCATATTCGTTGGCTAAGGGAGAAATTGGAAAATGATAGTAAGAATCCTCAGTATATCAAAACAATTTGGGGAGTTGGCTACATTTTGGAGGTAGAGGATGAAGCGTAAGATATTTGGTATTATTAGTTTTTTTGTGGTTGTTAATGTGTTAGTAACGTTACTGTTTGCTTATTGGCAAAAACCTATTGCAGTGGATGATTTTTATGCAAACCTGATTATTGGACTAAATGAAATTGATCAATTGATAGTGAATACAGAAATAGATAATCAAGACATAATGGTAATAGAAGACAAAATAACTACCTTACAAAATGATATTCGTTCACAAGTTGCAATCACTTATGATAACACCCCAATATACTATCTTTTGATTAATATTTTTTGTATTTTCATTGTTTTTCTCTATATTTACATCGCAATGATACGCCCTTTTGATAAGATGGAATTGTATGCTAAAGCGGTGGCAGAAGGTAATTTTGATACACCTTTGGCTTATGAAAGAGCAAATTATTTTGGTGCATTTACTTGGGCATTTGATCATATGCGACGTGAAATAAAGAAAGCTAGAACAGCAGAACAAGAAGCAATTGAAAATAATAAAACAGTTATTGCTACTTTCTCGCATGATATTAGAACTCCAATCGCTTCTATTCGAGCCTATGTAGAGGGCTTAGAAGCTAATATGGATAGTACAATTGAGAAAAGAACAAGATATACAAAGGTTATTATCAAAAAATGTGATGAAGTTGCTAGACTGACAGATGATTTATTTCTACATTCAATTTCTGATTTAGATAGATTAAGAATCCTACCTGAAAAAGTAGAGTTATCTTCTTTTTTATTAGAAGTACTAAAAGAATTAAAAAATGAACAAAATGATCTTGATTTTGAAATTGAATTGTTGAATAAAGAAATCATAGTGGAAATAGATAGAGGTAGATTCCAACAAGTCATAGAAAATATTATTAATAATGCAAGAAAGTATGCAAATACTACTATTTCTATTAATTTATTAATTAATGAAAATCAAGTAGAAGTAACTTTTCAAGACTATGGAAATGGAATAGCAGATGAAGATATACCTTTTATTTTTCAAAAATTCTATAGAGGTAAAAATAGTAAGGAAGTAAAAGGTAGTGGGTTAGGATTATATATTGCAAAATATATAATGAATAAAATGAATGGTGATATTAAATTGCAAAATACGAATATGGGACTTAATGTAAAATTATATTTATCTATTGATGAGATTGACACAATTAATACTTAAATTATGTTTTTTACTTTTGTTAAGGATTTCTTAATATTTTTTTTGATAATATGGTTTTGAAAGAAGGGATATACAATGAAAAAAAGTATTTTATCTGCAAGAGGATTGTGTAAAAGCTTTGCTCATAATGGAAATCAAAATCATATTATCAATCATGTTGATATTGATATATATCAAGGAGATTTCACTGTGATTATGGGGGCTTCAGGTTCTGGAAAATCAACACTTTTATATACGTTAAGTGGTATGGATAAAGTAACAGCAGGAGAAGTGAAATATCAAAATACTAATATTGCTATTTGTAATGAAAAAGAGTTAGCAAAATTACGTCATAAAGATTTTGGATTTATTTTCCAACAAATGCATTTAGTTAGCAATCTTAGTTTATTTGAGAATATTGTAGTAGCTGGGTATCTTAATAAAGATGTAAAAGCAAGTGAAATAAATAATAGGGCGAATCAACTATTAGAACAAATGGGCTTAACAGAGCTAAAAAAACGCTTGCCCTCACAAGTATCTGGAGGAGAACAACAAAGAGCTGCCATTGCAAGAGCTGTCATTAATCAACCAACCTTGCTTTTTGCAGATGAACCAACAGGGGCATTGAATCGTAAAAATACAACAGAAGTATTAAGTTTGCTCTCTAGTATGAATGAAAATGGGCAAAGTATTTTAATGGTGACACATGATTTAAAAGCAACACTTAGAGCTACTAGAATTTTATATTTAGAGGATGGAAAAATTATTAGTGAGTTAGAATTACCACCATATAAACAACAAGAGGAAAAAAGTCGAGAAGTTCAAGTAAATGCATGGATCTCTTCGATGGAATGGTAGGTAAGATATATGAGTATATGGGTGATATTAAAAGCGAATATTAAGCATAGAAAAAGTACATTTATTAGTATTGCTGTATTAATGAGCATTATTGTAGCTACGTTGGTGGCAGTTACCAGTCTTAATCAAAATCAAAAGAGATATCTAGATACATCGTTAGACCGTGCAAATGTTGGAGATATTGTACTTTATTTTTTAGGAAACGATAAGAAGATATCTACAGAAGATTTATTAGGAGAATTAGAGAATAATCAAGATACTGAATCAGTAGAAAAAATAGATGTTTTATATTTTGACGAGGATTTTTATATTAATGGAAAAGAAAATACAAGTTTTACTTTTTTGTTAAAATATAGTTTAAGTAACCATGAGTATGCGTTATATAATTCCTCTTTAAGTGGTTATCGTGATACGAATACTGAATTACAATCAGGAGAAATATATTTACCTCTTGGAATGAAATTATTGTATAGTTGTAATGTGTTTGATGAGGTTAGTATAACAACGAGTCAAGGGGTGGAAACATTTATTATTAAAGGGTTTGTAGAGGAACCATTTATTGGAGCTTATTTTATAGGGGTGAAACAAGTATTTATTTCTGATCAAGATTACGAACATTTAGCAGCTGAGAATCAAGATAATCAAGTGCCATTGATTCACATCTATCAGAAAGAAGAAAGTGGATTAACATTATCAGACTATAAAGATTCATTAGCAAAAAGTAGTACTGCATACGACTATGCTGATTTTGTTTTTACAAGATCTGATTCGATAAATTATACTATGATTTTTAGTAATCTAGTGAATGGGATTTTATATGTATTTATGGTTATGTTACTAGCTATTGTTATGATTGTGATGGGGCATAGTATTACAACTGGAATAGAAGCGGATTATATAAACTTAGGTATTTTAAAAGCACAAGGATTTACGAAAGAGAAAATGCGTTTCATTTTTGTACTACAATATCTGTTGGCTGAGATAATTGGAGCTATCATCGGAACTATTGTAGCAATTCCTATTATGAATTTATTGGGTTCTGCTTTTCAACAAATAACAGGAATTTTAGCAGTTGCTGAGATATCTTATTCTCTAACGTTTGTTATATTTATAGGCATTATTATGCTAAGTTGTCTGTTTATTTTTATAAAAACGATAAAAATTAATAAGATTTCACCACTTAGAGCTATTTCTGGTGGAAGAGAAAATGTCTATTTTGAGACATATGGAACCTTACCTATTAATAAGCAGAGATTACATAGTAGTGTTGCTTTACGACAATTTACTTCAAATAAGAAACAATATATGGGAATTATAGTAATTGTAGGGGTATTAGTTTATTTTATGATGTCAGTAATCATGTTAGCTGGCTCAATGACAAAGGGTATATTAGATGGAGCTTTTGGTATACCTGATGCTGATATTGAGATAACATTAAACGATTTGAATTATCAGGAATATCAGGAAAATTTTTTAGCGGATATTAATGTCGTTTCGCCAATTGAAGATATCTATTACTCTTCTTATAATTATTTTGTCATTGATAGTAATAAATATTTAGGTAAAATTTGTACAGAGATAGAAAGTGTAGTATCAAAGAATTTATTAAAGGGTCGTGTTCCTATGTATGATAATGAAGTTATTATGACACCTTTTATGGCAAAAGAGCTTGAAAAAGAAGTGGGTGATCTGATCATAGTATCGTATCTTGGTAAAGAAAAAGAATTCTTAATTGTTGGATTATATGAAAGTATCATGGATGCAGGTAAAAATTTCACATTTACGTATGATGCAGCCAAAGATTTATATGATTTTCCATATTCTAATGGATATATTACATTAAAAGATCAAAATCAGGTAAATAAAGTTATTAGCATGTTGGAAGATAGTTATGGAGATAAACTATCAGCATTATCCATCAACGATGTTATAGAAAACAGTACATTAGGAACGGTTGAATTAACAGTAAATACAATTTCCATATTAATTTATAGTATTTCAATTATCTTTATGTTGGTGGTTGTTAGCATGGTATGTGGAAGAGTCTTTATAAAAGAACGTCAGGATATAGGGATATTTAAAGCAATAGGTTTTACAACAAATTCATTACGATTGCAATTTGCTTTTCGATTCTTATTAATTGCTATGATTGGCTCTGTGCTAGGTTTAGGTTTATCGATATTATTAAGTAATAAAATGTTTATTGCGTTACTACAGATTATGGGTATTTCAAGTTTTAATGTCACTTATACATTAGTAATAATTGTTATTCCAAGTGCTGTTGCTTGTTTATGTTTCTTCCTATTTGCCTATGTTGCTTCTAGAAAAATAAAAACAGTTGAGATTAAGGAATTAGTAATAGAATAATAATTAACATTGAATATTAATCTATATAATAAAGCATCACTATGTTAATGTGGTGATGCTTTTGAGGATGGGATAAGACTTTACAACTTAATAGAAAGAGTGTAACATTAAAATAAATAAGACTGTAATGGAAAGGGGCAAGAAGCTACATAATGAAAAAAATTTTAGAACAAGCAAAAGAAATCGAAAAAAGGATTATTGAACATCGGCACTATTTACATCAATATCCCGAGATTGGATTTGAATTACCAAAAACTAGAGCGTATGTAATAAAGGTATTAACTCAATTAGGATATCAACCTAAAGAAATTGGTGGAGGAATTGTTACTACGATTGGCGATGTTTCTAAAGGGAAAACAATAATGCTAAGAGCGGATATGGATGCTCTTAACATGCAAGAGGATAATGATCTAGCCTTTAAATCTAAAAATAATTATGCCCATACTTGTGGTCATGATACACATACAGCAATGTTACTTGGAGTAGCTGAGCTACTTAAAAATAATGAGGAAGAGTTACAGGGATGTGTTAAATTAATGTTCCAACCAAATGAAGAAAGTATGGGTGGTGCAAAAGCAATGATTGAAGAAGGTTTATTAGAAAATCCTAAGGTGGACGTAGCTTTAGGATTACATTCAATTTCTGGTGTATTTGATAGTGGGATGGTTGTTTATAGTGATGGAGCAGCGCAATGTAGTAGTGATATATTTAAAATAAATATCCAAGGAAAGGGAGCTCATGGTTCTACTCCAGAAGTTGGAGTTGATCCAATCACCATAGCGATTCATATTCATTTAGCTTTGCAAGAGTTAATTAGTAGAGAAGCTCCTTCTGACGATAAATTAGTTTTAACAGTTGGAAAATTTGTTGGTGGAACAGCTGCAAATATTATACCAGATACCGCCGTTTTAGAAGGTACGTTACGTTCTAATAATGAAAAGTCTAGACAAGCTATTTTAGTCAGAATGAAAGAAATCGTTCCAGCGATTGCAAAGGTGTATAGAGGAGAAGCAATCATAGAGTTTGAAGGATCAGCTCCTGTATTAGTAAATAATAAAGAATTCGTTGATCAAATGGTATCGTACTTTAAAGATTATCCATATCCTGTCATTAAAAATGAAGGTATGTCTGCTGGCTCAGAAGACTTTGCCTATGTTTGTCAAAATGTTCCCAGTATGTTTTTCTATTTAGGTACAGGATCATGTGCAGAAGGATATCTCTATTCACAACATCATCCAAAAATTCTATTTAACGAAGAAGTATTTTATTTAGGAACTGCTTTATTAACATATGCTGCGATGGAATGGTTAGAAAAAGGTCAAAAATAATCAAATTAGAATACAAATTTGTATTCTTTTTTTGTTATCGATTTGTTTATAAAAGATGATGTGTTGTGTTTTAAAATAGTAATTAATGGTAATAATTATTGAGTAAAATAATGAAAGTATGCTACTAATGAAAGTAGTATACCCATTAAGTATGGAGGAAAAGAAATGAAGAAAGTTTTAAAGATATTTGTTGTTACCATAATGGCATTTACCTTATTGGCTTGTAAAAAAACAGAAACATCTGTACAATTACGCTTTGGACGCGTTGATTATGCAGCTCATGGAACGAGAAGCTTTGCAGTGACAGATGTCGTTTTAGCTGGTGATAAAATTATCGCAGTTTATATTGATGAATATCAATTCTTATCAACGGAAACATTTGAAGCAACACCAAATGGTGAACTTATGGTAAAAGGAATTAGTGAAGAAGCAACTGTTGCGTTAGCTTCTAAAAGATTGAATAATGAAGATTATAGTGCAAATATGAAGAATAATGGTGGAGCTAGTCAAGATTTAGCAAGCGGATATAAAGCAATTGAAGATTATGTAACTGGCAAAACAATCGCAGAATTAGAAGCAGCAATTAATGGTAAAACTGCTGAAGAAGTCGTAAGTGAGCAACTTGTATCTGGAGCAACACTGCAAGATACATTAGGATACATTGAATCAGTCATTGCATCTGCTAAAGCGGCTCAAAAAACGGATGGTGTTACCTATACTGGCGATACAACGAAATTAAAATTAGGTAGAATCGATTATGCAGCTCAT
>Ga0153921_1000846_pt1 | contig 14864 bp, 11 predicted proteins | sample TSNJ005MetaG_FD_104691 | JGI IMG/M metagenome (GOLD analysis project Ga0153921, IMG submission 104691) | Attine ant fungus gardens microbial communities from New Jersey, USA - TSNJ005 MetaG | ecosystem: Host-associated > Fungi > Mycelium > Unclassified | place: USA: New Jersey, Brendon T. Byrne... | reverse complement strand
TATACACTTCAAAGAAATGCTTTCCTCCCTTTTCTGCCTCTGCTATGATTTCGTTTTTCCAGTCTTCTCTAGCCTTAAGGTATATCTGTTCATAACTTTCCAGCCATTCCCTGTTCGTCAGCTCTATACCGGCATCCACAAAGCCCTGGTAAATACTCACTACCTCACGTTCATTCACATCACCGGAACCGGTACCGCCTTTGATGGTACCTACCGCACCGCCGCCGAATAACGCAGCTTTCACTTCCTTCTTAATGGGCAGAACGCCTTCATTTTTTAAAAGTACCATGCCCTCAGCAGCGGCTTTTCTGGCTATTTTCCTGTTTGCCAATTCTCTTGCGCTCACTGCTTTATTCATTGTGCCGCTATAGGTTCTCTCTCGCTTTTTCATTATTAATACCTTTCTGATCATTATCATTTCCTTACAAATAATGATCTGTTTCCTTTCTGACAATTCATTTAAAAGCTGGTATATCGTTTATTCTCTGTAAACTCCGGGTTTTTTTGCTTCCCTGTAAGCATTTGGAGACATCCCTGTCTTGTTTCGAAAGAAGCGTCCGAAATAACCCTGACTGACAAAACCCAGATGATCAGCAATCTCCCTGATGGGAAGATTGGAATCTGTCAAAAGCTGCTTTGCCATGTCCAGCTTCATATCGTTGATGTATTGCAGGATGGTAACGCCCTCCTGTCTCTTAAATATCCGCAGTAAATATTCCCTGCTGAAATGTACCTGTTCCGCCAGATTGTAAAGGGAAGTATCGCCGTCAAGATGCTCCATGATGTATTTTTTTACCCGGTTTACCACATCCTCATTCTGTTTCTCCACATTTTGCTTTTTCAATGCAAAGATACTCTCCGTCACATGCAGCAGATAGCCGTAGGCGTCCTGCCAGTTGGCATGGAGGGACACATTGTACAGATTCATGATTCCGATTTTGAAAGCCAGCTCTTCATAAAAACCCAGATGCTTAATCCAGCCCAGCAGCTTGGCACTGATGGTGCAGTAAAACTCCAGCGCGAAGAGGTCGTGCATACTTTTCACTTTCTGCAGGTTCATCCGCAGCTCTCGCAGAATCTCCAGTGTATTCTCCTCGTTCATACCGTTCAAATAGTAATCCAGCTTCCAAAGCTTTTGCTGCAGCTCCTGCTTGACATTCTCAGGTAAACTTTCTTTTGTGACAGCTTCCTTCTGCGGGTTTTCCACCACCAGTTCTTCCTCGGACAGCCAAATCATACGGTCACAGATTCCCGCAAACTCCTGCAGCAACTCCTTTAGCATAACCGGTTTCGCACCTATCAATACGGATACCGTGCGTTCCAGATTCAGCTTCAATGCTTTCTGGAAAGACTCTGCAGCACCGGAGAGCATTTTTACGATAATTTCCTCATTGGAAAGCTTTTTGGGCTGCAGCACCAACACAATATAATAGCGGTTATATTCAAAAAAACTTCCCTGCATAAAATCCAGAAAATGACGATTCAACAATTGATTGCAGTCATGCATCGCATTCTGTTGCTTTGTATAATTTTCACTATACCAGGTCTCATGGCGAAGCAGCACATAATATACCTTTTTATCAGGATTAATATTGATATTCAGCTGTTCGGATAAATTCCCGTCCAGCTGAGACAATCCAACATAACCGTTAAATAATTCCCCCAGGAAGGAACTTCTCAGATAAAGAGATGTTCCTTCCTGTTCCTGCTGCAGGTCTGTTACCAGCCCCAGAAGTAAATCATGCTCAATTTCCTCTATAGACTCCCGCAGCGCCTCTAAAAGCATTTCATCTTCCTCTGCCTTCAGCACATACTTTGCATGTTTATGTACCTTGTATACATAATCAAAATCCGAATAACCTGTCAGGAAAATAATCTTGCAGAAAGGCCAGCGCTCCCGGACAATATCATACAACTCCAGCCCGGACATTTGCGGCATGTTAATATCCATGATTATCACATCGATTTTTCGCTGCTCCAGAATATTAAGCGCATCCGACCCGCAGGTACCCAGAGAAAGATCCAGCTCCGGATTTTCTTCCATGGAGAGCAACCCATACACATCATCCCGAATCATCTTTTCATCATCTACAATCAACACACTATACATACACATGACCCTCCTGCGTTACTAATTACCCTCTGAACTGTAACACTATTCACAACCGGCGCTGTTCATATATGCAGCCCTTTTGCCTTTAGTATAACATATAATTCACTCTTTCACACTTCCCAGTGTCATACCGGTGATGAAATACTTCTGCAGCAAAGGATATACCATCAGGATCGGGATAATTGCACAGAAAATCTGTGCTGCCGTTACAGTCTTCTGGGATACGTTAGTCATTGCACCGACACTGTTCATATCAATACTGGCAATATCCACGGAATTAATTACGTTGCGAAGATAGGTCTGCAGCGGATATTTAGTGGGATTGCTGATGTAAATCATTCCGTCAAACCAGGAGTTCCAGTGGTTTACCATAGTAAACAGTCCCACTGTTGCCATGGAGGGCTTTGAAATAGGCACCACAATTTTTGCCATAATCTGAAAGTAATTTGCTCCGTCAATCAATGCTGATTCTGTTAATGCATAGGGCAGACCCCGGAAGAAATTCAGCATCAAAATGATATTAAAAGTCTGCACTGCACCAGGCAGAATCAGTGCCCAGATGGAATTATACAATCCAACTGATTTTATTACAATAAATAAAGGAATCAGACCGCCGGAGAATACCATAGTTACCATAAAAAACCATACATAAATTTTTCTGGCATGGAATCTCTCATCCGGCTGTGACATGGCATAGGCGCTGATGATGGTCAGGCATATACTGATCACAGTTCCCAGAATTACACGCATTACGGACACACCAAAGGAGACAAAAAACTGCTTCTCAGATAAAATATATTTATACGCATCCAGGGTAAATCCTACCGGAAAAATGGTTACCCAGCCGGCCTGGGCCGCCGAATTGGAACTGAAGGACAATGCAAATATATGGATCAGCGGGAACAGGGAAATAAACATTACCAGGGAAAGAACGATATAGTTAATAACAACGAATATTTTTCTTGCAGGCGTTGATTTTATTTTCATTTAAGCCTCCTAAAAAATCTGATAGTTTGCAAATTTCTTTGCAAGGGTGAAGGATACTGTAATCAGGAGGAAGGAAATCACTGACTTAAACAGTCCCACTGCAGTAGAAACACTATATTGCAGGTTCAGCATACCAAGACGGAATACAAAGGTATCAATGATATCAGCCTTCTCGTACACGATGGGGCTATACAGGTTAAATACCTGGTCAAAACCTGCATTTAAAATATTTCCCATACCCAGTACAGTTACCAGAATAATCTGAGGAAGGATACTTGGTAATGTGATATGTAACATTTGCTTGAAATAACCTGCGCCATCCACCCTGGCTGCCTCGTACAGACCCTGATCGATACCGGTCAGCGCTGCCAGAAAGATTACCATGTTATAACCGCAGCCCTTCCATACCTCAGACACCACCAACGTCCCGCGAATTGTACTCAGACTCCCCAGAAAATATATGGAATCTTGTCCGAAGAAGTTCAGAATTGTGTTGACGATACCGTTTGTAGGGGAGAGAATATCCACCAATATACCTCCCAGTACAACCCAGGACAGGAAATACGGTACATAGATAATCGTCTGTGTTGCCTTTTTGAAATGCCTGTTTTTCACTTCGTTCAGTAGGAGTGCAAGAATCAAGGGAACAATGATCCCGGCAATGATTTTCATAATCGCAATGACAAGCGTGTTGTTCAATACCTGCGTGAAGTCTTTCATTCCAAAGACATATTTGAAATTATCTAATCCCACCCACTCTGAGGTGAAAAATCCTTTGATTCCGCCTGAAGGGACAAAATCCTGAAAAGCCATTACAATACCTACCATGGGAAGATAGGCGAATATTATCAGCAGAATGATTGCAGGCAGCAGCATCAGATGCAATGGCCACTCACTTTTTAAGATCGTGCTTAAACTCTTTTTTTTCTTCATAGGGGCTCCTTCTATCATCAAAAGGGTGAAGCCTCTTAAACTTCACCCCTTTAAAAGACTATTTGCTGTTACTATTTTGTGGTAACTATTTGCTGCTATACCATTCGTTCACTTCAGTTGTAATCTGTTCAAGACCCAACGCATTTACTTCACTTACAAAGGAATCAAAATTCGCCGTACTTGCCTCACCCATAATAACTTTGGTGTAATACTCCATAACCTTATCTGTTATGATAGACATCTTGGAACCCATAGTAGGTGTAGGTGCGGTGGTAAACTCGTCAAACAGGAACAAATCGTTCTCGTAGTAATGGGTGATAACTTCAAATGCAGACATATCATTGCCAAAGGTCTTCATACCCCCATATCCTTCGATAATTTCACCGGAAAGGTATTTTTGTATATCTGTATAACTAACCAGTTCTTCAGCATTCAATGAAGAAGCATCTCCGCTTTCCAGCGCCGCAACGATATTCTTATGTATCGTCAGGTTTTTCAGCGGAAACCAAGTCTTCAGCATTACATAGTGCATAGGAAAAGATTTCACACCTACATCGTCAGCTTCCAGATAGTCGTTGTACTCCTCTCCAGAGTAAGCATACTTGTCAACCCAGAAGTTCAGCAGTCTCACCACTGCTTCAGGATGTTCACAATTCTTACTTACAACAGCATATCCATTGATTCTGACTGCAATCTGAGGCTTTGCTTCGGAACCTGTAGCGGAAGGAATCGGAATACATACCCAGTCAGCATTTATATCATTCTGAACAGTTGCATTCAAAGGCCAGTTAGCATTCCACATCAAACCATACTGAATGCCCGCACGCCCGGAAGCGGCTGCCTCGGAAGCTGCCACTTCATCATTGGAAGCAAAATCCATTTCAATCAAACCTTCCTGATACATCGTGGCAATGTAATCAAGGGCTGTTATGTTCTCCTCTGTTACAGATCCGTATACAAGGCCGCCATTCCCATCATCAACCCACGCTCTTGGATAAGCGCCAAAGCCGTTAAACAGACCTACTCCATCTCCAAGACCTGCGGAAAGGAAGTTATTGTGGAATACCATACCAATGGTGTCATTCTGCCCGTTTCCATCAGGATCCTGATCCCGGAAAGCAATCATTATATCATACAGTTCCTCCATCGTAGAAGGAGCTTCCAGATTAAGCTTCTTAAGCCAGTCACGTCTGATCCACATAATATCTGCGGCATCAATGGAAGCATCTACCAGGGGTATGGCAATTACCTGACCGCCATAGGTGGCAGATTCCAATGCCGCCTGTCCTTCGCCGGTGGTCCATGCCATTAGTTCCTCAGAGGCATATTTTTCAAAAACTTCGCCAAGGTTCTTATTAATCAAATCACTTTTTGCCAGCAAGGACAACTGGGAACTGTTAACTATCATGAAGTCGGGAATCTCGCCGGAAGCGATTGCCACGCTCTTCTTCTGCACAGAGTCATCATCTGTCTGCTGCGCATACCAGAGCCAGTCGATGGTAATGTTTGTCTCCTCTGTCATTCTCTGGTAGTATACACTGTTCAGCATCTCTTCCTGAACGTAATTGGTCATTGCCGGGGAGATTTCAAAATAAGAGGTCAGCGTGACGGGCTCCTCATATTTGAACCTGGGGTCAACCGGGACATCCTCCGCCGTGTCTGTAGTAACCTCACCTGTTGTGCCGGCGCTGCTATTGCTGTTATTAGTACTGGTATTGCCGCTGTCGGCGTTACCACAGCCTGTTAACAGGCTCACGGTCATCACCGCTGCAAGCATTAACGCTGCTTTCCTTTTCATGGATCTTCCTCCTTTGGTTGTCTGTACTGCGTTCCATGCATTACAGAATGTTTCTTGTTATCTGATTAAAGTATATAAAAAGAATTCTCTTTCAACAATGAACCATTCTTGAATTCAGATGACAAAAATTGACCTGTTAAGAAATTGCAGCTTGTGACAAAAAACGCTATACCCTGCTCTGCTCTGGTCATGTCAGGTAATGGATGTCCCTATTCCTGTATCACATTTTTCCCGGCCTTCAGCTCCCGGGTCATACCCCCAAGCGTAAACTCGCCGGTCATATGCTCCGGCAGAATAATCTCATAAATAAACCCCTTGTCTGCCTTTGCCGGGCAATGATCTGCTTCGATCTTACTCCCATTCGCTAACTCAGGTGTCATTCCAATCCGAGAATGTGTAGATGCCCTCTCTTCAAACTTCATACTGTCTGCAACAGGTTCATATTTGAATGCAATGGGACCAAACTCAGTGATCACCCGTCCTTCCAGATTGGGTACATAATCCATATGGGGAGAAACCGTTACTCTGGACGGATTGGCAGATTCCCTGCGGATTCCTGCCATGACACTAATTAATTCAAACATAGGAAGCGCACTCCAGGCATGACATTCACTCCGCGAATCATAAGGCGTTTCGGGACAGGTGGTGCAGTGCTCATCAAGCAGCCGGATCCACCAGTCCATCTGGTCCCTGGTAAGTTCATAACAGCCTGCCTTCTCACAGGCACGAAACAGTTCATAGCAGGTTGAGAAATAGCAGCACAGCACATCCTTCTCCGAGAAGGTTCTGCCCATCACTACTTTTGCATCTTCCTCCGAAAGCATTCCGTTCAATACCGCCCAGCTTTGAGCATGTTGGGAAAATTCCTGATAAGCAGGACCTTCCCTGTACAGTCCTCTTGATTCATCCCAGCAAAGTACCTGAATGCGTTCCGTTATCGCCTTTTGTCTCTGCCGGTACTCCTGAGCTATACCGGGCCGACCGGTTGCCTCGTTAATTTCTGCTGCATATGACAACGCCAGACCATACATCAGGTTAATGATCGTAGAAGGTCCCTCCTTCACAGCCCCGGGACGTCCGAAGCTGTCATTCCATGTAATCTGCCAGTCCACAAAATCCCAGTAACCCAGATTTTCCACCAGCCCCTTCTCTCCCACATGCCTGTCGTAGTATTCCAGAATCATATCTGCATCTGCACGATAACGTTTTAGAATCTCCTTGTTACCGGTGCGTTTATAATATTCCAGAATCATAAAAATATAATGTAACGAAAAGGTCGATATAACCTGCCTGGGGTTACTGGGTGTTCTGCCTTGAATCAATCCCATTGGCAGCATGGAGTCATGGAAATCCTGCAGTGCCTTCTCTGCCAGCCTGGTATCCACACTGCACACATAGGTAAACAATGCCTGCAATCTGGTATCCATGGGGTACTGCATCTGCTCCCAGAACGGGCAGTCCATATAGGTCTCCATCATACAGCCCTGCAGCGTGCGCACACACATCTCATACACCTGCGCTACCCAGGAGGCATCGGATTTCACATAAGACTCCGGATTTAAAGGATATCCTGTCTTACGAAGCTCCGGTCTGCAGAAAATAACCGCCTCATCTGCTGCTTGAATCTCAATCTTAAGAAAGCGCATGGTGCGATACCAGAAGGGTTCATAAAGCAGAGTACCTCCATTTAAAATAATACTGTCCTTCTGTCCATTGTCACCAATCTCTCCTCTGATATAATCATCCCGTTTGACTTCTTCCATGGACGGCTCTTCTTCCATGGATGTCTCTTCTTCCATGGACATCTCTTCTTCCATGGACGTCTCTTCTTCCATGGACGTCTCTTCTTCCATGGAATGCTCTTCCTCCATGGATGGCTTTTCTTTCTTCTTTCTGGTAAATTTTTCAAAATATGTAAAAGAGATTTTGGCGCCTTTTCCGCCTTCCATCCTATAACGGAAATAGGCATTAAACAGCGTCTCTCCATCAAACCACAGAGTCAGGCTTTGTCCGGGCCGGACGGTGACAGATTCCGCTTCCTTCATCACAGGTTCTCCCAACTCCCTTGTAAGCGTACCCGACACCTCTACAAGCAGCGGAATAGGGCGTTCCTCCATCATAAAGGTCTTCAGGATACCGAACATCATTTCAAACCCGCTTCCCACAGGCTCCAGTCCGTCTCCGGCACGCCACGTACTATCATCGAAATCTGGCTTTTTCCAGTCTGCAAGAGATTTGTTAAAGTCAATTTTTTCTGTCAATGCCCCCATATTCCCGTTGATTACCGGTTCCTTCAGCAGGAAAAAGCTGTTGTCCAACCACACCCTCCAGTCAGCCTTGCCCGTGGTCACTACAGCAATCTCATTTCCTTCTGCATCCTTTACCGCGCCCTCCATTGCAAGTCTGTGACCGGCCGGTACCGTCTCCACACTGTTAAGGGGGGCTCTGGTATCTCCCGGTCCGCTTTTGACATACATGCTGTCGCAAAGCAATACCTGTACTGCCAGTACATTTTTACCGGCTTTTAAATATTTACGCAGGGAAACCGTCTCATAATATTGTCTCTCCCGATTGCTGCGGCAGGGACCGGACAGTACCGGCTTCTCATTGATCCACAGCCGGTAACGGGAATTGGCTGATATGTCCGCAACCAGCTCCACCGGATTGTCCAGGTTAAGACACAAACGATAATAAGCGAATCGTCCGTTCATATCGCCATGATAGATTTTCTTTTCTTCAATTTCCTCTCTGGGAACCCCCAGCCATAATGCATCTTTCCACATAATCTGTCTCCTTTTCAAATCACTGCTGCTTCACCGTGTAACCAGAAATGACAACCTCAAATCCGGATATTCATGTTGAACCTTATAATAACCTTCAAACCGCCCAACTCACTGCGTTCCAGCAATATGCCGCTGTCACCGCCGTAAGCCAGCTTCAGACGACGTTCAATATTGGACAATGCATGACCGGCTGCATGTCCCTTGTAATCCCTGATATGTTCCCGCATCCGTTCCAGATTCTCCTGACTGCCGCCGCTGCCGCTGTCCTCAATCATAATGGATAATATGGAATCCTCCACATGACAGCATACAGATATTCTGCCGTCCCGTACCACATCCTTCATGCCATAGTTGTAGGCGTTTTCCACAATTGGCTGCAATATCAGCTTTGGTACACGATAGCTTCGTGCATTCTCCGGCAAAGGTTCCTTTGTCACCGTAATTTTATCACCAAACCTCATCTGCTGTATGTTTATATAATTTTCCATATGCTCTGCTTCTTTGTAAAGCTCTATATTCTGGTCTACCTCTTTATTCAGAAAACGATAATACCTGGCCAGAGAGGTCACAAACTGGTCAATTTGCTCATAGGATTCATTTTTTGCCATAATGCGGATCAGGTAAAAGCTGTTATATAAAAAATGCGGATTAATCTGAGACTGCAGCTGCATCAGCTCCGCATTCTGTAGAAGCTGTCCCTGCTCCTTCACATTCTCCAAAAGCTCCTGAATTCGATCCACCGTCTTATTAAAGAAAGTATAAATATACTGGAATTCATCCTGTACCTTATGGAAAATCCGCATATCAAGATTCCCGTCCTGTACCTCACCAAAAGCCGTCATCAGCTTTTTCAGAGGTTTTTGTACATCATTGTTGGTCTGATGCAGTGTATATAGAAACAATCCGCTGATAACCATAAGTACCAGACCCATAAGCAGCAGCCCCGCCAACATGGAATTATCAATTCCGGCACCGTTACGGTATACCACAAGAGTGATGCCATATTTGGGCAGATTCTCCGACATCAGCAAATAACCCGTCCCATCAAAGCGAACCGTATCCTGAAAGCTTGCCCGGCTCCCCTGCTCTGTCCATGCATTATACCAGCTGTTCTTCAGTCCTTCGCTCTCCTCCTCCCTTCCGGTAACCATGAGAAGCTCATTCCCGTTATCCATCACAAAGAAAGCACCGCTCTCTTCGTTGCTGCTGAAATAATCCAGAATACCCTGCAGATAGTCCTCCGACAAGGTAATGCAGATACTAAAATCCGGTACATATTTTTCATCCAGAACATAGGTCAGGGGATACAAAATTTCCATCTGTACCCGCCCTTCCTCATAAACAAGATATCGGCTGGTAGTGCCGCTTTTTCTCTCCCTGCGTGTATATTGTTTTTTACTGTAATTATTTGTAGAACTGAGTTCCACCTCCAGCCCAGGCAACATCACTGCAACGTTTCCGATACTGTTATTCATGGATTGCATATTTATCATACTGGTAATCAGACCGCGCATTGTCTGAGAACGTTCATATTCAGCCATTGTCAGATCATTGGCCAGAGACAAAATTCTGGTGTCGGAAGCCATGCTTTTCTCCTGATTATAGATAATATCCAACTGCTGTTCCAAATCCGACACATTGAATAATACCGCGTTATGCATGGAAGCGATTTCTGCGCTGCGCTGTTGACTTGCGTAACTAACCGATATGGCAATTGTACTGAGATAAACCACCAATATGGTAGCTCCAAAAAGAATATACAGTTTCTTAAAAACACTTACAGTTCCATTCTTATCCATATTGTACCTCATAAAATCACTCAGATGAAAATGCCGCGTGATATCCCCGTTTAACCGCAGCGGTTATGGCAAAAACCCTCTCGGCATCTCCAATCACTGCCACATATGATACGGTATTTTGAAGCACATCCACTGCCGTTCCTTCATATATAAATACTATCATGTGTCTGCAGCTAAAAAAAGATGAAGATATTGATATTATGCCTGTAACATTGGTAAAATATAGACCTGAATAGAATTCAAATTAAGCATTACTGACACATTGTCCTCTGGAAATGAAAGTATTATTAACACCTGCGCTTACCAAAATGCTTTCAGGCTTTAAGTGAGCTAAACAGGAATACTCTTCTTTTACAACACCCCCATTAACCGCTACCCATGTTTCTAAGGTTCTACCCAATCTGATGATTTTTAAATGCCCGATAGGCAAACGGCAAAATAATACCTGTGGTAAGTACTGCAAATAATGGCATAAAAACACAGGGCATTATTGTTATTCCAAACACTTCATAGGTTGTATACTCTATTAAAACCGCCCAATCAGACATCATATTACTAGGCAGAAGCCTGTACAGGTTCATAAGTACTGTATTTGATGGTACACGAAACATCATTGGCACAAAAATCAATAAACTGATTATGATAATCACGCCAAACGGCGACTTAAATATTGAGGACAGCAGCAAAGTCAACGTACAGACAAGAATTGCCGCAAATAAAATACATATGGAATAAACAGCCGCAGCCTGCCACATTGTAAAAGGATAGATACAGAATGGAGCCCATAACTGCACCGGCGCATTTCCCCCGTCAAAACCATAGATTCCACAACATACGAGATAAGTCAAAGCGATCATGATCAAATAAAGCACCGCACAGAACGAAACCCCTGTGAATAACTTTGCTGTAATTATTTTATTCTTGCCAAACTTTGATGATAATATTAATTGATCCGCTCCTGTTCCATATTCGCCTGCAAACATTGGCGCAAGGCAGACAGCTACTGCAAAAGCGCCAAAAATTCCTGTGGAAGACATTATCGCAAAGAACCTCCAATAGGCATCCGAATAAGAATATACAAAAGGTATTTCTATTTCACTGTCAAGCTGAATCAGCTTATCTTTTGACTTACTGCTGATATGCAATGTGTCAATCCAGTTTAACACTTCACCATGACGGATTTGGTAAAAGCTTTGCATTTCATCCTCAGTTAAAGTTATAATTTGCCGGGCTCTGTTGCCATATGCGGTATATACAGTATTTAAAATGTAATAAACGCCACTGTACGGTCTGGCATGCTCCTGATATTCCGGAATGCTATAAAGTTCATTGCCCTCAGCAGACGGAACTTTCGAGTAGGCTTCCTTTACTTCCCTTACGAGGGTTTCATCAATATAGCGCCCGGACAAGACTCTTGCATATTCCCGGTCCTTTATCATAGCCTGATAATATGTTTCAACAGGCTCGCCGTCAATATATACATTACCGATTAATATTAACACTGGACAGACAACTGTAAGAACTGCGATAATAACAAGTGTAATAATGGATCCTTTCCTTTTGAAAATCTTCTTGTATTCAAAACCAACCAAATCAAAAAAACTACGCATAGTCTTCCACCTCGCTGAAATAATATAAATACAAATCCTCCAATGTGGCTTGTACGGGAACCGCACTTTCACAAGGGATTTTATCCGCCGCAAGCCTTAAAAAAATTGTGCCGTTTTCCTGCCGGACATTAATAACCGGATACATACCCATTAATTCTTTTGCGGTTACATTGTCAACAGTACACTCGTAAATTTTATTATCAATTACCTTGATGATCTCGCCTATGCTTCCTCTGTGAATAATCTGCCCCTCCTTCATAATCAGCACAACATTTGCAATGCTTTCGATATCTGATACAATGTGAGTAGACAGTAATACAATCTTCTCCCCGCCCAGCTGCGATATGAGGTTACGGAAACGTATACGCTCTTTTGGGTCAAGCCCTGCCGTCGGTTCGTCAAGTATGAGGATTTGCGGGTTGTTCAGCAATGCCTGGGCGATTCCAAGGCGCTGCTTCATACCGCCTGAAAAAGTCTTTATTTTCTTTTTAGCCATGTTGCTCAAAGACACAATTTCTAAAAGCTCTGCAGACTTTTCCTTTGCACGCTGCTTTGTTAATCCTTTCAGGCTTGCCATATAATAAAGAAATTCTCTCGCGGTAAACTCAGGATAATACCCAAAGTCCTGGGGCAGATAACCCAACGCATCGCGGTATCCCTCGTCGCTTACATCTATACCGTTAAATTTTACCTCACCTCCCGTGGGCTTCAGTACGCCGCACAACATACGCATGAGAGTGGTCTTTCCTGCTCCATTTGCTCCAAGTAATCCGTAAACGCCTTTTGTAAGCGTTAAAGAAATTCTGTCGGCGGCAATTTTACTTTGGTATTGCTTCGTCAGCCGGTCTATAACAAGTTCCATTGAAGTTCCTCCGTTTTCCTTATTAATTTCACTGATTCACGAACTGCCCATATCATTAAGATGATAAGAACCAGGCAAGGTACTGACAAACTTTTATCCGAATAAACCATATGATATTGATTGAAAAAAAGCACATTCACCATACCGATGAAACACGAGATACCGCCGCAGATATATGTGGTTTCCCTTGCATGCAGGCGGTTAAGTACGAAAAGCGACAACGAGCAGGTCAGCATAAACGGGACAAGCAAATATACTCCCAGACGGAATACACCAAAACCAGCTTCGCTAAGCAGCAATAAAATAATCATTCCGATCACCACCATATTAAAGCAGCTCAAAATACCAAGCCGCACCAGCACAATACCTGCAAAATTATGCTTACAACTCATCTCAAGCTCTGCCATATTGTAAGATGCGCTTCGTGCAATTTCTGTGACCATCGTTAACGATACAAATGGAAGAACCGACGAAACAATCCAGATCAAATTTAAACTACTTACATCTGTTAAAAAACGCAAACTGATCAATACTGTCATTACCAACAAACACGATATAATCCATACTCTTTTTCGTATATATCCTATTTGCACTAAGATGAAATCAAACCCCCTTGATTTTGGATAATTTATTGACTGCAAAAATTCAGTTTTTCTTGTAGGTGCAGGTATATCAAAAACTGCATTTAACTGTGCTTTCATTCTTTTATTCACGAAAAATCCTCCTCTCTTAATATAGATTTTAACTGACTCAATGCATTATTAACTCTCCGGTAAACTGCAAAACGCGATAGTCCTGTAATTATGCTTATTTCCAATACGGACAAATCATTTATAAATCGCAAAAGTATTATTTCCTGTAAATCCAGTGGCAGGGCATCTACAGCTTGCTTTAATGCCATATACGTCTCCACGTCATAAAAGTCATTTTTTTCTGAAATATCATCTGCTGATTCATCCAAAGATAATATATCTGTTTTTTTGTAAGAATCCACACATAAATTTCTGGCAATCGTATAAAGATAAGCAAGCGGCTTCCCCCTGCTTATATATGAGCTCTGACTAAAAAATCTAAGGAACGTTTCCTGTGTCAAATCTTCCGCAAGCTGCGTATTTTTTACTTTAAAATAACAATATTTATAAATTTTGTCGTATTGATCTTTCACTTCTAAAGACACTGAAAAACCTCCTTTCATTATGTTTAACTGATCAGCAGAGCCAAATGTGCGGGTAAAATAAAAACCCCCTAACACAGTTACTGCATAAAGTGGTTTATATCAATTCCTATTCTTAATACGTACTATACCTTTCCATTACTCCGCTATTTCCCGATTTGTTCCTCTTTTTCCCATTTTTCAATATTTGCATATAATTCGTTCAAGGAACGTTTCAGCGTACTGCCTTCACGCATACTCTTTACTTCTTTACAAGACTGTATGACCGACTCTGTAATTGTACAAGGTCTTGTTTGATTCATATCTGAACTCATTGACTTTTCCTCCATATAACCTGTCTGTTATTATAATCGTTTTTACCTCAATCAACAAGGTTTTCTTTCTAAATTTTACTCGTCTAAGCTGCCGTAGCAATTCAGCTTTATACTGCTGTTTAGTGTACTGGTGGGGGATTGAAAAATCCGGACGAGTAAGGGTACAGGTCTGGTTTTCCGGCAGCGGAGGAGACAAGGCACAGAGGCAGGGATACAGGACAAAACCGAAGGGCGTACAGCAGCTTTTTCAGTGCGGAAGATTTCGCCCAGTATCTCTAAATAGTATTTTTTTCGGTTGCTTTTGTCTGTCGTTACTTCCGGTTCGGGGCGACACGTACGTAAGTATTCGCCAGCTCTATTTACTGATCCGTGTCGCGGCTCCCTGTGTTAATGACCGAAAAAAATGCTATTAAGAGATACTAAGGGCTTATCGTCATGCACTGAAAAAGCTGCTGTACGCCCTTCGGGTTTGTCCCGTATCCCTGCCCCTG
>Ga0153921_1000843_pt1 | contig 14888 bp, 12 predicted proteins | sample TSNJ005MetaG_FD_104691 | JGI IMG/M metagenome (GOLD analysis project Ga0153921, IMG submission 104691) | Attine ant fungus gardens microbial communities from New Jersey, USA - TSNJ005 MetaG | ecosystem: Host-associated > Fungi > Mycelium > Unclassified | place: USA: New Jersey, Brendon T. Byrne... | reverse complement strand
GCGCACTTCGGTGACTGGCGCTTCGGTGCCACCAGCACCTCCTACCTGCGCCAGCCCTTCACCTACGAGAACGATATCCGCGTGCCGACCTTCTGGCAGGTCAACACCTATGCCGCCTACCGCTTCGGTGCGGACAGCGTGGTGCCCGGCCTGGAACTGCGGCTGGACGTGAGCAACCTGTTCAACCGCCACAACATCGGCACCGCCACCATCGCCGGCTCGTCGTTCTCGGGGGACTACCAGACCCTGCAGCGCAGCGCGCCCCGGCAGCTGATGTTCAGTACCTCGATGGCGTTCTGAGGCAAGGGGTGGCGGGGTCAGAGCCCTTTGCTGCGCAAAGGGATCCGACCCCGCAGCCATCCCGTGATCGGGGTCAGATCCCTTTGCGCAGCAAAGGGCTCTGACCCCCAAAACCCGCCTACAAACCCGCCTTGCGCAAACAACAGGGGTTTTCTGGCAGCGACGCAAGGTTCCCACAATGTTGCTGGGTCATGCTGTCGGCATGGCTCAGTACAACCCGCGAACCCCGCTGTTCGGCATCCGGGGCCCAGGACGGCCCCGGCAGGCGCTGTCCGTGGCGCCTGCAATCGACCTGCGGGCCGAGTACCAGTTCTGGCAGGTCTACGAACGCGTGGTCCGCCCGCTGCCCGGCGGTGGGCTGCCGCAGGCGTGGCTGGTCTGCCAGAAGGTCTATCGCGACCGTTGGCAGCACCCGGAGGACAGCGAGGCGGCGGGACTGTCGCGGGTGCTGTTCGGCGACAACATGACGGCTGGCCGGGCGTCGGAGCTGGCGGAGCTGCACGCGCTGGTCAGCCGTCGGGTGGCGTTGCTGGCGAAGCGGGGACGGTTGCATTCGGCAGCCTGATGCCTGCCCTTGGTAGGGTCGACTGTTAGTCGACCGCTCTTCGCATCTACCTCTCAGAAGGCCGCGCTTCGCGCGAGAGTCGACCAACGGTCGACTCTACCAATAGCCAACCCGACCGGCATTTCTAAGGCTTTCCCCGATCCAACTGCCGGTAACCAATCGCCTCAGCCAGATGCGCCGTCTGGATCACCTCGCAACCTGCCAGATCTGCAATCGTGCGCGCCACCCGCAGAATCCGATGCATCGCCCGTGCGGAAAGCTGCAGCCGCTCGATCGCCTGCTCCAGCAGATCCTGATCGGCCTCACTCAATTTCGTGCATGCCCGCAGCGCCGCCGGTGGAAGATGGGCATTCAGCCCGCCACGCTCCTGCTGCCGGGCATGGGCGGCTTCCACCCGTGCACGTACCGCAGCACTGGGCTCACCCAGCGGCGTACTCTCCCGCAGCTCCACGGCGTCCATACGCGCCACACTGATATGTAGGTCGATGCGGTCCAGCAAGGGACCGGACACCCGCGCGCGGTAGCGGTTGATACGTTCGTCGCTGCACAGGCAGCGGTTGCTGCGGTCGCCGGCCCAGCCGCACGGGCAAGGGTTCATCGCTGCCACCAGCTGGAACCGTGCGGGATACTGCACGCTCCGCGCCGCGCGGGCGATGCGGATGTGGCCGGATTCCAGCGGCTCGCGCAGGGTTTCCAACGCACTTCGATTCCACTCCGGAAGCTCGTCCAGGAACAGCACGCCGTGATGGGCCAGCGAGATTTCACCGGGGCAGGGAGGATTGCCGCCACCCACCAGCGCCGCCGCACTGGCACTGTGATGTGGCGCCCGAAAGGGCCGTTGCCGCCAGCGCCGTGGGTCCAGCCCTTCACCACTCACCGAGGCAATCGCCGCCAGCTGCAACGCCTCCGCTTCCTCGGTATCCGGCAGCAGGCTGGGCAGGCGTGACGCCAACAGCGTCTTGCCGCAGCCAGGGCTACCGATCAACAACAGATGGTGTCCACCCGCAGCGGCGACCTCCAATGCACGCCGCGCGTGCGCCTGCCCACGCACGTCGGCCAGATCCGGCAGAGGCAACGGCGTCGTGTCCACGCGCTCTACTCGCGGCAGCAGGCGTGGGTTCCCCAACCCAGCGCAGCACTCCAGCAACGTACGCGCCACCCGCACATCGGCATGCTCGGCCAACGCAGCCTCGGCGGCATTGCCCGGCGGCACCACCAGGATACGTCCGGCTTCGGCCGCCGCAATCGCCGCCGGCAGTGCTCCGGCCACCGGGCGCAGCTCACCGGTCAGGCCCAACTCGCCCAGGAATTCGTACTGCAGCAGCGACTGCGGATCGACCTGGCCGCTGGCCGCCAGAATGCCCAGTGCGATCGCCAGGTCGTAACGCCCACCTTCCTTGGGCAGGTCGGCGGGCGCGAGGTTCAACGTGATGCGCCGCTGCGGAAAGTCGAAGCGTGCACAGAGCAGGGCGGCACGCACGCGCTCGCGTGACTCGCGCACGCTGGTCTCGGCCAGTCCGACAATCTGGGTGGCAGGCAGGCCACCCGAGAGGTGCACTTCCACCCGCACCAGCGGGGCGTCGACCCCGGCGCGGGCACGGCTGTGGACCAGCGCCAGGCTCATGTGTGGGTTCCTGCAGAAAGACGCTTGATGGTGAGGCAGGTGATCTGCAAGGACTATCGGGAATTGCTGGTGAAGCGGCTAGGGGGATTCTGGTCAAGGGTTGCCCGGCGTCTTGAATAGACATCGCGGTTCAGCGGCCCCCGGTCTTTGACGCGTCCAAACTGCACCTGGATCCAGTGCTGCCTGCTTAACTGACGGTATCCCGGTGATAAGCGATGGCGGGTTCGCGCCGGCGGCAGCATTGCGACGCGCATTTTCATCGCCTCCTTGCTAGAGTCGTGACAAAGCCGCGACCAAGGAGGGCATGACCAGATGCTTCACGAGAACAACGCACTTGGGCTGTTCCTGTATGCCTGGGGCTACAAAGACGCTGAGGTTGGTCGGGTCGGCGCGCGGTTGCTTGCAACAGCACAATCTTTCCTTGACCACCTTATCGGTGATTTGATCGGTCAGGGAGAGGAAGGTCGATGGTTTCTGATGGAGTTCAAGCGTGAGAGGCGCGGGTTCTTCGAGGAGGCCCATAAGAAGCCGGCTCGAAAAAATCTGATGGATGCACTATGTGCCAATCATGATCTCGCCGAGCTGTCTGCCTATGCGCACTTTGCGTGCTGGTTACAAGGTGACGACATTACAATCCAACAGTACGTGGTGGCCACTGACGATGCTCGAGTAGACGGTTATCCGCCCCACAGGATGCCCTTTGTCAGGGGCTCACTGGGCTTTGTCCGGGCGTACGAGTATCTCACCGAAGCCGATTCGACTCCTTTCCCGCACAGATCCGAAGACCTTTTCTCGCACGGAACAGGTGTAACCGACGAGGGCATGCGGAAGTATCTGGCGGCGGTACTTGCCGCGCACGATCACAACGTGGACCCCGGCGTAGAAGTCAACGCACTGTTGGGCTTTACTCCGAGCTCGGGTAAGCCCGTCGTCCTGGTGCCCACAAACTTTGGCGGCCTTCTAGAGGCTTTTGAGCGTGCCCTGCGGACTTCAGCTGCGGCTACAGGACATGAGCTTTCGAAGAGTCAGGCATCCGAGTCAAGTGACGGTTAGCCGCAGCCCATGCCAGCGGCGCGGTGAGCAAGGTTACGGAGGCGAGGGAATCCAAGTTCAGCATCATGCACAGGCGCCCTGTGGGCATCTACCTCGGATTGCTGGCGAAGTGGCTAAGGGAGTTCTGGCCAGTGACTGATGGCAGTGTCCAGATTCGCAATCCGCAACAGTCTGCTTGCCTAGCGTGTCTTACTCGCCCCCAAGCAGACACCGCTGCTCATCAGGCACCAACCCAGTGAAGCGCCCAAACCGCGCCTCAACCCACGGAGGCCCCGCGCTTTCCACCAGCAATCGCCTCCGGCTCTGGTGCAGATCCAGCCAACGCTCGAAGCTGATGCGCAGGCGCTCAATATCCGGCGTCCGCCACCGTGCATCGGCAGGCATGCGGATCAGCACGCGCGAGGGTGCGTTCTCCACGTCCATCACCAGCACGCCCTTGCATCGGATCTCGAAGGACGTCGCCCCGGCATGGCGCGCGTGCAGTTCAAAGCCCTCGTATGCCTTCGCGGTAACGAAGCCGAGCGCATCACTGTGCAGTAGGCGGTAATCGGCCGGCCGTAGCTTCTGGTAGGCCCACACTTGATCGCCCGCTGGCTCGGGCCACTCCACCCACATCGCGCCGATCACCGCGATGCACACCGCTGCAGCGGCAAGGCCGTGCATCTTCATTCGTCACCCCGCACACAGGCAGAAAGGTCCGCGCCATAAGCGCGCTCAGTCCTTGGGTCGCATCCGCTCGTGGATGTAGGCGGTCAGCGCCAGATCGGCCATCACCAGCCCCTCCATCACCCGGTCGCCCACGTACTGCTCCGGCTCGCCGTTCTGGCGCGTGCGCTCGGCCGCCAGCAGGATCTCCTGCACGATGCGTTGGCCGGTGAGCGCGCAGTCGGCGTCGGACAACGCCATCTGCCGGCTGCGTAGATGGTGCCGCTCGGGCCAGGGCTGGCCGTCGGCCGCAGCGCCCGCGCCGATGGCGTGCAGGATGGCGATGAGGCTGTTGGGGTCCGGGGCCGGAGCGTTCGAGGGCGCTTCCTGGATGGGGCGCGGGGGCGGGGAGTGCGGCGTGGTCATGGCGGGCTCCGTGCATGCAGGCAGAAGCCGCCACCGATAAAGGTGGCGGACAGGGCGTGGCTCGAAAACCGGTTGCTAGACAAAGCCGGCGGGCACGAGGCCCCCACGCCCCGCCCGCCATAGCCGGCAGACGGATTGCCAGCCGGCACCACGCGCGGTGGTGCCGGCTGGCAAGCGCAAACTTACGTCTAGCAATCCGGGTTTTCGAGTCCCGACCACCGATGCACGGTGGCGCAGTAACGATTACCTGCTGTTGTGCGGAATGCCAACGGGTAGGGGTCAATGCCGCCAAAACCCGAGACGCTTTTGGCATTGTCGCATAGCACCGGAAGCGGTGAGAGCCTTGGCGTGCTAGGCGGAACGGCACTTCTGGAACGGAGTCGTCAGAACCTTCCGTCAGAGATGCAAGGCGCGGCAAATGCGACAGCACTCGACCAACGGGCATGTGTGATCGCTCATGCAGCCGAACCGATGCGACACCCGCTAGATGGTTTAAATGACTTCTTGCCTATTGAACCTACCGAGTGCCGCGCGCAATCTGACTACTGCTGTAGTCACTCAAGATCGTCCTGTCCGCTGTAGGAAGGTTCTGCAGCGTTCGACTGGATTCCACCCACTGGCGCGGCCAACACAAGGATCACTGTACGTGTTACGCCGCAATCGACTTCTTCTGTCTGCGGGTCTGCTCCCGCTTCCGTGGTTCCTGTTCTGGACCAGCGTTGCCGCCGTGCTCGCGCCGGGCTACAACCCGCTTGCACAGCACGCCAGCGAGCTGCTGCAGGCACCAACGCTCGCAAGCATCTGCGGCAGGATCGCCGCCATCGGCTCCGGTGTCGGCTTCGTGGCGTTCTCCATCGGGGTATGGCGGGAGTCCGGCCGCCGGATTGCCGTAGGCGCGATCTGCTGGTTGGTATTTGGCATCTCCATGCTGACCAACGGGCTCTGGCCCATGGGCCACCCGATGCACGGCTTCTACACCATCGGCATCGCAAACATCATTGCACCCGCGATGTCGCATATCGAATTGAGCGCGTGGTCTGCCAACCGAAGGGCGTACGCCGTGACTGCTATGGTGAGCATCGCGAGCATCGTCTATCTCTGGTTGAACGTGGTGGGAGCGGATCCGGAGGGGTTCAGGGGGCTGACACAGCGTTTGTTCTCGTCGATCAATTCGTTGTGGCCGTTCCTGGTGGCGCTGTACCTGCTGCGAAGGGGTTCAAGCGCGCTGAAGGCGGAGCCGACGTATTGATGGGCGTGCAGGCACATGGACGGCCATTGAGCGTGTGGGGTTGAGAAGGGTATGAAGATTTTTCGCCGTCAGCTGATCTACGTTCAAGTGGATCAGGACCACTTCATTGCCCGCGTGGTTGGTGGAGACAGGACCATCCGTCGCCAGTGTCATGCCCTTGGCAATCGCGCGGGTCCGATCAAGGACTTTTCGAACATCCGGCCCCCGCTCAAGGCGATCTTCTCGGAACTCATGCCTGGGTTCTCTTTCGTCAAGCCGTGGGGGCTTCTGCACTTTGATCCGGTTGAGTACCCGGTTACGAAGGAGGAACTTGCCGGGTTTCAGAAGGCTGCCATGCGAAGTGGTGTGAGCTTCTGTTTTCTCTCCACGTGGGAGCAGCGGCATGAAGACAGGGATCTGCTGGAAATGTTCAAGTAGGTACCGGCCCGTCACGCCGTTCTGGGCCAAGCCGATTCGCGGCTTGGTTTGTTCGAGGCACTAGGAGCGTCCGCTCTTGCCTGGTAGCGGAGATTGGAGGGGCAGGGACCGGAGGTGTTTATCGCAAGTAGGGAGGCGCAGCTCTCGACCCAAAGCGGGCATTAGCTTTCCCCGGACTGCTCAATACTCTGACCGCGCTCGGTCCAGCCACTTTGGGTTCACGGTGTTTACACGGCAGGAGGCAGCTTCCTGACACCGACCTGCCTACACAAAATCTGGCACACACTCCTCCGACAGTTCGCTAGCTTTGCTAAATTGGTTCGTTCTCTAGGTGATCCAATACTGATAGGCGACCGCGCAACTCATCAGAAATCACGGCTGCAAGTCTCATAAATTCTTCAAGCTTGGCGAGCTTGTCTTTCATTCTCTTTATCGCTAGATCTGATTCCGAATCTATCCGCTCATCCGGATCAAGAGCGAATCTGATCAAGGGTTCTTCGACCTCTTCTTGTGTGCCTGCCTCTTGCGCCAGTGCAACCCATGGAATAGCGTTGGTTGCTGCCCTCCCGGCGGCCTCCCGTAGGGAAAATGAAATTAATATTCGGGCGGTGTGATCTAGGCCGATCGCGAGGTCAAGCCATGTGCGCGCAGGATCGTCGGGTTCAACATCTTCGGCCGCGCGAAGATATGCGGGAAAGTAGCGGCTTTCCTTTCGATCAATATCCAGCGAGGCCAGAGTGCGGAGAGCGGGTTCCAGCTCCCTGAATGGCCGAAATCTACTTGGCAGTGAGTTGCGATATTCCCACAGCGTTAGGATGGCCTTGGCGCATGCGGTCTCGGCAGCCATCTTGGCGTTGCCTTTCGCGGTCTCGCTGGCAGCGATCTTCTCCGCGATATCGTGAGCCATCCAAGAGGCCAGGAGGTCTTCGTCCGTACTCAGTTCCGCGACCAAGCGCTTGCCGAGTTCCACAATTGCATCAGAGCGAGTGAGCGACACCGTCTTCTCCCATTAAGTAGTATCGGCTGTACGGGGCATAATGGAACTGTTCGCTTTCCCAATCATCGTGGTCCCGCTTGGGGTGGCGGCGAACCTCGACACTTAGAATAAGCAGCATCCCGCAGTTGGCTTTGAGTAGCTCGCGGATGAATTCCAGATCGCAACTCATGCGCCAGCCGGCCTCGCTCTCCTTGTTGTCGCCATAACCGGTCGTGTCCGACCATGTTTCAGTGTGTACAACTCCACCCGCAGGGGTAACCCAGCGGCGACTGTCCGGAGAACCAGCCAGACGTAACCCCTCAACGACGCTGTCGAACGGCGCTGGCCCCGGAAAGCGGAGGCCCTCACCCCAAGGATCGGCCTCATCGAGTCGCAGTGGCGTGCTGTGCTCGGTGATCCAGCCAATTAGCTTCTTTGTACCGACGTCTATATCACGCTCCTCATCCTCGCCGGCCAATCTGAACCTGCCAAGTTCGGGCGCTGTTTGCAGTGCACACACCAGTGCTTCGGCTCCGTCCTTTGTTACGAGGGCACTACGGACGGATACGTCCTCCTTGGCTCTGGTGATGCGTCCAGTCCAGTTTCCGGAAACTACTGTCATTCCGTTTTCCGCTGTGAGTTGCTGATCCAGGTAGTCCGCGGTGACGCTCCAGCACCATTCCCCTTCTGTGTATTCATTAGGGACTGCTAGTTCTCCAATCGGTCGGGGATCCCGACGGTCAGAGACCCATCTTCCCGATGGATCGGTAAGTCGATATTTGGAAATCCATTCCTCGAATTCGTTTGTCGGCGAATCGGGGTCTCGCAGAATAGGCTTCTCGCGGAGAAGTTCCGCAGCCGAGAACATCAAGGCGTGGAACGCATGATATGCACGCAAATCATCGGTATCCGGACTGCTGCCGTGGGAATGGTATGTCTCTCTGTCGCGGAACACCTTTCGGACATGCCTGGCGTCATGGCTCCAGTCGCTGTTCTTCGTCCATCGCATATGTTGTCGTATCGCGCGTAGCGTGCGCTTCTCGACCGACTCCTCCGACAGTCCGAACACCCTTCCGAGAGGGCCGAGCCAATAGGGGCCAATGTCAATTCCGAAGCAATACCTATCTTCATCATTCGAGGTCCGGGCATCAGGCTCATCGTCTTCTTCATCTCGGCCTCCCCATATGCCGGTAGTTATCTCTGGCAGCTTTGGCTGGTTGACTTCCACGATCGACTCCAGGAACTCCTCGCCTACGATCTGCGCATGGGCTAGAGACCGGAGCGTACGTGCGGCGAAGTCCCGGATGAGTACGTGGTCCATTTCCAGGCAATCTCGAATGCTAATGGCAAAGGGTCGCAGGCTCTCCGGATTTTCCATTGCGCCACGGGCGACTCCAATCAGGAACCAGAGCCGGGCATGCCATCCGTAGAACTCGAGTCCGCGATCCGTGAATGGAACGGCATCCGTTCGCTTTAGCCACGCAAACAACAGTTCGAGGAGTTCGGTCCACCCTAGCTCAACTAGCGAGCGGACAACATGGGCATATTCCCACCGCTTAGCGGTTTCCGGGGATGCAAGTCCCGCCCAGATGAAGCCCGCGAAGGCGCCGATGACCGACTCGGGAGGGGCCAGATCGGCTTGCCACGGGCCGTCTCCGTCGTCTGGCCTGAGTATATCGTCCAGTAGCTTCAGGCCGTAATTGAGAACCTCATCGGCTTCATCAGGGGTGATTGATAGGGAAAGCGGCTCCAGCATCTGGAACAGATCGCTCGCACCCATCGAATCTGCGTATGCCGTGAATCCCTCGAGTGCAGCCTTAATGACGTCGCCATCTGACACGATGCCTGTTTCATAGATTTCGTGGAAGTCGATACTTGATCCCCAGCGGCCCCACCTGACGCGGGTCGGATCATTCCGACAGGCTACCAACACCGCCGACTGCAGGGCTGCACGTAGGGACTGTAACGTCGGGAAGGGGCGGCCGACTGCATTTAAGAGGTAATTTAATTCGAACAGCCCAAAGTCTGGCCACTTTGCGACCGCGTTGATGAAGTCGGGGCGATGACCCACCTTGATTTTGGAGAGTCCTTCTCGAAAGAACCTCTCTAGCTCGTATGGTGGATCGAAGTCGCGAAGGTCGGCATAGGCAAGCCTGAGCGCATCTGGATCGGTCAAATCGACACCTTGGAAGTAGGTGTTCCAATTCGGACGATGTCTCGTGTCTGTCGCCTCATTGGGCGGCGATCCCAAGTACGCTCGACTAGCGCGCTTTTTCAAGGCTTCTTGAAGCGCCTCGTCCCTTTCACTCTTGGCAAGGAGCCGTTCGAGATCAGGGAAATCGAGGTCGTATTCCTTCGCTATCTCACCAAGTTTAGACCAGGACGTGGCTTTTCGGCCTCTCAGGCGAATGTAGCGATAGGAAACGCCCGCGATTCGTTGCCGTACCTCGAGGCGACCTTCCTGAACAAGCGCGCGCTGAAGGTCTTTGCGCCTGCGCCAATAGGCGTCCACTCCCGAAAGCGCGATGGAGGCGATGGAGGGAATTTGATCGCTATCCATCAATCGGTAAACCACTTCGGGCAGCAGGCGGCTCATGTCACCGAACCTTCTGTCGCGCCAGCGACTTAGTATCGCGAATGCAGAGGGGGGGCAAAGATCAGTCAGCGCCTGGACCGTGTTATCCCAGGCGAAATGCTTGTCGCGAGCGACGTATTCGTACGTCAGTTCCGCCGCCCGCGATAAGTGATATGCCGTCTCTGGCCGTCGTGTGGTACCGGATCCTGCCGATTGGGCCAGATTGAGCAGGGCATCCCACCTGTACAGGTTCTCCTCGCCGATTCGATTGGAGATTTCGATCGCCTGGTTGAAGCAGGCGCTAGCCTCCGCTGGACTGACGTTCAATATGGAGCGCGCCAGGCCCACATAGGACGCGGCGCGCGTTTCCGCATGGTCTCTTGACCCTTCAAGGTCTCGGTACACACTACCGGCAAGATAGAGAGCAAAGTCGTCAAATCCCTCGATGTGACCCGCCAGACGGCAAAGCGAAATAAGCGTGTCGGTCCAAAGCGGTTGCTCAAACTTGGAAATCCACTCCCTCAGGGCAGTGGGGTCTGGGGGGGGGCTGGCAGACAGGTCCCGCAGGATGGACAGCCATTCGATGGCAGCCGTCTGCCGCAGCCTGTGCTCCTGTCCGTATACCCGTGCTTCAGCACGGCTCGTCGCCATGCGCGCCTCGTCGATTGCCTCATCCACATTTACGGGCCTACGACCACACGCTATGTCTGCGGCAAGAACGAACCAAGGAAGGAGACCTCCAACTTCCCGGTCGAAGACCTCTCGCTCCTGACTTTTTCTGTGCGCGTTCTTCTCTTCGCTGTTCTTGTCGATGGAAGCCGGTAACAGGCGATCCAAGGTCACGATCTCGCCTCGAAGCGCTGCCTCGAGGGCATAGGCACGCAAGAGCTGCGATCGCCCGTTGCTGAATCTGCTGGTCAGGTCATTGGGTGGAGTGGTTGGTAAGTATCGGCGGATTGTTCTGGCCCATTTCTCATGCTCCGCTGGCAGTATCCTGATGGCGATCTCGACGGTGGAGCAGACCGCTCGCAGGATGGGCCAAGGGTCGTTCCATTGGCTGTCCAGTCCAGCCAGCTTTACGCGCCGGTCGGCGAGTAACCGAAGCGCCCTTCCAATCGGCTCTGCCGGAAGCAGGTGGCCAATCTCCCGGGCTTCAATTGCGAGGCCCAGAACCAGCCAGACGTTCCTCGATGCTGCCTTGCAAAATGAATCGAGTTGGTCCAACCGACCGATATCGGCAAGGCCACGAGCGATGCGCCTTCCTGCAGCAAGGGCATGTGGTCGCCATGTCCAACGCCTGAGGAACCAAGCGGCCTCGGCAGGGCTTTTGATCCTGAGGGTTGCTAGCGCAAATTCGGCTCGGTCGGCATCCGTGACCTTTTCATACTGCCGCTCCTCTTCCGGGAGGGAAGCCCAGGTCTTCAGCCATTCGGTTGCCATCCGAAGCTTGCTCGCTGCCTCCGCATTGAATTCCTCACGTGCGGAAAGAAAGCCCGCGTCGTACACGTGGTGCGATCCCATCCAGGTTGACCCGAAGACCCGCCTGGATACGATCTCCTCGATTCGATCGGCCGCCATGATGGCGCCGGCAATATCGGTGTTCTCCTGGATGAGCTTGTACTGTCGATCTTCGCCGGCGCACTCGCCACCGGCCTTGAGTGCCAGCTTGGCAGCGGCGACGTTGTTGCCTTGCATCAAGCATGCTTTCAACGCAAATGTGAGCCTCTGCGTCTCAACGTCACGTCTTTCAATCGGGTTGTCAGCCGGCAGGCTCTTTCCGGACAACGCCAGCTCGACAAGCTCGTTCAATAGACCTGCCTGAAGCATCAACTGCGGCAGTGCGGAAGCGGCATACGAGCTATGCGCGGCGATTGGTTGTAGCCGATCTAGAAACTGCCTGAAGCCCGCGGCGTCGGGTTTGAAACGTTCCTGAAACCACGTTTCGGCAGGTTCGTCCAGGAAGTGCACACCGTTGCCTTTGATGACCAAGGGTCGACCGAGGTCCGTGACAAAGCTGCGGATCGCGCCTTCGGGCGATCCGGAGAGTGTGGCCAGCACCGATATCGGCACCAGCGGGCGGAGCACGGCAAGCGCTTGGCAGATCGCCTCGATTTGGGATGCTTCGACCGTGCCGACCCTGTCCCGCAAGCGCACGATGGCCTTTTCAAGCACTTCGCCAAGTGCTGTCTGTACGGTACTCGGGTTAGGTCCAAGCTCCTTCAGCATCTTGGGTAATGTAAGGGCCTGGGATAGCGCCAATGCCTGCAGGCGAGGATTGGAGCTGCTTAGGAAAGCAAATTCCTTGACTTCGCTTTCTGTCGCCTTTGGATAAACGCTCCTGAGGTGTCGGGCCGTCTCATCCTCGGAGAATGGGAGAAGTTCGATCATCTTCGCGTGCGGGGGCGCGTTCAGTCTGGACAGCCGATGCGTACGGCAGGTCATGACCAGTCTGACACCAGGGGGCAAGCTGGTCCGAATGAGGTCTCGCACGAAGCTAGAAGGCTCTCCTTGCTCCTCGGCAGCCATTTCAGCGTTGTCTGCGGCATCGATGATGAGGCACAGGATGGAGTCGGGATCCCGCGCGCGAAGCAAGTCGACGGCTTGGGAGAGCCTGCTGACGAAGGCCCTCATGTACGCCTTTCCGTCCGCCCGGGAACTTGGGATAAGCGGGTAACAGAGGCCGCGCGCGGCCAGCTCGTTTGCAATTTGGACGAGCGCATCCCGGAACCGATGTCGGAAATGTAGGACGGATCGACCAAGTCCTTCGCCATAGCAGTCGTAAAGCACGGCCTCCGATCCGGGGGGCATCAGGTGCGATATCCGAGAGGCAATTACCGACTTCCCGACGCCTCCATCGGCATGGATCACGAAAGGCACATCTGTCGTTCGGACCGTCGACAGAATCTCGGGCTCCTGTCTCCGGGGGAACATGCCCGACGTGTCCGGGATATGCGATTCGGCTGGACGTAGATCCTCCTCGGAGGTCTTCAGTGCCCGCAGGACATCCCGACGGCGAATTGCGGGGTCTCGCTCGAACTCTGCCGTGGCCTTGCGGGTCACGAGTTCCTTCAGCTGGACGGGTGCATCCATGTCGGCGTCTGGCAGGAATGCGCAGACATCTTGGGTCAATAGGTTTCGCTGGGCCCAGAGATCGTCCTCGTTAGTTTGGAGCCTGAAAAGCTGGAAGAATTCTTGTATCTGTGCCTCGTCCAGGGCCGTGCCGCCAACAAGCGTTTTCTTGACGGCCGGATGGCGATCCTTGGCGCCGTTAGCTAGGTCGTCGAGCGCTTCCACCACCTTTGAATCAGCGGGTCTGGTCGCAATGAATTCGAAACTTAACTTGTTTGCGAGCTCCTCGACAGAAAAGTGGGAGAGAAGTCCAATGTACTTGGCGATGAAACCGGCGATGGTCCCCTTCAGGTCGCTGGCCTTCAGTTCCCTGTCGCCGCGCTTCGTCGAATGCTTCAACTGGATGTAATGGACCCGGCGGGACGCCGAGATATCTTCGCTTCCAAAGTACAAGGCAACGTCGATAACCTCGTCACCATCAGGAGAAGCGTCCGTGGCTTCCTGATTCGATGCGCCTTCGATAGTCACCGCGACTAGGTCTGTAGCTCCAGGAAGGAGCTTCAAGCATTGGCGCGCAGCCCAGTGGTAGTGAAACTGGTCGCCACTCCTGCTGGGTCGCACAGAGCTGTTCCCGGTCATTCCATACACCCCCATTCCTTTTGATTCGCTAGAGTAGCGTCAATCCAGATGTCCAGTCTCCCCGCCTAGTACGGGATGCAAGAAGTAGCGGAGTAATGTGCTGGCAACTATCCTAGAGATTGGGACGGCGCCGATGTTGAAGGCTAGCCCACCTGGAGAACGTCTGCTCATGACCGCTAGCTGACACCGAACAGGTTTGCAGAATGAAGGGGATTCCCAAAAGCGAAACTGAGTTTCAATGGCAGCATTCGATCATTCCCTGGTAACCCTCCGATTCTTCGGGGACGACCTCCTGCCCGAAGAAGTCAGTGCCTTGCTCGGAGCGACCCCGACCGCTTCGCATCACAAAGGCCAGGAACTCAGAGGCAATCAATCAGGCACCGTGCGTATCGCCAGGACCGGCAGCTGGCAACTTGATGCGGAGCGTCGTGAGCCTGAAGATCTGGACGCTCCGATCTTCGAGATCCTCGATCAGCTCACCGGCGATCTCGCCGTATGGCGGTCTCTGGCACGCTTCCGTCCTGATCTGTTTTGCGGTCTTTTCATGGGCAGCAGCAACGGTGGTGTCTCGCTTTCGCCTCGCGCGCTGCTCGCCCTGGTTGAGCGCGGCATTGAGCTCGGGCTGGACATCTATGAAGCTGATGAAGAAGTGCGCGACGCCCAACACCAGTAGGTCATCAATTGATGATTTCCCCACTCCCCGAAGCAACAAACGCCTTCAACTGCCGAACGAATTCCGGGTCGTAGGCTTCCCACTCCGTAATCTCCCCAACCACCCGCAACGGCTGCGCACTCCGATACGACCGCGTCGGGTTCCCGGGAAACTTCTTGTTGGTCACGTTCGGGTCGTCTTCAAACGGCCCGGTCGGCTCCACCACATACACGCGCGGCCGCCCTTCACCGCGGGCCATCTCCGCAGCCAGCCCAGCGCCCTTGGCAATCGTGGTGAAGTAAATGTGGTTCATCACCACACTGTCGCGATAGTTGGAGCGGAAGCCCGCGCTCAGCAGTTCGCCCACCGCGAGGTCAGCGCGGGTGCCGTGATAGAACGGCCCGGCGACCTGGTCGCAGGTGTCATGCGAAACGGGTGTCCATTCGGTGTCCTGCGCCATCGGCACTGCCCCTGCGTGTCCTGCCGGATCGACAGGCCGGCGAGTCTAGGGCGCCCGGTGGGCCTTGCTGCAAGGCCCCATCCGGGAAATACTCTGTAAACGGGAGGCGCGGTGCGCCTCCTTTTTTCATTCTGCGGCGCCGCGTCCTTCCAGCTCGCGCACGGCGGTTTCCAGCGCGTCCAGCTTCTGGCGGGTCTTCAGCAGCACGGCGCGCTGCACTTCGAACTCCTCGCGGGTG
>Ga0153921_1000840_pt1 | contig 14917 bp, 12 predicted proteins | sample TSNJ005MetaG_FD_104691 | JGI IMG/M metagenome (GOLD analysis project Ga0153921, IMG submission 104691) | Attine ant fungus gardens microbial communities from New Jersey, USA - TSNJ005 MetaG | ecosystem: Host-associated > Fungi > Mycelium > Unclassified | place: USA: New Jersey, Brendon T. Byrne... | reverse complement strand
GTGCACCGCCTGCGCAACCCGGGCAAGATCCCGTTGGAGATCATCGAAGTGCAATCGGGCAGCTACCTGGGCGAAGACGATATCGAGCGGTTCGAAGATATCTACGGTCGCTCGACCCCGGTTGAACGTGGCGTATCGGTGAAAACTATCGCGCAGTAAAACAGTCGTACAAGAAGCCCTCGCCCAGCCCATTGCGTCCCCTATCCGCAGTGGGTTGGGTGGGGGCTTTTTTTTGAGATTTGCACTGGCTGTTAGGGCCCCATCGGGGCCAAGCCCCCTCCCAGCTTTGATCTGCGAATAGCTTGCCCCCGGTGAAGCCGGAACGCCCACCACAGCACTCAAGGTAGCCAATCCCACCTACGCTTAAGTTAGGATGCTCGTTCCCAACTTGAGGTGGTCTCCATGTTCTTCGGCGTTCTCCTGATCATCACCTGGCTGATCCTCCTGCTGCGCTACCCGGCCAAGGCCCTTCCGGTTTCCCTTGCTGCCTTGGCAGGCCTGGGTTGCGTGGCCGTCTGGGTGGTCTGGCTGGACAATCGCGAAGCCTCGCAACTGGCGCGCCTGGAACTGCGCATCAGCTATGCCCCGCAGGAATGCCCGGCGGACCGCCCATTGAAACTGACCCTGAACAACGGCAACGACGTGCCTCTTACCGAATTGCGCTGGCGCGTCGCTGCCTATGCGCCGGGCGACTCGGTCAACCTTGCCGACAACGTCTATGCTGCCCCTCGCTATCGCGGCCCCGGCGAATTGCAGGCGGGCGCCACCTGGGAAGACTGCCTGCCCACCCCGCCGCTGCGCCCTGGCTACCGCGCGCAAACCCTGGAATTTCGTGCCGAGCACCTGCAAGGCAGTTTCTCGGACTGACAAAGGACTGATCCATGCCCAACGTACTCATCACCGGCTGCTCCAGCGGCATCGGCCGCGCCCTGGCCGAGGCCTTCAAGGCGGCGGGATTCGACGTATTGACCAGCGCCCGCCGCGAGGACGACGTGATCGCCCTCAACGACGCCGGCTTCCATGCCGTGCTGCTGGACGTGAACGACGCGGGTGCCCTGCAAACCCTGGCCACGCATCTGGGCGAACTGGATGTGCTGATCAACAACGCCGGCTACGGCGCCATGGGGCCATTGCTCGATGGCGGCACTGAAGCGATGCAGCGCCAGTTCGAGACCAATGTATTTTCCATCGTCGGCGTGACCCAGGCGCTGTTTCCCGCCCTGCGCAAGCGCAAAGGCCTGGTGGTGAATATCGGCAGCGTTTCCGGCGTACTGGTCACACCGTTTGCCGGTGCCTACTGCGCCTCCAAGGCGGCAGTGCATGCCTTGAGCGATGCACTGCGCATGGAGCTGGCGCCGTTTGGTATCCGCGTAATGGAAGTGCAGCCCGGCGCCATCGATACCCGCTTTGCGAAGAACGCCGGGGCCCAGGCCGAGCTGTTGATCAATGAGCAGTCACCGTGGTGGCCGTTGCGCGAGGGTATTCGTGCTCGCAGCCAGGCCTCCCAGGAAAAGCCGACACCCGCCAGCCAATTCGCCAGCCAGGTGCTGAACGCGGTGCAACAAGCAACACCGCCACGCTTGCTGCGCGCGGGCAATGGCAGTCGAGCGCTGCCGTTGATGGCGGCGTTGTTGCCCAAGGGGCTGCTCGAGAAGGTCTTGAAAAAGCGCTTTGGCTTGAGCGGGACGCTTTAACCCTTCATGAAATCAATAAACGCCCGCACTTTCAGCGGCAGGTGACGGGTATCCGGGTACAGCGCAAACACGCCTTGTGGGGCGAAGCGATGGTCCGCCAATAGCCGCACCAGGCGTCCCGACTCAAGGTCATCCTGCACCAGCCATTGCGGCAGTACTGCCACGCCAAGGCCACGCACGGCAAAGGCCAGCAGTACGGCCGCGCTGTCGGCCACCAGGGCTGCGGGCCCGGCACGGTATGGATGCTCGCCGCCGGCGGGGTCGGTCACGCTCAGTTCCGTCAAGCGGCCGTGGCCCAGTTTGGGCGCAAGTGCCAACTGATCCAGGGTTTGCGCGCCGGCAAACTCGGGCGCCGCCACCGCGAACACGTCGAACGTGGACAACTGCACCGCACGATGGTTGGAATCGAGTAGACGTCCCAACCGAATCGCCACGTCAAAGCGCTCGGAGATCAGATCCGCGTGGGTGGAGGATGTGGATAAGTGCAGGTTGAGGTCCGGGTGCAGGCGGCGAAAACGCTCCACCGCAGGGGCGACCACGGCCAGCGCATATTCCACGGTGGTGGTGATGCGCAGGGTGCCCTTGAGCTGGGCCTGTTCGGAGCGCGCCTCTTCCACGGCCAACTGCGCCTCTTCGAGCACGCGTGTGCAGCGCAGGTAAAAACGCTCGCCGGCATCGGTCAGCGCCAGTTGGCGGGTGCTGCGCGTCAGCAGGGTGACCCCCAGTTCCGCTTCCAGGCGCTTGAGATTGAAGCTCACTACGGCGCGCGTCTGGCCCAGCAGGTCGGCCGCTGCGGTGAGCGACCCGGCCTCGACCACGGCCTTGAACGTGTCGAATCGGTCCAGGCTGACCATCAATTGCCCCCTCGTTTGTCAAAATATTTTTGACAAACTAGCAGCCAAACCGGCGTATCCCAAACGTTGCGTGCGGCCTACCCTGCGCGCTTCACTCGCCGGATCGCGCTCAATGACCTATCGCTCGAAAATCGCCTGGATCTTTCTACTGGGTTTCGCCCTCGACCTGGTGAACATGTTTGTCGCCACCGTCGCCTACCCGGATATCGGCCGCGAGCTGCAGGCGTCGGTGACGCAACTGGCCTGGGTCAGCAACGCCTACCTACTCGGGCTGACCCTGATCATTCCCTTGAGTGTGTGGCTCGCGGCGCTCATGGGCGAGCGCGGCCTGATCGTGGTGAGCCTGCTGATATTTGCCGGTGCCTCGGTGCTGGTGGGCCAGGCGGACTCGATTGAAACGTTGATTGGCTGGCGTGCCCTGCAAGGGCTCGGCGGCGGTTTGCTGATCCCTGTGGGCCAGGCCATGGCGTACCGTCACTACCGCGCGGCAGAGCGCAGCCAACTGACCGCCCGCGTGATGTCGGTGGCCCTGCTGGTGCCCGCCCTGTCCCCGGCGTTGGGCGGGCTGATCGTCGACAACGTGTCCTGGCGCTGGATCTTCTACGCCAACCTGCCGCTGGCGTTGATCACTCTGCTGCTGGCGAGGCTGTGGATAAAACCCGACGTGCCGGCCAGCGTGCGTCCTACCTTGGAGGTGGGCAGCATTTTCAAACAGATCGCCAGCCCGATGCTGCGCACCGCGATGTTGGTCTACCTGTGCATTCCCGGCGTCTTTATCGGCACCAGCCTGATCGCCATTCTCTACCTGCGCGGCCTGGGTTACGACGCCACACACACCGGCGCCCTGATGTTGCCGTGGGCACTGGCCTCGGCGCTGGCCATTTGGCTGAGCAAAAAACTGTTCAATCGCTGCGGCCCCAAACCCTTGCTGCTGGTGGGCATGGTGCTGCAATGCGCCGGCATCCTGCTGCTCAACGAGCCAGGCCTGATCGTGCTCGCCTACGCCTTGATGGGCCTGGGCGGCAGCCTGTGCAGCAGCACCGCACAGACCTTGGCATTCCTGGATATCCCCGCCGAGCGCATGGGCCATGCCAGCGCGTTGTGGAATATCAATCGGCAAATAAGCTTCTGCCTCGGTGCGGCGGCCCTCAGTGCACTGTTGTCGGCCTTGGATTCCTTCACCATAACCTTCACGATGGCAGCCGCATTAACCCTGTTGCCTCTCTTTGCAGTGCTGCGCCTGGATGCCTCCACAGTACGGACACTGCTTCACCCTGCCCGCGAGCCCCGTCATGATTGATTACAGCGATTTTTTTGAGGAAGTGATCCAGACCCACGTCGAGATCGAGCAATGGTTTGCCGGCGTCGCACCCGAAGGCACCCTGCAGAGTCTGCTCGCGCGCTTCTCCCCCGAGTTCAGCATGATCGCCCCCGCCACGGGCGCACGGGTCAATGCAGCCGGGGTCAACGCGCTGTTCACCCGCCTGGGCGGCATGCGCCCGGGGTTGAAAATCACCTTGAGTGAAATGACCGGCATCGACCGCCACGCACGCGGCGCCACCGTGACGTATCGCGAACATCAGATCGACGCCAGCGGCACGCAGACCGACCGCCGTGCCACCGTGGTGTTCGAGAAACAGGCGAGTGGCGCGCTGTTGTGGCGCCATTTGCATGAAACCTATGTAGCGCTAGCGCAATGAAATAACTGATCGGGCCGGTCCTAAAAAAACAGCGAACAGCCTGACTGGTGACGGTGCTGCGTGAGTGTGTGCCGTTGCGATATCAGGCCCAAGCGCATGATAGGTGGGAGCGGGCTTGCTCGCGAAGGCGCTGGATCAGCCAGCATATTCATTGACTGACACACCGTATTCGCGGGCAAGCCCGCTCCCACAGGGAAAGAGGCGTTGTCCATACCTGCGTTGCAAGGCCCGAATATTCCAGCCACGCCGCCGAACCCCAGGCTTCACCGCGATCAAAAAGGTGGGAGCGGGCTTGCTCGCGAAGGCGCTGGATCAGCCCGCATATTCGTTGACTGACACACCGTATTCGCGGGCAAGCCCGCTCCCACAGGGGAAAGAGGCGTTGTCCATGCCTGCGGTGCAAGGCCCGCCTATTCCAGCCACGCCGCCAACCCCCAGGCTTCACCGCGATCAAAAAGGTGGGAGCGGGCTTGCTCGCGAAGGCGGTGGATCAGCCCGCATATTCGTTGACTGACACACCGTATTCGCGGGCAAGCCCGCTCCCACAGGGAGAGATGCGTGATCCGAGCCTGCGGTGCAAGGCCCGACTATTCCAGCCACGCCGCCAAACCCCAGGCTTCACCGCGATCAAAAAGGTGGGAGCGGGCTTGCTCGCGAAGGCGCTGGATCAGCCCGCATATTTGTTGACTGACACACCGTATTCGCGAGCAAGCCCGCTCCCACAGGGAGAAAGGCGTTGTCCACGCCTGCGGTGCAAGGCCCACCTATTCCAGCCACGCCGCCAAACCCCGGCTTCACCTTTTAGTCTTGTGTTTGGTTGACGATCACCGTGCAGGTGATGCCCGCCGCCAGCAACACGCCCTCCGGCACTTGATCGATGTGGATCCGCACCGGCACGCGCTGGGCCAGGCGCACCCAGTTGAACGTCGGGTTCACGTCAGCGATCAACTCGCGGCTCTCGGGGTTGTCACGGTCGTAGATGCCGCGCGAGATGCTTTCCACGTGGCCCTTCAAGGTCTCGCCGCTCATCAGTTGCATGTCGGCTTTATCGCCGACTTTCACATGCGGCAATTTGGTTTCCTCAAAGAAGCCATAGACCCAGAACGAGTTCATATCGACCACGGCCATCTTGGCTTCACCGATGCGCGCGTAGTCACCACGGTGCACGTTGAGGTTGGTAACGTAGCCGTCCACCGCCGCTACCACTTGCGTGCGCTTGAGGTTGAGTTCGGCGGCTTCCAGCTGCGCCAGCGCGTGCTGGTAATCAGCCAGGGCCGAGTCGGCGATGTTGCTGGCGTCGTCGCGGTTTTCCTTGGAGATCACCAGGGCGTCGAGGTCGGCGCGGCGGTGGGCATTGACCTTGCGCATCTCCCAGGTGGCTTTGCGCGAGGCAACCAGGGACTGCGCCTGCTTGACCGCGATGCGGTAGTGCTCGGGGTCGATCTGCATCAGCAGGTCGCCCTTCTTGACCAACTGGTTGTCACGCACCGGCACGTCGACCACCTCGCCCGTCACGTCGGCGGCGACGTTGATGATGTCGGCGCGCACGCGACCATCGCGGGTCCACGGCGTTTGCATGTAATGCACCCACAGCGTGCGGCCAATCCAGATTGCCAGAGCCAGTACCAGCAAGGTCGCGAGCAGGCTGAAAAACTTTTTCATCGGGGCATTCTCAACGGTAGACGGTCAGCGCCAATGCGCCGAACAAGCAAACGAACAGGCTCAGGCGCAGCAACGCCGGGTGCCAGAAAAAACGGTACAGGTCGTACCCGGCCAGGAAGCGGTCCAAAGCCCAGGCCAGGACGGCCGCGATCAGAAACATCAGGGTCATGGTCGGCATGTAGAGGCCGTGGAACGCGATTTCACGGGGCATGCGGGGCTCCTTTGAGGGCCGCCAGTGGCGATTGCGGGTCGAGCAGCGAAGTGCGGATAAAGTGCAGGTAGCTCTTCACCCGGCGCAGGGCCGACGTATCGAAGTGCGGGGCGAAGGGTTCGTCGGTGGCCTGCACGCGGCTGATCGCGTGGTCGACGGCGATCAGTCCGCGCTCCAGGTTGCTCGCGCTGGGCTGCAGGAACAGCCGCACCAGCGAGCGGCCCATCACGCGGATCGCCTGGCGCCACGGCTGGGACTCGGCATACGCCGGGTGCACCGGCAGGATCGCCTGTTCCTTGCGCAGCTCGATGATCGCGTGGCCGACCTCCAGCACCACAAACATCCAGCGCAACAGGTCGCGTTGCACTTGCGGCTGGCCGACAGCAAGGCCGTAGGCCTGGTGCAGCAGGTCACGGGTGCGGCTTTCAAAACTCGAGGCCAGGCCCTTGAGCTTGCCGCTGATCGCGTACACCACTTGCTCGCGCAGGTCCTGCTCCAGGCGGCGCCACAGCCAGCGGCTGTTGGGCGGCAGGATGATCGCCCCCGCCGCCGCGCACACCAGCATGCCGATGACCATCGCGATGTAGTCGTTGATAAAGGTGTAGGGGTTGTAGACCGTGAGGTTATCCGGCACCGAACCGGTGCTGAAGAAGATCAACAGGCCCACACCGACCCCGGCGTATTGCGGGCGTGAGGCGAGAAACGCACCGAAGATGATGACCGGGGCGAGCATCACGCACAGCAGCGGGAAGCCGTCGATCCAGGGGAACACGAAGAACATTTCGACAAAGCCGACCAACGCGCCGATCAAGGTGCCGCAGGCCATCTGGAACGCCATGCGCTTGGGGTTCGGCGTGGCGGCGGACAAGCCGACGGTGGCCGCCGCGATCAGGGTCATGGTCGCACCGCTGGGCCAGGCGGTCGCCACCCAGTAGCTGCCCAGCACGATCAGGATGAATGAAGCGCGAATCCCCGAAGCGGCGCAGGCCAGCCAGTTGGTCTTGGGGATGAAGGTTTCGTCCCACTGCTCGCGCGCATGGCTGTGATCGGCCAGGGAGGCGTGGGTTTGCGCATAGTTGTGCAGGTCGTCGACGAAGCGGTACAACAGCTCGTAGGCGGTGTGGAAATCCAGCTGCTCGGCTTCGCTCGGGTTGCCCTCCTGGAACGCCGCGCGCAGGCTGCGCACCGTGGCGGGCAAGCCGTCCTTGTAGGCACTCAGTTGATTGACCAGGCGTGCGGCATCGGGGCTGGTGAGGGCACGACCGGAAAAGCCGTCGAGCAGTTCGGCCAGGTCCTGCAGGCCGGGCTTGATCGCCGCCACCACGTGATCGGCCGCGTCGGTGCGCAGGCGTTCGAGCAACTGGTGCAAGGCGTTGAAGCGCGTGGTGATGCTCATGAACTCGCTGTTGAGGCGACTGAGCCGACCGTTGCGCCGACGCATGTGCGGGTCTTCAAACACGGTGATGCTGCGCAGCCCTTCCAGGCCCACGGCTTCGGCGATAAAGCGCACGTTGCTGGCCTCGAACCCCTCGCGCTGGCTGCGACCCCGCAAGCCATCGGTGACAAACAGCGCGAACACGCCAAAGCGCTGGTACAGGGCGTTGCGCATCGCGGCGCTGCTGGTTTGCGGCAGGATCGCGGCGCTGACCAGCGTCGAGCACAGAATCCCCAGGGAGATTTCCAGCACGCGCCAGACCGCCGCCATGAAGGCGCCGTCGGGGTGCGCCAGCGCCGGCAAACCAACCATCGCCGCGGTGTAGCCGGCCAGCACAAACCCATAGGCGCGAAAGTTACGGTTGCGGGTCGCACCGGCGGTGCAAATGCCGACCCAGATCGCCAGCGCGCCAAGAAACAACTCGGTGTTCTGCGCAAACAAGGCAATCAAAAAGACCATCACCGCCGAGCCCGCCAGGGTGCCGAGGAAGCGGTAAAAGCTCTTGGCGAACACCTGGCCGCTCTGCGGCTGCATCACGATGAACACGGTGATCATTGCCGTGCGCGGTTGCGGCAGTTCCAGGCGCATGGCCAGCCATAGCGTCAGGAACGCGGCGATCAGCACCTTGAAGATATACACCCAGGTCACGCCATCACTGCGTGCCCAGTCGAAAAAGCCACGGCGCCACTCAAGGGCATGCAGCCAGCGCAGCGGTGCAGGCAAGGGAGTCATTCAATCCTACTCAGTGATCAAACACGGCGAGTGCCGCCGGGGTCTTGCTCGGGAGGGTCTTGGCGTCGTCGGGCACATCGTTGCCGGCACCGAGGCCGCCGCCCAGGGCTGTCACCAGTTCGGCGTGCGCGCTCAGGCGGGCGGCCTGCACCTGTTGCTCGACCTGCTGCTGACGGAACAGCAGGGTCTGGGCATTCAGCACATTGAGGTAATCGGTGAGCCCGCGCTGGTAGGCGATCATCGCGATGTCATAGGTTTTCTGCGCCGAGGCCACCGACTGCGCGGCGAAGCCCGCTTGCTTGTCCATGGACTCGCGGCGGATCAACTGGTCACTGATGCCCTTGAGCGCGGTGACCAGGGTCTGGTTGTACTTCGCCACGGCGATGTCGTAACCGGCGCTGGCCTCGCCCAACTCGCCACGCAAACGGCCGCCGTCGAAGATCGGCAAGGTGATCGCCGGGCCGACGTTGTAGTTGAATTTCTTGCCGGCCAGGAACTCCAGCATGCCGCCGCCGGTGGCCATGTAGCCAAGGCTGCCGACCAGGTCGACGTTGGGGTAGAAGCCGGCATGCGCCACATCAATGCCACGCGCCTGCGCCGCGACCTGCCAGCGGCTGGCGACCACGTCCGGGCGCTGGCCGAGCAGTTGTGCGGGCAAGGAAGACGGCAGTTTCAGCGGCGCGGCCAGGGACAAGGTTGGGCGCTGCAATTGCGCGCCCGCGCCCGGCCCCTTGCCGGCCAATGCCGCCAACTGGTTGCGGCTCAGGGCGATTTCCTCGTCCAGGGCGTCCAATTGGCGATGGGTTTCCGGCAACGGGGTTTCGGCCTGGCTCACGTCGAAGTGCGTGCCGATCCCGGCGTTCAGGCGTTTGTTGGCCAGGTCGAGGATCTGCTGTTGCTGGGCCAGGGTCGCCGCGACGATATCGCGGTTGGCGTAATGCAACGACAGCTGGATATAGGCGCGCACCACGTTGTTCTGCAATTCGAGCTGGGCCTGGCGGGCTTCGGCAGCGCTCATGTGCGCCAGGTCGACGGCACGCTCGGAGGCATTGCTTTCACGGCCCCACAGGTCGAGCGCGTAGCTCAGGCCCAGGGACGAGTTGTTGTCCCAGGTGGTCTGGCCACTCAACTCGCCCGGGCCATAGAACTGATCCTTCGGCCAATTGTGGCGCTTGAGGGTGGTGTCACTGTTGATCTGCAGCGACTCGGCCGACTCGGCAATCCCGGCCATGGCCCGCGCCTCGCGCACTCGCGCGGCAGCGATGGCCATACTCGGGCTGTTGTGAGTGGCGAGTGCCACCCAACGGTTGAGTTGCGGGTCGCCAAAGGCCTGCCACCATTGCGCGGTGGGCCAGTGGGCGTCCTGGGCGGCCTGCTGGATCGCCTCGTCGGTGGCCAGGTGATTGGCGTCGAGCGCCTGGCCCTGTGGGGCGATTCCTTCGGTTCCGATGCAGCCGCTGATTGCTAACGATAAGGCCCAAACACTGAGAGTCTTCAGCTCTCTGCTGATGCGACGCGGCACTGCTGCGAATTCCTGAGGTGGTGATGCGGGGAGAGGTGGCGCAATTCTAGGGGGCGGCATGGGGAACGATAAGCGGGTATTCCTGTGAATCTTTGTTACCGTTCAGGCGATAATCCGCGCCGGCTCAAGGCAAGTTGGGATGTTTATCCCGACGCCAGGCTATTCCCCTACAGCGTGCCGAAGTGCCCACCAGCAGAATGACGAGCATCCCACCCTTCTGGAGTGCCCGAATGTTTTCAGCCCCCAGCACGCGCGCCCGCATAGCACCGACACCCGCACTCGCACCCGCTGACGCCCTGCGCAGGCAACTGCACCTCTCGCCCGAGCCTTTGCAGCCGGGCATGTTCCCTTTGCAACGGGACGTGCGCTGGATCGCCGACCTGGTCCTGGACAAGCTGGTCCCGCTCGCGAGCTATCATCGCGATCAAGCGCAGATGGAAGCACTTCACCACAAATTGTCCAGCAGCCCGTCGAGGCTGGAGGTGTCGGTAGAGGAGTTACCGGACTACTACGCGTTTTTCAAAAAGGCCGAGCAGGTGCTGGGCCAACATCGCTCCAGCCAGCGGCCGGACGTCGAAGCCGACTATGCCTTGTGTCGCGCGCTGAAATGGCAGTTTCGCGCGGCGGTCAGCAATGACCGACACCTGCACCTGACGCAGAAGTTGTTGCCGGCGCTTGCCTACGTGCGCAACGGCGGCGAGCGCAGCAACCACCGTCATATCGGCTACAACTTTGTGTTGGACCCCGCGCTGCAGAACCGGGCCGGGCCACAGCTGGCAGCCGACTCGCGCCTGGCAATCACCGCTGACCAACGCGTCAAAAGCACGCGCACCCTCAGCCTGCAGGCCCATCTGAAGTCATCGATCGCAAACCAGTTCCAGACCCACAGCCAGCTCGGCGTAGGCTATGTATCGTCTCGCGAATACGCAAACCTGGAAGCGTACGCCGATGCCCGCAGCCATTCGGTGCGCACTTCCCTGAGCGAGAGCATCCGGCGAACCGTTCAAAACCTGCCCAGCTTGGTGCGTGATAGCCATAACCTGCAGAAACACCTCGCCTGCTCAGCACTGAGCCAACCCTATGTCCGGGATACCCTGGCCAGCGCCGGCCTTGTCGATGTTGAGTTGCCCAGCATGAGAAGCACCTCACAGCCGGTTACCACCGAAAGAGGCCTCCTCCTGAATGCGCGAAACAAGGTCACGGTGGATGTCTTCAGCGCCCTGAAGCTCAATACCACGATAAAGCCGACCCTGCAGCGTACCCAGCGCCAGATCACCCTGGATATCCTGAGCCTGCACGAAACAGCACCTGAGATGGCACGGCTGCGCCTGGCCTCGTCCAAGCACTACAACGACGACCCTGCGGCGTTGTTGAATGCCATGCAACGCCACATTGCCGACACCAGCCAACACTTCACCCAGCAGGCCTGTACACCCGTGCCGGCGTCCGCGTTGCACGCTGCCCGGCACGCCCGCCACAAACAGGCCCAATCCCTGCTGGAGCGCTATGTGCTGCTCAAGACCCACTCGCGCCTGACTCCGCAGCAGGATGCTGAGATACGCAGCCTGATCCAGCGCAACCCGGCACTGCTTCGCCCCGACGAATTAAAAGTCCACACGCTGACAGCCGAGACCCGAATAGTGAGCTTCAGCGCCGCAGTAACGGCCTCGGCGCAGGCCGGGGCAGGCAAAGGGGTGGCGATTGAAGCCAGCCACCGCAAGCTTGATGACCCGCACCTGAGCGGTGATTACCTGACAATCGACATCGCCCCGATAGATTCGCGGCAGGTCGTGAAGAAAACCTTGCTTCGCGTACTGGGCGCGATTGGCGAGCAAACGTTCGACTGGGAAAACCTGGTCCGCTCGATCAGCGAATCGGTGCTCGATCCCGCCAGGCCGTCATCCACTCAAGTACTGGTGAAAATAAAGCACGGCCAACCGGTGCTGCTGCATACCCGCCATACGCTGAATAAGAGCCGTGACCTGAAGCTCCCGGCGCCGGTCGAGCAGTTCTTCGGCGTAGCGGCGCAGTCGCTGCGTACCCGGCAAACCCTGCACAAAGAACAGCTGGGCAGCGACTCGTTGGATCATCTGCTGCCCATCGCCCGTCGCTACCTGGAAACCCCTGATCAGCAGCCGGGCTGGGACGCTTACGTCGCGCGACACGCCGACGACTTTAACGCGTTGTTCGATACCCTTGGCCGACAGGCGCACGGTACGCCGCTGACCGCCGAGATTGACGCGCTCAAACGCCTCAGCCCGGCACTCAGCCGCGCCGCCGAAACCCTGGTACAACACGCGCACACCGCCCTTGAAGCGCCTACCGGCGAAAATCGCGCCAGCACGCAGGAGGCCTTCAATCACCTGCTGCGCGAGTATCTGCCGCACTACCAGGCCAAAGTCAGTGAGGCCTGGACCTTGTCCTGATCCTTCGTCACCGTGCTCCGGGGAGAGCAGCGCCCAGCGGATACACACCTGTGCGCAACTTCATGTCACAATTTGGCATCTCCCTTGAGAACACTCCATGGACACTTTGCAAAACATGCGCGCCTTCAGTTGCGTGGCCGAAGCCGGCAGCTTCACCGCCGCCGCCGTGCAACTGGACACCACCACCGCCAACGTTTCGCGCGCGGTCTCCAACCTTGAGGCCCATCTGCAAACCCGCTTGCTCAACCGCACCACCCGCCGCATCGCGCTGACCGAAGCCGGCAAACGCTATTTGCTGCGCTGCGAGCAGATCCTTGCCTACGTCGAGGAAGCCGAGGCCGAAGCCAGCGACGCCCACGCGCGCCCCGCCGGGCAGTTGAAAGTGCACACCATGACCGGCATCGGCCAGCACTTCGTGATTGATGCGATTGCCCGCTACCGCCGCACCCACCCGGACGTGACCTTCGACCTGACCCTGGCCAACCGCGTGCCGGACCTGCTCGACGAGGGCTACGACGTGTCCATCGTGCTGGCCAGCGAGCTGCCGGATTCGGGCTTTGTCTCGCAACGCCTGGGCATTACCTACAGCATCGCCTGCGCCTCGCCCGATTACGTCAAGGCCAAGGGCTGCGCGCAACGGCCCCAGGATTTGCTCAATCACGCCTGCCTGCGCCTGGTCAGCCCGGTGATCCAGCTGGATAAATGGACCTTCAACGGCCCCGAAGGCCAGGAGAGCGTGGCGATCAACACCTCGCCCTTCCTGGTGAACTCGGCCGATGCGATGAAAACCGCGATCACCAGCGGCATGGGCGTCGGGCTGTTGCCGGTGTACGCGGCCATCGAAGGCCTGCGCAACGGCACACTGGTGCGGGTCATGCCCAACTACCGCTCCCAGGAGCTGAACCTGTACGCCATCTACCCGTCGCGCCAATACCTGGACGCGAAGATCAAGACCTGGGTCGAATACCTGCGCGGCTCGCTGCCGGAGATCCTGGCGGCGCACCAGGCGGAACTGGTGGCGTATGAATTGAGCGGCAGCCTGAGTGGCGCGCGCCTGACGAACTGATTTCCACCTGTCGATCTAAATCAAAGGTGGGAGCGGGCTTGCTCGCGAATACGATAGTCCAGCCACAGATGTAGTGACTGACACTGCGCATTCGCGAGCAAGCCCGCTCCCACATTGGTTTGGCGGTGTCCTGACAATCACCCGCAAGAATGTTAGCTTGCTTGGCATTCTTCCGTAGTCGATGAGCCCGCCTGCAATGAAAAAGACTGTCCTCGCCTTCAGCCGTGTCACCCCGCAAATGATCGAACGCCTGCAACAGGATTTCGAGGTGATCGCGCCCAACCCCAAGCTGGGCGACATCAACGCTCAATTCAATGAAGCCCTGCCCCACGCCCACGGCCTGATCGGCGTGGGCCGCAAGCTGGGACGCGAGCAATTGCAGGGCGCGAGCAAGCTGGAGGTGGTGTCCAGCGTCTCGGTGGGCTACGACAACTACGACGTGCCGTACTTCAACGAGCGCGGGATCATGCTCACCAACACCCCTGACGTACTCACCGAAAGCACCGCCGACCTGGCCTTCGCCCTGCTGATGAGCAGCGCGCGCCGGGTCGCCGAGCTGGACGCCTGGACCAAGGCCGGCGAGTGGAAAGCCAGTGTCGGCGCGCCGTTGTTCGGCTGCGATGTGCATGGCAAGACCCTGGGCATCGTCGGCATGGGCAACATCGGCGCGGCCGTGGCCCGTCGCGGGCACTTGGGCTTCAACATGCCGATCCTGTACAGCGGCAACAGCCGCAAGCCGGCGCTGGAGCAGGCACTGGGCGCGCAATTTCGCAGCCTGGACGAGCTGCTGGCCGAGGCGGACTTCGTGTGCCTGGTGGTGCCATTGAGCGACAAGACCCGCCACCTGATCAGCACCCGCGAGCTGGGGCTGATGAAATCCAGCGCGATCCTGATCAATATTTCCCGTGGCCCGGTGGTCGACGAACCGGCGCTGATCAAGGCCCTGCAAACCCAGCGCATCCGCGGCGCCGGGCTGGATGTGTACGAGCAGGAGCCGCTGGCCGCATCGCCGCTGTTCCAACTGAGCAACGCCGTGACCCTGCCGCACATCGGCTCGGCCACCCATGAAACCCGCGAAGCCATGGCCAACCGCGCCCTCGACAACCTGCGCAGCGCCCTGCTCGGCCAGCGTCCCCAGGACCTGGTGAACCCGCAGGTCTGGAAAGGCTGACTCATCCCCCCGGTGAAATGGGGACTTGTGTAGGAGCCAGCATGTGTAAGAGCTGGCTTGTGTGGGAGCTGGCTTGTGTGGGAGCTGGCTTGTGTGGGAGCTGGCTTGTGTGGGAGCTGGCTTGCCTGCGATAGCAGCGCCTCGGTCTTTCTGCGGAACCGGGGGTGATGCTATCGCAGGCAAGCCAGCTCCTACAGACCCATCCCGACACAAAATCCGGTTAAAGCCTGGCCTCCCCAAGTCGATAACTCTCTATAGATCGTCATCCCTGATCCACAGAAGGTTTTTATGTCCACCACCAAAGCCCGCGCAGACTCTCTCTCGCTTCTGCTGTTTACCTTGCGCAGCGGCAAGCTGATGGCGATCAACCTGCTGAAAGTCAGTGAAATCATCCCCTGCCCGCCGCTGACCAAGCTGCCGGAGTCGCATCCCCACGTCAAAGGC
>Ga0153921_1000839_pt1 | contig 14945 bp, 12 predicted proteins | sample TSNJ005MetaG_FD_104691 | JGI IMG/M metagenome (GOLD analysis project Ga0153921, IMG submission 104691) | Attine ant fungus gardens microbial communities from New Jersey, USA - TSNJ005 MetaG | ecosystem: Host-associated > Fungi > Mycelium > Unclassified | place: USA: New Jersey, Brendon T. Byrne... | reverse complement strand
CAGGCTGCTGCAGCTTCTGAACTGAGCAGGCTCGAGGAAGAATTGGCAAAGAAGGGTGAGCAGGGTACCAAGCGCATGGAGTTTGTCCACTTCCTTCAGAACGAAATTCACATGGAAGCGCCGCGTCTCTATTTAATTGAAAGCGTTCTGTATTCAACTTCATACGCATTTGAAGGCACTGCGTATGAGTCTGCTTCCACACGCGCATTGCAGCTTGTGTGGAAGTGGATCGAACAGCTGGAGGGATAGCAGAAAAGCATGCCCATAAAGCATAAAAAGGACATCAGCAGATCTTTCTGCTGATGTCCTTTTCTATTTAAATCAATAAACGGTTCCCCAAACGTCTTTGGCAATTTCCATAACCAATTTCAGTTTGTTCCATTGATCTTCTTCTGTCAGTTCATTTCCGTGATGTGTAGAAGAGAAGCCGCATTGCGTGCTGAGAGCCAGCTGATCCAACGGAACATGCTCGGCTGCTTCTTTAATGCGGGCAATGATTGCTTCTTTATCTTCCAGTTCTCCTGTTTTGGATGTGACCAGGCCAAGCACGACCTTGGCACCGCCTTGAGGAATATGATCCAAGGCTTTGAAGTCGCCTGAACGTTCATCATCATATTCAAGGAAGAAACCGTCAAATTTTGCTTTGGCGAACAGCTGTGGTGCAATGCGTGCATAACTGCCCTGGAAAGCCCATTTTGAACGGTAGTTGCCGCGGCACAGATGGGTGGTCACATACAAATCCTCAGGCTTGTCCTCGAGTGATCCGTTGATCACCTTGACTGCGAGTTCAATCAAACGTTCAGTTGAAATGCTTTCATCGCTGTATGGCTCTTCATCTGAGGCAAGAGAAGCAATATAGACATCATCAAGCTGCAAATAGCGGACGCCTGCTTCATAAAAGGCCTGAATGGCATCCTTGTATGTCTGAATGACATCTTTCGCATAATCTTCAATGTCCGGGTAAAGCTCGCGATTGCGGATTTCTTTCACAAAGAGCTGATTCGGACTCGGGATGGTCAGCTTGGCAGCAGCCCGGCCATTTACATAGGAATGAAAGATCTTGAACTCTTCTATAAAAGGATGGTCCGGATTAAACGCTACCTTTCCAATATTGCGCACATTGTATCTTTCGGTTTGGATCCCTTTAAACGGGCGGCCCTCTGTTGAAACATAGCCTTCCATTCCGTTCAGGTGTTCAAGGAAATCGTAGTGCCACCAGGAGCGGCGGAACTCGCCGTCGGTTACAGCCGGGAGGCCGATTTCAATTTGTTTCTCAACAATACGCTGGATGGCATGGTTTTCTGCTTCTCTTAACGTCTCTTTTGAGATCTTTCCTTCTTTAAAATCTCTTCTGGCCTGATGCAGACTTTCTGGCCGGAGCAGGCTGCCAACCTGGTCGGCGCGGTATGGTGCTGAATGGGTCATGTCGGATACCTTCTTTCTCTTCGATGTAATGGAAAACACAGATGAAGCCGCTGCCGATAGAAAAGCCTCTTCTTATATAGATAAGAAGAGGCTGGCACGTTCGCGGACTCTTCTTATCTTCGCATGCTGCTCTGGAATTGGCACAGTACACAATGTCTGCTGCCGAGGTTTCAAAGGGCCAGTCCCTCCACCTCTCTGGATAAGAAAATAATCTCAATATTCATTTGATAAACAATATATAATTTAATAGGGTGCCTGTCAATTAGAACGGCTTCATTCGTTATAAAAAGTCACTGTTATGAATGACCTTTCAAACTTTTCAATAAACGTGCTTTGATATATGATAATAGGGCATGATTCTTGTACAAAAGTCATAACTTAAAAGTATAATCGTACTTGAATCCCCATGAAGACGCAGAGAAAAGAAAACTGGGATGCATGACTTGCTGACAGAAAAGGCAGGATTCCCACCCAGGGCATTCTTGTTTCAGTAAACAGCAGGTCATCAAACTGGCACCTGCTTTCCTGCGGAGTACAAGCCGCCAGTTATTCCAGCCGAACATACAGTATGATTAAATAAATCATGACATTGGGAGAATGGTAGATGGAAGCAAACAAGGCATTATATGAATACTTAAAGGAACAAACAAGGCAGCTGACAGAGGAATGGTATACATCCTTAGATGGAAAGGAAACGGCGGGTATCTATACAACAGAAGATCCGGAAGCTGTTCAAACACTGAAAGATCAGAATCACGCATTCCATGAACGGTTTATTACCGTATACCTTGGCTGCAATGAACAATTTCGCCGCAATTTTGAGAATTGGGTTATTCAAATTGCCAATGATGAAGGACATTTGGAAACCCCGTCCCATTATATAACACAGGAATTTTTCAGCGTGCAGGATCAGTATCTTGATCTGATTCAGCAATTTGCTGATTCAAGAACTGAGCCGGTGCCACAGCAGCGCATTGACTACTGGAAGCGCGAGACCATACGGGCTTTTGGCGAGGTCATCAGCTGGTTCCTGAAAGAACAGGATATTCGCGCGAAAGCCATACAGCGGGAACAGCAGCATGTCATCAACAGACTGAGTTCGCCGATCATTACGCTCAATAAAAATGTCGCTTTGCTTCCGCTGATTGGCAATATAGATGAAGAACGTGCTGCGTTTATGCTTGAAAATACGCTTGAAGAATGCAGCAAACGGGAGATTCGCCATCTGCTTATTGACATGTCGGGTGTGGCACGGGTTGACGGGATTGTCGCCCATCAAATCTTCCAGCTGATTGAAGCGCTTTGCCTGATCGGTGTTCAAAGTACCTTGTCCGGCATCCGCCCGGAGATTGCCCAGACAGCCGTACAATTCAGAGAGCGTTTCGACCGGACACAAATCGTTCCAGCGCTTGCTGCTGCAATTGACCAATATTTATAGAAATTAAAAACTCCGATGGGATTGATCCTATCGGAGTTTTATTCATTATTGGCCCCAAACATCGCGGGCGATTTCGACCACGTGGCGAAGCTTGTTCCACTGTTCTTCCTCTGTAAGCAGGTTTCCGTGGTGGGTTGAAGCAAAACCGCACTGCGGGCTGAGGCAGAGCTGCTCCAGCGGCACGTATTGAGTCGCTTCCTCAATGCGCTTCTTAATCGTTTCCTTGTCTTCCAGGTCACCTGATTTAGATGTGATCAATCCCAGTATGACACGCGGCCCGCCATTAGGAATCTGGTCAAGCGGCTTGAAATCACCGGAACGGTCATCATCGTACTCAAGGAAGAAGCCATTTACGTTCTCTTTGGCAAACAATGTTGGCGCAATCAGAGCATAGCTGCCTTCGAATGCCCAGTTGGATCGGTAATTGCCGCGGCATAGATGGGTGGAGACGATAAGATCATCGGGTTTGCCTTCAAGGACACCATTGGCCACGCGCAGTGCAAGGTCAATCAGGTATTCTCTTGTGTAGGCGCCATCATTGAAAGGAATATCTGGTGATGACAAACCGGCGATGTACACATCATCAAGCTGCAAATAACGGCAGCCTGCCTTGTAGAAGGCCTGAATTGCGTCGCGGTATGCCTGGATCACATCTTTGGCGAAGTCCTCAATGTCCGGGTAAATGGATTCATCGCGGATGCCAATATTGAACAGCTGGTTCGGACTTGGGATTGTCTGTTTAGCAACCGCCCGGCCTCCGACAAACTGATTGAATTCGATAAAATCTTTTACATGCGGATGTTCAGGGTTAAAGGAGATTTTTCCAGTATTGCGAATGTTGTACCGCTCTGTTTCTTCTTCGCCGTTAAAGAGATAGCCGACTTCCGGCACATAGCCTTCAACGCCGTCCAAGTGTTCAAGGAAATCTGTATGCCAGAAGCGGCGGCGGAATTCGCCGTCTGTTACAAGCTCAAGACCGACTTCAATCTGCTTGTCGATAATGTGCTGGATTTCCTTGTTTTCTACTTCACGCAGCTCCGCGTATGAAATTCTTCCTTCCTGAAAATCTTTTCTTGCCTGAAGAAGGTTCTCCGGTCTCAGCAAGCTGCCTACATGGTCAGCGCGGAAAGGTGCTTTATATGTTGAAGTTGTCATGATGGTTTCCTTCTCTCTTATGAAATTAAACGAAAAGCCTCTTCTTTTAAAAAAGAAGAGGCGGCGTTTGTATATTCAGCTCTCTTCTTATCTTCTAGCACATGCTACTGGAATTGGCACAGTACTGTTTCAGTCTGCTGCCGAGGCTTCAAAGGGCCAGTCCCTCCACCTCTCTGGATAAGAAAATATTTAAAATATTTGGTTGATACATAATATAAATAAATTTCGGACAGCTGTCAATAGATTCTGAGAGTCAGCAGGCTAGAATTTCTTTCCTTTCTTTGTCAGGAGTACACTCTTGGTCCAGTTCTTCTTCTTAAGGTAGTAATAAAGCGCCCAAGTAGAAAAAATGATGACGAACAGAGAGAACGGGTAACCGAGCTTCCAGTCCAGTTCAGGCATGTATTTGAAGTTCATGCCCCACAGTGCCCCCCATGCAGCGACAGGGGTAAAGAGCATCGTAATCACTGTGAGCGTTTTAACGATTTCATTTCCGCGATGTGAAGATAGGGCAACTTCAAGATCAATCATCTCCTGAAGTACATGGTCATATTCCCTGAGCATTTCCCGGCAGCGATGCATGCGGCGGCTTGTCCGGCTGAAAGAAGGGCCTGCTGTCTGCTCATCTCCAAACACTTCCTGCAGCGCATCACGGATTTCAGTGGCTGGAATGATGAGACTTTTCCAAATCATAAGTTCATGGCGGTTTTCCACAATGCGTTCGAGCACATGTTCATTATTCTTTTCTTTAACGAGCCACAGGAGATTGTGCATGCGGTTCTCAAACTTATCAATGTCTCTATTGAAAGAATAAACAATTTCACCGAGCAGTATCATGAATCCTTCTATAGCGCTCTCCGCGTGTTCCAGCTGGGAAAGCATTGATTCTTTTGTCAGGCCATGCATCAGGGTAAAGTCGATTGCATTGGTAATCAGCAAATCGGCAGAGAGGTAGTAATGGATAGAGCTGCGGTTTTGATGATCATGGATATCCTGCTGGTAGTGAAGCATCCCCCACATAGCTTCATGTCCGGGCTTGGCTGTATGCATGCCAAGACTGCCAATATAGCCAGCATGAATAGAATCGATCCAGCTTGTGCGAGCTTCGGGCAGGATAGGGAGCGAGGCCATCTCGTCTGCTTGCTCAAGGTCAACGTTCAGCCATCTCCATCTTGTGTTGCGAAACAGCTTAGTATTCATCATTTGTTCTCCTTCGTTTCTGTTTTGGCATTCTGCCCATTTTCTATACGTTCAAAGCATCAGAAATAGCTGTCCGCATTAAATCCTGTCCGCTTGCGGATAAATGGACGGGATCAACAGGAAATGTCTCTTGCGTAAACAGCTGGATGGAGTGGGGGCGTTCATTATAGAGGGGCTCAGGGGGCATGCCATTAAAAAAAGCATCCCGCCGCCAGCAGGGGAGGGATGCCCGGATTCTAAAGGGTCAGCTGTTGAATTTATTATGGGCGCCGTGCATAACCGGCCCAACATATTGATTCAATTTCCAGCCGTGCTTGATTGCTGAAGAAACAAAGTTTTTAGCTGCAGCAGCTGCGTCCTTGACGGATTTGCCGCTTGCCAGATATGCAGTGATGGCAGCCGCAAATGTACAGCCGGCACCATGGTTGTATGTTGTGTTGATTTTCTCGCTCTCAAGAATCTCGAAGTCTTGTCCATCATAGAAAAGATCAATCGCCTTCTCGTGATCAAGGGCTTTTCCGCCTTTAATGACGACGTTTTTGGCCCCGAGCTCGTGAATTTTAACTGCCGCTTCTTTCATACCGTCGATTGTTTTAATCGGGCCAGTACCGGCAAGCTGTCCAGCTTCAAACAAATTCGGAGTTGTAACAAGCGCACGCGGGATCAGCAGCTCGCGCATGGCAAACGTGTTTTCCGGCTGAAGCACTTCATCTTCACCTTTGCAGACCATGACCGGATCGATGACGACGTTTTTTAAGCCGTATTCATCAATTTTTCTCGCACCAAGCTCAATGATTGGCACAGAACCCAGCATGCCTGTTTTCATCGCGTCAATCCCAACGGACAAAATGGTGTTCAGCTGGGCTTCGACAATCTCAACATCAACCGGATAGACACCGTGGCTCCAGCTGTTTTCAGGGTCCATCGTAACGATAGAGGTCAAAGCTGTCATGCCGTATACGCCAAGTTCCTGGAATGTTTTCAGATCTGCCTGTATACCAGCGCCGCCACTTGAATCAGAACCGGCCAGCGTTAACGTTTTTTTCATGTTCAAACCAACTTTCTGTGTCTTTTTCGGATCATGCATTTACTAAAGTATAACAAATCTTAGAACATTGAAAAGATTTTTGTCCGCTGCCCCGCAAGACGAATGTTTGAACTTGTACATAGTTTGTCCGGAATACGGGTAATAGGCTTGCGGGTGCTTATATTTGAACAAATTGGACAGTCTTTGCAGGGAGTGTGAGTATTCTTAATTTTGGTTCAACTAACGTCACAATTCGTACACAAATAAAGCAAAAAGATATGTGGATTTGTCTTTCTATATTGTGTTTTTAGCCAGTCAGATTTACAATTAAACTTGTATTTGTGATACGCACATTTTAGTATTGTGAACCTGATCACATGCTAGTTTCCATTGTTTATCAATGACCAAACTTGAAAGGGGTAGCCTACATGAGGAAAAAATGGTTTTTGTCCTTGCTGGTTGTTCTGCTGATTCCAATGCTTTCCGGGTGTAACGTCCTCGTCCTGAATCCGCAGGGACCGCACGCAGAAACACAGGCTAATGTTATCAAAATCTCCATCATTACGATGGCGTTCATCCTGCTCGTTGTTTACAGCCTTTTTATTTTCATGCTCACCAAATACCGCGCTTCCAAACAGGATCCGAATTACAAGCCGCCGCATATTGAAGGCAGTAAAGTGCTTGAAACAATTTGGATCATGATTCCGGTTCTGATTGTCGCATTTCTGTCAATTTTGACAGTACGTTCGACATCAGATGTTGAAGCGACGCCAAAGAGTATGCAAGACGAAAAGCCGCTGATTATCTATGCGTCTTCTTCCAACTGGAAATGGCATTTCTCTTATCCGGAAGAAAATATTGAAACGGTTAACTATGTGAACATTCCGGCCAAACGTCCGGTTGAGTTCAAGCTGTATTCTTTTAACACGATGACAAGCTTCTGGGTTCCGCAGCTTGCCGGCCAGAAATACGCAATGGCCAACATGGTGAACACGCTCCATATGGCAGCAGATCATCCGGGTTCTTATTTCGGACGCAATGCCAACTTTAACGGTAAAGGCTTTGCCAATATGGACTTTGAAGTCCAAGCTATGACTGCAAAGGAATACGATAAATGGGTTTCTGAAGTGAAGTCAACAGCGAAGCCGATTACGAAACCTGAATTTGACAAGCTGCTTAAAGACAGCCATGTCGGCTTGAAGACATACACAGGCACGCATCTTGAGTTTGATCCGGCTCCAACAAGCCATCAGCACAGCGGCGGCCAAGACGAGCCTGAAGACATGGAGGGCCACGAAGGCCATGACATGTCCAAGATGGAACACGACAAGAAATAAACAGTATGTATGAATATTTCACTAAAAATTCCTAAGAAAAGAAGGGTTGCAACATGAAGGAGTACTTCTCCAGATTTGCTATTGAGAATGCTGATGATCCAATGATCATCGGTGCGCAAATCTCCATTGCGCTCGTAACCATAGGAATCATCGTTGGCCTCACCTATTTCAAAAAATGGGGCTACCTATGGCGCACATGGCTGACCACCGTCGATCATAAGAAAATCGGCATCATGTATATCCTTGCTGCGTTGCTCATGCTCTTCCGCGGCGGGGTAGATGCGCTGCTCATGAGAGCACAGACAGCCATTCCAGATAACGGACTTCTGGATGCGCAGCATTACAACGAAATCTTTACAACGCATGGGGTTATCATGATCCTGTTCATGGCGATGCCATTCATCATTGGCTTGATGAACGTTGTCGTTCCGCTCCAAATCGGTGCGCGTGACGTGGCATTCCCGCGCCTGAACGCAGTCAGCTTCTGGCTGTTCTTCATCGGTGCGATGCTCTTTAACATTTCTTTCGTAATCGGCGGCTCTCCTGACGCCGGCTGGACAGCATACTTCCCGCTAGCGGGTAATGACTACAGCCATACAGTCGGGATGAACTATTATGCGATTGCGATCCAGATTGCCGGTATCGGTACGCTGATGACCGGGATCAACTTTATTACAACGATTATGAAAATGCGTGCACCTGGCATGACTTTGATGAAAATGCCAATGTTCACATGGTCTATCCTGATCACAAACTTGATCATCGTGTTTGCGTTCCCTGTCTTGACAATAGCACTGGCACTTATGACAATGGACCGCTTGTTCGGAACGCATTTCTTCTCGATTGACAATGGCGGTATGGATATGCTTTGGGCGAACTTGTTCTGGATTTGGGGACATCCTGAAGTATATATCGTTATCCTGCCGGCATTCGGTATTTTCTCAGAAATCATTACAACCTTTGCACAGCGTAACCTGTACGGATACAAATCTATGGTATTCAGTATGGTTGCGATCAGTGCCCTGTCATTCGTCGTATGGACGCACCACTTCTATACAATGGGACATGGGGTTGTCGTTAACGGCTTCTTCTCCATCACAACGATGGCGATCGCGGTTCCGACCGGGGTCAAGATATTCAACTGGCTGCTTACCTTGTGGAAAGGTAAAATCCATTTTACGGTTCCGATGCTTTATGCAATGGGCTTCATTCCGATCTTCGTTATCGGCGGTGTAACAGGTGTTATGCTTGCGATGGCAAGTGCGGATTATCAGTACCATAATACGATGTTCCTTGTAGCGCATTTCCATTATGTGCTGATTCCTGGTACAGTATTCGGTGTTCTCGCCGGATTTACGTTCTGGTGGCCGAAGATCTTCGGCTTCAGCTTGAGTGAAAGAATTGGCAAATGGGCGTTCTGGTTCATTGCCATCAGCTTTAACGTTACATTCTTCCCATTGTTCATCTCTGGTTTGAGCGGGCAGGCACGAAGAATGTACACGTATTCTGAGAACGCTGGATTCACGATTTACAACATGATTTCCTTTGTTGGTGCGCTTGGCCTGGCATTCGGCTTCCTGTTGATCGTATACAACATATACTGGAGCACAAGATATGCGAAGCGTCACCTTACAGAAGATCCATGGAACGGCCGCTCGCTTGAGTGGGCAACACACAGCCCGGTTCCGGAGTACAACTTCGCGATTATTCCGCAAGTTGACTCAACTGAAGCCTTCTGGGATCAGAAAGAACACGGCAAGGAACTCTTTAAAGGCAATATTGAGCCAATTCATATGCCGAATAACAGCGGACAGCCGTTTATCATGAGTGCGATCTTCTTCGTATTCGGATTCGCGATGGTCTTCTCGATGTGGATCGTAGCCATTATTTCGGCGATCGGTATCTTCGCCTGCATGTGGTATCGCTCATTTGAGAATGATCATGGGCATTACATCCCTGTAGAAGAGATCGAAGCAACTGAAAGAAAGAGCGGGGTGATTGCAAATGAAGATTGATCATTCAGTCCCGAAAGAATATGCAACAGAAGAGAACAGGCTTAAAATCTTCGGCTTCTGGATCTTTATCGGAGCCGAGGTAGCCCTCTTCGGAACATTGTTTGCCACATACCTGACATTGGTCGGCCATACAGCAACCGGACCGACAGGCAGCGAGATTTTTGAAATTGGCCCGGTTCTAATTGAAACATTTGTCCTGTTGACATCCAGTTTCCTGATTGGTCTTTCTGTCCATGCGATGCGTCTTGGCAACAAAAAGGCAATGCTTACGTTCCTGGGTCTGACCCTTTTGCTGGGTCTGACGTTCCTGGGCGTTGAGATTTACGAATTTACAACGTATGTTCATGAAGGCGCCGGCCTTCAGACAAGTGCTTTCACGGCAGCCTTGCTTACTTTGCTTGGCACGCACGGGGCGCACGTAACGCTTGGCCTGTTCTGGGGCCTGGCCATCATCATTCAGGTATCTAAACGCGGCATCACACCAGAAACAGCGAATAAGTCATTCATCTTCTCGCTGTACTGGCACTTCCTTGACGTAATCTGGATCTTTATCTTCAGCTTCGTCTACTTGAAAGGATTGATGTAAGATGAGCCTGAAAGAATTATTCCCGGCTAAATACGTAACCGGTTTTATTTTCTCGCTTGTACTGACAGTTGCCGCACTGTCTGTTTGGTACTTTGACCTATCTTACCAAGTTGGCTTGAGTATCCTGATTGTCACTGCATTTATACAGGCTGGTGTCCAGCTGATCATGTTCATGCACGTTGGCGAATCAGAAGATAAGATCTCCATCTATACGCATACGTACTATGCAGTTGCCATGGGTCTTATCATCGTCATCGGAACATTGTTCACAATGATCTGGGGCTACCAATAAGCAGCATAGGCAAGCCAAAAGCGCCGGAACCTGAAAGGGTTCCGGCGCTTTTTTGTTTAGCGATGAGACTTATCGTCGTCCACGCGGTGATCAAGGTGGGCACTTTCACCAGCGTCGTTGATCTGGTCCTTGATTTTCTCCTTGGTAATGCGATCGCCGACCGTTACATCATCAGCTTCCTCTACATACTCGCCGGCAGCTGCCCGCTGCAGAGGATCTTTCGGATCGTAGGTGGATTTGTTTTCTGGCTGTCTGTCCATGTTGTCTGTCTCTCCTTTTAGCGCAACGGCCGGTTCCCCGCCGACGCGCGTTTTGAAATCGTCTGCTTCCTTGCTGTTCGGGAACCCATTGAGTTCATCGTCCCGAGTCCTGCTGAATTCTTTATCGACAAAGAGGAGCATGCCGCCTTTTTTGGCTTCGCGGTAATAACCGTTTGCCTGTTCCTTGCTGAAGCCCATTTTCTCAAAGGCTCCGTGAATTGGTTCTTCGCCTTTAATAAAGTGCTTCACTTTCTGGAGCCAGTTTTCATCACCGGCGGTTTCAACTTCGGCGTCAGTTCTTCCTCTTATCATGTTGATATCATCTGTTCTTTCCGTAACTATATACATATCTGATTCTTGATGGCCATTTATTTTTTGACGATGGATCTCATCAAGAAGCTGTTGTTCACTGTAGTAGGTGCCGACATATTTTTTATCTGTACTCATGGAGCGTAGCCTCCTTCTGGATTGTGTTCGCGCTCATATATGTTGTATAACCGCTGCGCACAAAAATGAAACGGGGAACCTGCTGAACACGGCGGAATGGATATGGAATGGCCGGGCAAACTAGGTGCAAAGGGAAGGGGGCAGGCGACATGAATAAGCAGGACCGGTTCAACCACCAGTTCAAAGAAAGAAAAAACAATGGAGAAAAACGGAATGGGCGGTTGGCGCAGTTTAAAAACCATAATGCAGAGGGCGGCGAAGAGCCCAATGAATATATCAGCAAGAAGGAAGACTGAACTATAAAAAGAGGCTGTGCCAGCATTTGCTGGCACAGCCTCTTTTTATAGTTGGTTATGATCCGCGTACTTTGACCGGTTTTCCGGCGCCGTAGCCGACATAGAAGAACAGCAGGACATTGACAAGAAGCATGAGTATCGGCAGGGTCCAGCTCTGGGTGAGATCATGCAACCCTCCAAAGAGCACAGGGCCGATTGAAGCAAGCAGATAGCCGAATGACTGGGCCATTCCGGACAGCTCGGCTGATTCCTGGCTGTTTTCGGTACGTAAAGTGAAGAACATCATCGACAGGCTAAAGGCACTGCCGCTGGCAATCCCAATTAAAATAATGGAGACAAAGGCGAGTGCCGTATTCTCGATGAGCAGCAAGCCAATGCCGGTAAAGTAGAAGCAGGCAGTCATCATACTGAGCGACTGCTGGCTTTTCATTTTATCTGCAATAACCGGAATGAAAAAAGTAACCGGAATTAAGGCGAATTGCATGAGCGAGAGCATCCACCCTGCTGCACTTTCACTAAACCCGCGCAGCTGCAGCAGTTCCGGCAGCCAGGTCATCATGGTATAGAAAACCAGTGATTGCGAGCCCATGAACAAGGTGACTTTCCAAGCGAGCGGCGACTTCCAGATGCTTTTGCTTTCTAATGCTGCATCTTTAAAATGCTTGATATCCTTTTTTCTTTCCAGACGCGGCAGCCAGATGATGATGGCCACGAGGACAAGAATGACCCAGAAGGCGAGTGCGCCGCGCCAGCCAAATCCATGCCATTTAGAGAGTGGGACACTGACACCGGAAGACAGCGCGCCGAACAGATTCATGGCGACCGAGTAGATTCCGGTCATAATCCCGACACCGCGCGGGAAGCTTGTTTTGATAAATCCCGGCAGCAGAACGTTGCTGACCGCAATGGCACAGCCGATGATAATCGTCCCGGCGAACAGAACAGAAATCCCGCCGAGAGAACGGACGGACATGCCGACTGCAAGCAGCAAGAGAGAAATAAAAATCGCCTGCTCCATGCCGGTCTTTCTGGCGAGTTTTGGTGCGAGCGGAGAAATGAATGCGAATGCAAGCAGCGGAACCGTTGTGATTGTTCCGGCAATGGCATTCGGCATATGAAGATCATCACGAATAAATGGGATGAGTGAACCGACTGCTGTCAATGGAGCACGCAGATTGGCTCCAATAAAAATAATGCCCAAGAGCAGAAGCAATGTATGCCAGCTGGACTTTCTGGGCCAATGCCATGTTGAACTATGCCTTCCCACCGTACATCATCCTCCATCCAAAAAAATCAGTTTTTATGTCTATTATTGCCGCTTTTGCGTGAAAAAAGCCTTCATGCAAATTATCCCGATTTATTTAGCTTATCACTCATCAAAAAAAAATGTAAAGGATGGAGAACTGAAAAAGCAAAAACAGCCGGTATTAGGCTTCGGCTGTTTTCATGTCTGGCAGCTGTTCAGGATTGGTAATGCTGTTATCTGCCACATGCAATTCGTAGGTTTTTCCTTTATAAATAAACTTAAAAATGCCATTGTTGAAATCTGTCCCGGTCTCTTTATAAAAAATACCTTCATGCAGATATGCTTTCGGATGCTGAAAGCTGAGCAGGAACGTATGGCTCTCTTTTTCGCGGACCAGGTAGCAGCGAATGCCTTTTTCGTATGCGGCATCTTCAGCATTGCGGATTGTCCGGTCTACCGAGACAATATGAATATCAGCGAATGTCAGTTCGCGGAGCAGCACATTGATGAACGATCCTTTTGTGATTTCTTCCCAGCGGTTCTGCGGCGATTGTCCGACGATGATTTGGGTAACATTGTACATGTTCACAACTTCAGCAATCGCTTTGACGGAAGCGCGTTTTTCATTATCTCTGAGAATGAATGCATCTACGTCAAGTTCGTCTGCGAGCTGCTGCCACTGCTCAATATAATCAGACTTTTCCGCATCAAATTCATCATGCGAAAGCGAGTCGACGGTCAGCACAAAGAGCGGGCAGTCGAGCATGCTGGCCAATTTATGGCCGCGCTTGATCAGCCTTTCTCCGTTTGGTCCGTATGAAACGCATACAAGGATGGCTTCATCCATGCAGCCCTTCGCTTTTTTCATTCTTTTCCAACCTCCAAGTTCTGTTCAATGATGCTTCGTCAAACTGAATTCTGAATTTTATCTAGCATAACTGAAGCCTGCAGAGAAAGCCAGTTCACACTTGAAAATTTTGTGACAATTTAGTCTCATTGCCCAGAAATCAACTAGGCTTGGTGTATAATTGGTAGAGCAGAAAAGTTTTTTCATAGCGCAATCATTATGGTGCTGCGCATCTGATTTTGAACGAAGAAGGGGAGAATGCCTTTGATTTCTATTGTCTCCGTGGCTGGTCTGCCTTTTCTGGCTGCGTTTATCATCTTTATGTTCCGCCATTATGTATCCCGCCGCTATATCGGCTGGATTGTGCTGATTGTTCCAGTGTTGCTGTTTGCTTCGCTCTGCCGCTTTATACCTTCCATTTCCACTGGTGTGCAGCATACAGAAACCTTAAACTGGATTCCTTCATTCGACATTCAATTCTCTGCCCATCTTGACGGGCTCAGCCTGCTGTTTGGCCTGCTTATCACAGGCATCGGCAGTCTCGTTGTACTCTACTCCATTTACTACCTGAAGCGTGAACCGGCGCTCCACCTTTTCTATGTATATCTGCTTCTCTTTATGGGTGCCATGCTCGGTGTCGTATTCTCTGACCATATGCTTGTGCTCTATGCGTTTTGGGAGCTGACAAGTGTAGCATCCTTCCTGCTGATTGCTTTCTGGTACCATCGCAAGCGTTCCCGTTATGGCGCTCAGAAATCACTGCTGATTACGGTTTTTGGCGGCATTGGCATGCTGATCGCTTTTCTGATGATCCATCAGGCAACAGGGACGTTCAGCATACAGGAAGCACTTCGGCAGCTTGATGTGCTGAAGGCGGATCCGCTGTTTAAGCCGGCCATGGTGCTGCTGCTTTTGGGAGCGTTTACAAAATCAGCCCAGTTTCCATTTCATATCTGGCTGCCGGATGCCATGGAAGCGCCGACACCTGTCAGCAGCTATCTGCATTCCGCGACAATGGTCAAAGCCGGCATATTCCTTGTTGCCCGTTTTACACCGCTGTTTGGCGGAAACGGCCTCTGGTTCTGGCTGATTACCGGGACAGGGCTTGTGACTTTATTATGGGGCTCTTTCATTGCCATCAGACAGCGTGATTTAAAGGCGCTGCTCGCCTATTCGACGATCAGCCAGCTCGGCTTGATTATGTCACTGCTTGGCATGGGTTCTGCAGCCTTGTATAAAGGGGATGGCGCATCGGCAGGGTTTGCCGGGGCAGCGCTGTTTGCAGCTCTGTTTCATCTTGTGAACCATTCAACATTTAAAGGTGCGCTGTTTATGGCAGTGGGCATTGTCGACATAGGTGTCGGGACGCGGGAT
>Ga0153921_1000838_pt1 | contig 14951 bp, 12 predicted proteins | sample TSNJ005MetaG_FD_104691 | JGI IMG/M metagenome (GOLD analysis project Ga0153921, IMG submission 104691) | Attine ant fungus gardens microbial communities from New Jersey, USA - TSNJ005 MetaG | ecosystem: Host-associated > Fungi > Mycelium > Unclassified | place: USA: New Jersey, Brendon T. Byrne... | reverse complement strand
TGGTATGGGCTCCGTGGAATTCCCGAGCCTGACTGAGCTGTAAAACACATGTGTACCGCCTTCTTCCTGTCCCGTGTCTCTTCTGTTCCTTCCCTTAAAATGCCTGCCTCTTGTCTCGTCCGGATTTTTCATCCCCCCATTAGTGTGATAAACAGCAGTTTTCTAACTCTGTGGTGATTCTGTCCACTGATTTACGTAATTTTAATAACTTTTTTAGAAACTAAACATTGTATTCTGTGCGAGAAAATAGTAGATTATTAAGTAGTAAGTATACAGCAGGCATGTTTTCAGCAGATATTTTGTGATTGGGAACATCGCGCAGGAAAAAGTCAGATAGGAGAGATGAGCTATGAGAGAAAAATTGGCACGCTTTATGCAGGGGAGATATGGTAATGATCGGTTGAATCAGTTCTTGATGATCGTTTCAATCGTTTTTATCGTATTATCATTTTTGGGAGGAGAGATTTTCTATCTGTTGTTCATTGCGTTGATGGTATATACCTATTATAGGACATTTTCCCGTAAGATATATCAGCGTTCGGCTGAGAACCAATGGTATCTGAAGCAGGAGATGAAAGTAAGGGGTTTTTTCAAAGGGCAGAAGAAAGCCATTACCCAGATGAAAACGCATCATATTTATAAATGTCCCAATTGTAAACAGAAGATCAGAGTACCCAGAGGCAGGGGTAAGATTGAAATAAATTGCCAGAAATGCGGTACAAAGTTTATCAAAAACAGTTAGTGCAATTTTAGCCGGAGGAGTAGCATGTTTGGATATATTATTGTCAACAAGGCAGAAATGAAATACAAAGAATTTGACATATATCATTCTTATTACTGCGGATTGTGCAGGAAGCTTAAGGAAAAATATGGTATATGGGGACAAATATCCATAAATTATGATATGACATTTGTGTTAATGTTATTGACAGGATTATATGAGCCGGAGACTGTTTCGGGAACATGCAGGTGTATTGCTCATCCGTTTGAGGAACAGGGGACTCTGTCAAATGTTATTACCGAATATGTTGCGGATATGAATGTGGTATTGACCAATTTCAAATGTCAGGATGACTGGGAAGATGAGAAAAAGCTCCATAAGTATATTTATGGGAAGCTGTTAGAAGGAAAAAGTAAAAAACGTAAAGATTTTTATACGGAAAAAGTCAGAAATATTAATATGATGATGTATGATTTGGCAGAAGCGGAGAAAGAAAATAAAAAGGATATAGATACGATGTCCGGAATGTTTGGGCAGGTTATGGCTCAGATCGTGGTATGCAGGGAAGACGAGTGGAGTGAGAATCTTGGCAGGCTTGGATTCTATCTTGGGAAATTTATTTATTTGCTGGATGCCTATGAGGATATTGAAGAGGATATCCAAAAGGGGACTTATAATCCGCTGAAGAAAAAGTATGACAATCCTGATTTTGAGGATGAATGTAAAACGATTCTTACTATGATGATGTCAGAATGCTGTAAAGAGTTCGAAAAACTTCCGATTCTGGAGAATGTGGAGATTTTGAGAAATATACTTTACTCCGGTGTATGGTGCAGGTATGAGGTAGTCAGGGAGAAGAGAATACGGCAAAGGGAGAAGACGGATGAATGATCCATATCGTGTGCTGGAGCTTGGCAGAGATGCTTCAGAAGAGGAAATTAAAAAATCATATAAGGCGTTGAGCCGCAGGTATCATCCGGATGCCAATATTAATAATCCCAGTAAGGTGCAGGCAGAAGAGAAGTTTAAGGAAATACAGGCAGCTTACACACAGATTATGAAGGAACGTACGGAAGGTTATCAATATAACGGCGGGTCCGCATATGGCAGGAATAGTTCTTATGGCCAAAACAGTTCTTATGGTTCTGGTTCTCGTTATGGAGAGGATTCTTATGGCGGATTCGGTGGTTTTGGCGGCTTTGGAGGTTTCGGAGGATTCGGCGGCTTTGGCGGATCCGGACAGGGAGCCAATACCGGGTATGAAGAGGATTCTTATCTGCGTGCGGCAGGAAATTATATCCGCAGCGGTTATTATAAGGAAGCCCGTACTACGCTGGATGGTGTAGAGCCTCAGGACCGGAATGCCAGATGGTATTATTACAGTGCCATTGCCAATTCCGGTCTGGGTAATAATGTTGCGGCTCTTGAACATGCCAGGAGAGCGTCAGCGATGGAGCCGGGGAACAGTGACTATCAGGATCTTGTAAAACAGTTTGAAAGCGGCGGCAGCTGGTACACCCAAAGACAGGCTTCCTATGGGTATCCTACCACGGGCAGCGGTAATATCTGCTTCCGTCTTATTATTGCTAACTTAATATGTAATGTTTGCTGCGGCGGCAGTGGGATGTGCTGCGGCGGAGGAGGATTCTATTAAAGCTCCTCTTCTGTATTTGCCATGGTGCTGCGTACGGCAATGCCGTTCACTTCCACGCTGCCTTCCAGTTCAATAACCAGGCAGGGTCTGCCGTTTATTATCTGGGTTTCAATTAAATCTGTTCTTTCCGGTTTCACTTTAATTATCACATCCGGTGTTTTTAATTCAAAGGTTTTGGTGTTTAATACATTATTGACCTGCAGGGCAGTATTTTCACCGGCAGTTTCATCATAGTGCTGTTCAAATACCTGAAGCCGTTCATCATCCATTCCGCTGTTGGCAAACAAGGTTTTGATCTCATCTTTCCTGAGAAGGAGAGGTTCCGGTTCTTCTTTATGTTCTTCCACCATTTCATTTAACTTTTCATGTATGTTCCTGACTGATTCAAAATTGCACTGTTCCCCCAGAGTCTCTTCGATCAGGGTCTGGAAGGTTTCCTTCTGGCCGCCTGCTGACATGGGAAGGGAACAACCCAATATCTGTGTTACAAAATCTTCCTTTAAGTCCTCGGAATCCCGGGAGTAATATAGCGTGCTGTGTATGTCACTGCCCCGGTCGTGGAAGGCAGGAAACAGTATACCGGCTTCGGGTACTCCCACCACCCAGTCGCGGACGCGGTTGTGAAAAGTATTCTCCTGGGCATCATAGCTTAAACCCGGCTTGGATAAATTCACAGGACAGATGCAGGCAAGCAGATATTCATATACGTCATCGGAAGCATCGTCCATGGTAAAACCGTCCGTTGATTTGCCGGGAACGTCATATACATCATGTATAATCAGGATCAGATAATTACCCACAAACTCGTAGGATTCAATGATGCGGTCATAGAAACTCTCCAGTAATGTCTCATCCTTCAGCTTGCTGTCACGAAGCTTAAGGAGAAATTCCTGGGTGCCGCCTTCGCTTTCGCTTTCCAGAGGAAAATCCAGTGTAAGAAGGTTCTTGCCGGATGTACCGGAGAGTGCCTTGCGCAAAATTTCAAAATATTTGAACATTTCTTCTTCCGGAAGAGACAGGAAGGCCTGTTTGAGCTGGGTCTTTTTATTCTTTTCCCCATCCACATAACAGCCGCAGATACGGGTTATAGAGCAGTTCTGGGGTGTAAACTGCTTCTTGATCTCAGCAATTTCTTGTTTTAACATATGCAATTACTTCCTTTCTGAATTCGTTTCAGACACAAGTATATCGCATATTTGGGATTTGAGCAATTGGAAAAATTACTGAATTGTTTCGTGATTTTCTTATTTAGTATAATGGTTGTTAATCAAGAAATTTTATGGTACTATTAGGTAACTTAGTTGTTAACCTTGCTATAATGTAATTTCAATAATTATCGAAATAACGTTAATATTAAAACATAAAAATGTTTGACATACTGTTTATGTAATGCTATAATTATCAAATAGACATTGTGTGTTATGAAGGAGAAGCATTAAGAACGGAGGTATCGCATGACAGATAGTCAAAAACTAGATTTCTTAATTGAGCAGGCACAAGAGAATAAAATGAGGTTTGATGGTATCGAGAAGCGTTTTGTTGGCGTGGAAGAGCAGATGAAGGGTATCGAGAAGCGTTTTGTTGGCGTGGAAGGACAGATGAAGGGTATTGAGAAGCGTTTTGTTGGCGTGGAAGGACAGATGAAAGGTATTGAGAAGCGTTTTGATGGCGTGGAAGAGCAGATGAAGGGTTTTGAGAAGCGTTTCGACAGCATGGAAGCATCTGTACGGGGTATTCATATCGTTTTTGAAAATGAGATAAGACCTAATATTTGCCGAATTGCAGAAGGACATTTAGATTTATTCAGAAAGCTGGATGAAGCCATTAAAATTAACAATGAAACAGAGCTTATGGCGATTCGCTTAAGAATGTTGGAAACGGAAGTTAGAACAGCAAGAGCGGATAGAGTGGTATAGCGCATACAGGTTAATGAACTGTCCGGAAGAGAGGTGTTTTATGGAGAGGAATTTATTATTCCCCCAGGTGGGAGGATTTGTTCATGGCGGGGATTATAATCCGGATCAGTGGCTGGATCGGCCTGATATTTTGAAGGAAGATATCAGGATGATGAAAAAAGCCGGAATAAACTCAGCTACGTTGGGTGTGTTTTCCTGGTCTGTATATGAACCGGAGGAAGGTGTATTTCATTTTGACTGGCTGCAGGAGATTATGGATAACCTGTATGAAGAAGGGATTTATACGGTATTGGCTACGCCGTCGGGGGCCAGGCCTGCGTGGCTGGATGAGAAATATCCGGAAGCCATGCGCGTGGATCGGAATGGCGTGCGTAATCATCATAACGGGCGGCATAATCATTGCATGAGTTCGCCGGTTTACAGGGAGAAGACGGCGCTGCTTGACAGGAAGCTGGCGGAGCGGTTCGGTAAACATCCCGGTCTTATACTGTGGCATATATCCAATGAGTTTGGCGGGGAGTGTTATTGTCCTCTTTGTGCAGCACGTTTTCAGGAATATCTGGCGGAAAAATATGATCATGATATTGATAAATTAAATCATGCCTGGTGGACGACTTTCTGGAGTCACAGGTATAGTGATTTTAAGCAGATAGAGCCTCCTTTTACCAATGGTGAGCATAGTATTATGGGGCTGAATCTGGATTGGAAGCGTTTTACTACCTATAATATGAATGATTTTATGAAATCAGAAATTGCTGTGCTTAAGAAGATTACGCCCGGGGTTCCTGTTACCACAAACTTTATGAAATTGTATGATGGGTTGGATTACCGGGTAATGGCGAAAGAGTTGGATGTAATTTCTTGGGACAGTTATCCGAAGTTCCATAATGACGGGGAAAGCTTGTATGATACATTTGGGGAAGCGGCATTTGATCATGCGGTTATGCGTTCCATGAAGAAAGATAAACCATTTATGCTGATGGAGAGTACACCGGACCTGGTGAACTGGCATCCTTATAATAAGCTGAAGCGTCCGGGGATCCATCTGTTGTCTTGTCTGCATGCGATTGCCTGTGGTTCTGATACGGTGCAGTATTTCCAGTGGAGGAAGGGCAGGGGTTCCTTTGAGCAGTTCCACGGAGCAGTAGTGGATCATTTGGGTACAGATGATACCAGGGTCTTTCAGGAGGTTTCCAGGGTTGGCAGTGTTTTGAAGCAGATTGGACCGGCTGCCGGGTCTGTGGTGAAGGCAGAAGCGGCTCTTTTATTTGACTGGGATAACCGCTGGGCTATTGCAGATATGCCGGGACTTGCCAATGAAAGCAAGAATTATGAAAAGACTTGTATGGATACTTATAAGGAATTTCTGAAATTGGGTGTGGAACTGGATGTGATTTCTTCCGGGGATAATTTCGCAGATTATAAGGTTCTTGTGGCGCCTATGCTTTATTTGGTGAAGAAAGGCATGGGAGATAAGTTGAAAAGCTTTGTGGAGAACGGCGGGCAGCTGTTGGCTACTTACCTTACCGGATATGTGGATGAAGATTTGCTATGTTATCTCGGCGGTTTTCCCGGAGACGGTCTGACGGAATTGTTTGGTGTGGTTCGTGAGGAAATCGATACATTATATAAGACAGACAGGAACCAGGTTTGTTTTATAGATGGCACATGTGCGCAGGTGAATGACTATGCTGAAATACTCCGTGTAAAAGACGCAAAGGTGCTGGCTTCCTATCAGGAGGATTTCTATCAGGGAACACCGGCAGTTACCAACAAACAATATGGGAAAGGTTGTGCGTATTATGTGGGAGCTCGTATTGGGCAGGAGGCGATGCAGAATCTGTATATTAATATGCTGCATGCTGCAGGAATGGAGCAGAAATCTTTGCCTGTTGGTGTGGAATTCCATGTCCGCTCAAGGGAAGGAAATCAATATCAGTTTTATCTGAATGTTACTGAGGAAGAAGCGGTAATCAGTGGTGTGAAGGGGATGGATCTGGTAAGCGGAAAGACTGTGAATGATACCCTTGTTCTTCCGGCATATACGGCTGCTGTTGTGGAGATTTAAGCGTACAGTAAAATAAAAGAATGTAACCGGACTCCGCAGCTTGCTGCGGGGTCTTTGACTGCACCAGAAAGCAGGGGTATAATAAGATGAGAGTGAAGAATTGCAGTATATCATATGCACAACTAATTATTCGGCAAATCCTTAGAGGAAGGAGAATAACATGAACCATAATCAATTTGTTATATCCAGATTTTATAATGGTTGTGGGATTAATTCTTATGAATACGACACAGATAACCAGATTATTTACAAAGCAGAAGAATCTTATGAGGACAGGAGCATATCAGGTATTGATCATGAGGTTCTGCATTATATAAGAGGTATTTATAAAAAGAGTAATTTACCGGTTATTTTTACAGAAAAATATATGATTTATTATTTCGGCTTTGAAGATAAGGCGGGACATCTGTTTGTATTTGGGCCAATCGCTTCAGAATACCTGACAAAGAACCAGTTAAAAGCATATTGTCATGAACATAAAATCAAGGTAAAATCCTACCAGGTTCCATGTATTCCAATCGTACGCGGTATGTCATACCTTACATTGGTCTGCTATATGATTACAGGAGAAAAGTATCTTGAGAAAGATCTCCTTGCGCAAAATGATTCGGTGACAGACTTACAGGAATCGGATCTTTATACATATCAGTTTGAGCAGCAGGAACAGGAGAAAGGACATCAAACCAGTGACTGTGAACGGAAATTGCTGGAATCAATAGAAAGAGGAGAATTTAATGAGAATATGTATCCGGATTTATCGATCGTGGAGAAAGTGGGTACATTGGCGATTAATGACGACCTGAAGCAAAAAGAATATATAGCTGTTGCTGTCATTACCCTTGCTGCAAGAGCAGCAATAAACGGAGGGGCATCTCCTGATAAAATGTATAACATGTCAGACTTATATTTGCAGAGGCTCTCAAAATGTACGAACTCAATTGACATAATGACACTTCTTACCAGGGCAGTAAAGAGTTTCAGTAATGAAGTGCGTTTATTAAACAGCCAGCTAAGATGCGGAGAATATGTAGAACAGTGTAAAGAATATATAGCAAAGAAGCTATATAAAAAGATAAGTATCAGTATTATGGCAAAAGAACTGGGACTGAACAGGAGTTACCTGTCCAGAAAATTTTCGGAGGAGACAGGTATGACCCTCTCAGGTTATATTACAGAGGAACGGTTGAAAACCTCCGCAAATATGTTGAAATATTCGGAGGAAACGATTAATAATATCGCAAATTATATGTGCTTTAGCTCCCATAGCAGGTACAGCGAATTATTTAAAGAAAAATATGGTATGACACCCACAGAGTACCGGAGAAAGAATAGGACGGTGGAATTTATATTAAGTAACAAGTCACATAATATATAGAGAAGTAACATATATGATATGCAAAATCGACTCTTTTTTATATAATAAAAAATGTCAATTATCAATTGACAAAGAGGGAGAGTTTATTATATAGAGGGAGAAAAAGTATCGGCGGCTGTTATGTAAAAAGCGTATTGTCAACACATAGCAGTCGCCGACGCTGAAGAATATTGTTATGGCGATATTCAGCAACAGGTATCTGGTAGAGAGAGGTGGTTACATATGAATATTATTCCAAAACCAAATGGTGAACTAAAACAAACAGAAGGGATATGGCAGGTCAGACCATCTATGAAGGTGGATTGCGGCGGATTCAGTTTTAGCTGTATAACAGCGTTTTCTGAAAGGACACAGATTCACTTTGAAGCTGCTTCAGAGAATGTGGATGTTATACTGGCCAGGGAAAGTGACCGGAAGCCGGAAGAATACACACTGGAGGTTACCCAAAATGGTGTCAGGATAGCGGCAGCTGCGGAGTCAGGTGTTATTTTGGCTCTCACAACATTGTATTTATGCATGGATTCAGGGCATGTTCCATGCTTTTCCCTTAATGATGTTCCAAGATATACTCATCGGGGGCTGATGCTTGATAGTGTACGCCACTTTTTCAGTGCTGATGAGGTTAAGAAAATAATAGAGCAGATTTCCCTTGCCAAGGTAAATAAGCTGCATTGGCATTTGTCCGACGATCAGGGTTTTCGGATTGAAATCAGGGAGTACCCTGCCCTGTATGATCAGATCCCTTATTATACACAGGATGAAATAAGGGAAATTGTTCGTTTTGCAAAAGTACGTAACGTGGAAGTGATTCCGGAAATCGATATGCCAGGGCACAGCGCGTCAGCCGTATATGTCTTTCCCTGGCTGAGCTGTGCAGGAAAACAAATCAAACGTCCCACGAAAGGCGGTATTTATAAAGCCATCATGTGCGCCGGTAAAGAGAGTACTTATGAATTTATATGCAAGGTTCTTGACGAAGTGGCAGATTTGTTTGAATCCCCAATGATTCACATTGGTGGTGATGAAGCGCCCAAAATGGAATGGACGGGGTGTCCGGCATGTAAAGAGCGGCTCCGGGAAATAGGCTCCGATAACTTTGAAGATTTGCAGGGATATTTTACAAATCGCATCGCAGAGTATCTTAAGACAAAAGGAAGGGAGGTCATCTGTTGGAACGAGACTCTGAGAGCGGATAAGCTGTTGGAGGGTCTGACCATCCAATACTGGATGCCTGGTCCGGATGATGAAAAAACCGCAGTATTCTTCCGGGATAACGGTCCGGTTATCTTTTCGGATATGTTCAAACTATATTTAGACTATCCCCATGGGGTAACACCTCTGAAAAAAGTATATGATTATGTTCCTGCAATTGGAAACAAACAATGTGAGGACGCACCAAACACACTTGGGATAGAGGTGTGCCTGTGGACAGAGAGGGTAGAGACAAATGAAAGACTGGAAGAACTGTTATTCCCGCGCATTTTTGCCCTTGCGGAAGCTGCCTGGACCCGGGAAAAGGATTATGATGATTTTAAGCGGCGGCTTTCCGATAAAGTGGATCAATTGCGTAAACAAGGGATATGTTATACCTTACCTGAAAACTACAATCCTGACGATGCAGAGAAGATGAAGGTACTACAGGAGATTTTTGCCGACTTCACAGGGATTTTGCAAGAACCGGATGATAATGAAGTCAATATTGCTGAATTGTTCGGTGATGGGAATGCAGGTGATTTTCTAAAGGGGTTTGAACTTGACCCGACAATATTATTAAATGGAGGTTTCAAATGAGGGCGAATATAATAGTAGAGAAGATGAAACTGGAGGAAAAAGCGGCTTTGTGTTCCGGATTTGACTTTTGGAATACGAAGGGAATGGAGCGATTTAGTCTAAAATCCATTATGCTGACAGACGGTCCTCACGGTCTGCGCAAGCAGGCAGGAGATGCGGATCATTTAGGGATTAATGACAGCATACCTGCGACCTGCTTTCCTACTGCAAGCGCCCTGTCCAGTAGTTTTGACAGGGAATTAGCGCGTGAAGTAGGGGTTGCCCTGGGAGAGGAATGTCAGCAGGAGGATGTCTCTGTACTGCTTGGGCCCGGCGTAAATATCAAGCGGTCTCCATTGTGCGGGCGTAATTTTGAGTATATGAGTGAAGACCCCTATGTAAGCGGGGAAATAGGAGCCGCTTTGGTGGAAGGTATACAGAGCCGGGGAGTTGGAACCAGTCTGAAGCACTTTGCTGCGAATAATCAGGAATTTTGCCGTATGACAGGAGATTCTGTTGTAGATGAGCGGGCTCTGCATGAAATATATCTGACCGGTTTTGAGAAGGTTATTAAGAAAAGCAGCCCATGGACTGTCATGTGCAGTTATAACAAATTAAATGGAACATATAACAGTGAAAATAAATGGCTGCTTACTGATCTGCTTCGTGAGGACTGGGGATATGATGGAATGGTGGTGTCAGACTGGGGAGCAGTCATTAACCGTGTGAATGGAATCAAGGCAGGAATGGATTTGGAAATGCCCGGAAATACCGGTCGTACCCAGGAGGAAATTATTGAGGCTGTAAAATGCGGTGAATTGCAGGAGGCAGACCTTGATCGGGTCGTTGCAAGAATCGTAGAATTAGTCTTAAAAGCCCAGGATAATAAAAAGACAGGATTTCGGTATGATCAGAAAGCCCATCAGGCAGTTGCCCGAAAAGCGGCAGCCCGTTCCAGTGTCCTTCTTAAAAATGAAGGGAACATGCTGCCACTGAATCCGGACCAGTCGATAGCTGTTATTGGTGCATTTGCCAAAACCCCCCGCTATCAGGGATCCGGCAGCAGTAAAATCAATCCCAGTATGCTGGAAAGCGTATGTGATGCTCTGCATGAAGAAGGGGTTATCTATGATTATGCGGAAGGTTACAGCTTGAAACCGGATGGGAAATCAAGTGATGAGAGAATAAAGGAAGCATGTCAGGCGGCACAAAATAAAGATGTTGTCCTCCTGTTTACCGGTCTGCCGGATGCATATGAAACGGAAGGCAATGACCGATCGGCACTTGAAATGCCAAAGAGTCATTTGAAGCTTATTGAATCAGTAACGGCAGTAAATCCCAATGTGGTAATCATTCTGCAGCTGGGGGCTCCGGTAGAAATGCCATGGAGAGATAAGGTAAAAGCTGTCTTGCTTTCCTATCTTGGCGGTCAGGCAGGCGGAAAAGGATGTGTGGATATCCTGCTGGGAAAAGAAAATCCAGGAGGTAAGCTGGCGGAGACATGGCCTGTACAGCTGGCAGATGTACCTTGTGCCAAGTATTTCCCGGGCGGTTCAAACAGCGTACAGTACAGAGAAGGCATTTTTGTGGGTTACCGCTATTATGATACGGTGCAAAAGGAAGTAGCTTATCCCTTTGGACATGGATTAAGTTATACCAGCTTCTCTTACACCGAACTGCAGTTCAATGAGAAAGAAGTCAGCTGCCGTATTACGAACACAGGCACCAGAGCAGGAGCAGAAGTAGTGCAGCTCTACATCGGAATGGAAAACAGCAAAATCTTCAGGGCACAAAAAGAATTGAAAGGCTTTAAAAAAGTATTTTTAGAACCGGGGGAAAGTGCCGCTGTGTCGTTTACAATGGACAACCGCAGCTTTGCCTATTATAATACGGCAATTGGAAATTGGGCAGTGGAGGAAGGAGATTATACGATTTGGGTCGGTACCTCCAGCCGTGATATCAGGCTTGAAGGCAGTCTGAAGATGAATGGAGACGGACAGGAAGAAAAGCTGGCAGACCAAAAAGTAAAATTACCAACCTATTATGATCTGCCTACCGGGATACTGGAAATACCCGAGGCAGAATTTACAGCACTGTATGGCAGGAAACTCACTCTTCTGAATAAAACAGAAGGGAAACCCTATACGGTTAACAGCACATTTTACGATATAAAAGATACCATGGTGGGAAAAATGCTTTTTAAACAAATGATGAAGCAGGCATCAAACGTTACAGGAGATGATTACGGTCAGACGGAAATGGATGAGTCAGCTTTGCATATCCCGCTGCGGTTAATGGTTATGATGAATATGTCCGAAATGATGGTGGAAGGACTCGTTGATATGGCAAATGGGCATATACTGAAAGGAATCGTAAAGTTGGTAAAGAGCAGGAAGAAATAAAAATAATGAAAAAAGACTCTTTACAGATCAGAGAAAAAAAGGTAGGATAATAAGTAGTTAATAAGTTGCATCATGTTATTATTTGCAGCGCAGGTGTGAACTGTAATGTTTAAAGAGTTCTTTGTAATATGGAAAACGTAGACGGGAAGAGTAAGATGTGAAGTGCAGCAGAGAGAACCGTCCGCCATCAGGCGGAGCTGGAAACGGTTTTGCAGGAAGCAGCTGAAGACCATCCCTGAGTGGCTCTAATAAAGCCCGGCAGCTGCCGTTATCAGCGAATGAGGCGGCCGGAGGTGTTTTGTCCGGCAAGAAGGGTGGAACCGCGTAATGTTACGTCCCTTGCAGTAGAAATATTGCAGGGGACTTTTTTAGTGGCTGCTTGTTTTAAAATCACATGATTGGATATTCTAAATTATATGCAGAAAGGAAATAACGATGAAAATTACATTAAAGGATGGTTCTGTTAAGGAATATGCAGAAAGCAAGAGTATTTATGAGATTGCACTGGATATCAGTGAAGGTTTGGCCAGGGTTGCCTGCTGCGGGCTGGTTAATGGAGAAGTAAGAGATCTGCGGGAGGTAATCAGCGAGGATTGTGAACTCAGTATACTGACAGCAAATGACAAGGAAGGGCTTAGTACGGTCAGACATACCGCGTCTCATGTGCTGGCAGAAGCGGTTAAGCGACTGTATCCGGAGTCCAGACTTGCCATTGGACCCAGTATTGATACCGGATTTTATTATGATTTTGAACATGAGCCCTTTTCCAGAGAGGATTTGGATGAGCTGGAAAAAGAGATGAAGAAGATCATCAAGGAAGGAGCCAGGCTTGAAAAGTTCACCATGCCCAGGGAAGACGCCATCAGGTTCATGGAGGAAAGGCAGGAGCCTTATAAGGCAGAGTTGATTCGTGATCTGCCGGAGGATTCCATTATTTCTTTTTACAGACAGGGCGATTTTGTGGACTTGTGTGCAGGACCTCATATTATGAGCACCAAGGGGATCAAAGCATTTAAATTAATCTCCTCATCCGGAGCATATTGGAGAGGCAAGTCGGAAAATGCCATGCTTCAGAGGATTTATGGCACTGCTTTTATGAAGAAAGAGGAATTAAATGAATATCTGGAGTATCTGGAAAATGTGAAAAAACGTGATCATAATAAGCTTGGCCGTGAGATGGAGCTGTTCACAACGGTTGATGTGATCGGGCAGGGACTGCCGCTGCTGATGCCCAAGGGTGCCAGAATGCTCCAGACGCTGCAGCGCTGGATTGAGGATGAGGAGGATAAGCGGGGATATGTGCGTACCAAGACTCCTTTTATGGCAAAAAGTGACTTGTATAAAATTTCCGGACACTGGGATCATTATAAAGAGGGGATGTTTGTGCTGGGAGATGAGGAGAAGGATAAAGAGGTATTGGCTTTGCGTCCTATGACTTGCCCGTTCCAGTATTATATCTATAAAGCAAGCCAGAAATCCTATCGTGACCTGCCGCTGCGCTATGGTGAAACATCCACATTATTCAGAAATGAGGAGTCCGGTGAAATGCACGGTTTGACCCGTGTCCGCCAGTTTACCATTTCCGAGGGTCATCTGATCGTAAGGCCTGATCAGATGGTGGATGAATTTAAGGACTGTCTGGCACTTACGAAATATTGTATGGATACACTGGGTGTAGGAGAGGATGTAACCTACCGCCTGTCCAAATGGGATCCGGAAAATAAGAATAAATACATTGGCGAAGCATCCGTGTGGGAAGAAACACAGAACAGTATCAGGCAGATTCTGATTGATCTGGAGATCCCATTCTATGAGGAAGACGGTGAAGCGGCATTTTATGGTCCCAAGGTAGATATCCAGGCAAAAAATGTATACGGGAAAGAAGATACCATGATTACCATCCAATGGGATGCTGTCCTGGCAGAGCAGTTTGATATGCATTATATCGATAGTCACGGGGATAAGGTAAGACCGTATATTATCCACAGGACTTCTCTGGGATGCTATGAGAGAACGCTGGCCTGGCTGATTGAGAAATATGAAGGAAAATTCCCCACCTGGCTGTGTCCTGAACAGGTACGTGTGTTGCCCATATCTGAAAAGTATAAGGAATATGCCCAAAAAGTGGAAGAAGAATTAAAAAATAACGGCATTTTAGTGACTACGGACAATCGATCTGAAAAAATTGGTTTTAAAATCAGAGAAGCCAGGCTGCAAAAAGTACCATATATGCTGGTGGTTGGACAACAGGAGGAAGAAGAAGGCCTGGTGTCGGTAAGAAGTCGTTTTGCAGGAGATGAAGGACAGAAAACGTTAACTGATTTCATTAACCAGATTACCAAAGAAATCCGCACAAAGGAAATCCGTAAGACGGAAATAGAAGAAGCGGTAAAATAATGCGTAATAAGCACATATTTTTTACTCCGGATGCAGATACTAAAGTGGAGATGTTATGTTACGAACCAGAAGGAACAATATCCGATTGATTCGTAACGATGTAATAGAACAACCCGCTATCAAACAGAATGGAGGAATCATATGGCAGAGTTACAATGTAGGGTAGAAAACTGTTCCTATAATAAAGAGACTTATTGCTGTAAGGGAGATATCATGGTCAGTGGTATGAATGCTACCTGTGACAGGGAAACCTGTTGTGACAGCTTCTCCCAGAGAAGAGAAGGACATGATTCTTACAGCAATTCCGCCTATCAGCCCAGCAAAATGATCAGCATAGACTGTGACGCGGTAAAATGTATTTATAATGCAAGTTATAAATGTGTGGCAGATCATGTGGATATCAAAGGATGCGGAGCAGCAGACAGCAGAGAAACAGCCTGTGCTACTTTTGCGGAGAAATAAATGTTGACGAAGGACAAGCCGGATACGAAGAGCACATCCGGCTTTTTTTCATATTAGCATGCTAAAAGGTCTTGTATTAGCATGCTAAAAGATCTTGTGTTAGCATGCTAAAAGGTTTTGTTCTGTCAGCTGTTACTGAGACTGGCGTATTTCTTTGGTGATACGCCAACAGCTTTGGTAAATGCC
>Ga0153921_1000837_pt1 | contig 14958 bp, 12 predicted proteins | sample TSNJ005MetaG_FD_104691 | JGI IMG/M metagenome (GOLD analysis project Ga0153921, IMG submission 104691) | Attine ant fungus gardens microbial communities from New Jersey, USA - TSNJ005 MetaG | ecosystem: Host-associated > Fungi > Mycelium > Unclassified | place: USA: New Jersey, Brendon T. Byrne... | reverse complement strand
CTCGATGCTGACGCCCTCCGAGATCGAGTCGCTGCAGGCCGAGTACCGGGCCTCCGGCCAGTGGGCGAAGGAGCAGCTGGCCAAGGATCCGGAGCTGAAGCACCTGGGCCCAGCGGGCGGGTAAACCGATCCGCTGCGCCTACCGCCAGCGGCGGCCTGGACTTCGACCGCGCGCTTCAGCTCAAAACCGACCTGACCCAACATTGGGGCGAAAACGCGCCCAGCGTGGTCGTGGTGCGCTCGGCCGAGGACTTCCCGGCCAGCGCCAAGGTAGATCCGGGCTATCGCCGCGCCGAGGGTGTGTACGACGGGCGGCCTACGGTCTGGATCAACGCTGGCAACATCGCCACCGAGCAGCGCTTCGCGCAGGTGCTGGCGCACGAGGCAATCGGGCACTACGGCGTTGAGTCCGTGGTGGGTGCCAAGGACTGGACCCAGATCGTAGACGCGATCGACAAGCTGGCAGCGGACGGATCCGGCACCGCCGCACTGAAGTCGGTGCTGGCCGACGTGACCAGGCGCTACGGCACTGTGGATCGCGAGACCTTCGCCAAGGAAGCCATCGCCGTGATGGCAGAGCGGGGGATCCGCAACAGCTTCACCAGCCGCGTCGCCGCCGCGGTCCGCCGCTTCCTGCGCCGCGTCATGCCGTCGCTGAAGTGGTCCGAGGCCGAGGTACGGGACCTTTTGAGCCAGGCCGACGGCTTCCTGCGAGCCGGCATGTCGGCCCAGGCGCAGCGGGAAATGGTGCGGTCCTACTCGTTCGCACAACCGCAGATCGACGGCCGCGGCGAGGCATTCCTCGAGCAGAACGGTGGTCGATTTCTCCGCCGCGACGATCAGTGGTACCTCGCCGACGAGCGGGGCGGCCCGGCTGACTTCCTGACCCTCGGCGCCGCGCGCGCTGAGGCCGAGCGCACCGGTGGCCAGGTGCTGGCCGATCCGGTTGAGAGTGGGCCGCGCACCTGGAGCGTGGTGCTGCCCAACGGTGCCGAGGTGACGCGGGCGGCCCGCGGCCGCCTCTTCAGCATGCCGCCGGCAGATGCGCTCGAGGACATCGATGCGATCCAGAAGGGAATTCAGGGCGAAGGCGTGCTGGCGCGCGCGCGGCAGAAGCTGCAGGACCTCAGCCTGAGCAAGGTGAAGGACTCGCTGCGGCCCACCTGGCTCGGTGCACTGGCCACCCGGCATCTGACCGAGCTGGGACGTGACTACTTTCCGACCATCGATCGCTATTCGGACTACTTGGCCGAGATGCAGGCCGACCGGAACAAGCTGCAGGCGGAGGCGGACACGATCGCCGAGGCGGCGCGCCAGTGGGCCAGCAAGAACAAGGCGGAAAGCCGGCGTCTGTTCGACCTCATGCATCAGGCCACCATGGACGGTGTAGATCCGTCCCGCGAGTACCAGCCCCTGCAGTTCCGGATGCCCGGCGAGAAGGGCCTGCAGGTGGTCAACCGCAAGAACGTGTTGCACGCAATCAAGGTGAAACAGCAGCAGATGCGGGAGCTCAGCGGCGACACCAAGGCGAACATCATGAACGAGGTCAAGGCGCTGAAGGCCATGCTGAAGGCAGAGCCACGGCGGCGCCGGCAGTACGCTCCGTTGGTTGAGCAGTGGTCACAGCTGTCGCCTGAAGCGCGGAGGTTCTACAGCCAGTTCCGTGATGCCTATCGAGCCAGGTCCGACGCGGTGGAGGAGGCGTTGGTCCAGCGCATTGAGGACCTGAAGGGCGGCGACATGGTGGGAGGAACGGCTCTAAGCGATAGCAGTCGCCGCATGTTGGTGCACAAGGTTCGCGAACAGTTCGAATCCGCACGCCTGCAGGGCGTCTACTTCCCGCTGCAGCGCTTCGGCAAGTTCTTCGTTGCGGCGGAGAAGGACGGCACCAATACCTTCCTGATGTTCGAATCGCTGAATGAGCTGAAACGGGCTGTTAAGGACTTGCAGCGCAGAGACTGGACCATTACCGCTCGAGGGCAGAAGATGGAGGGCAGGGCGACCGATGCCCCGAGCGGCACCTTCGTTGCCGATGTAATCGACCAACTACGGACGGCGCATGTTTCCGACGCGGTCCAGGACCAAGTCTACCAGCTGTATCTGCAGACCATGCCGGAGCTGTCGATGCGCAAGCACCAGATCCACCGCAAGTCGGTGCCTGGCTTCGACCCTGATGCCGTGCGTGCCTTCGCCTACAACATGCAGCACGGGTCGCACCAGCTCGCCCGACTGCGATACGCCCACAAGCTGCAGGGGGTGCTGACCGACCTGAAGGACGCGCAGAAGAAGATTCAGGCAACCCCCAGCGTCGACACGCGAAAGATCGTGGCGGGCGACGCCCTCCTGGAAGAGCTGGGCAAGCGGCACGAATGGATCATGAATCCGACCGACTCGGCGCTGACCAACCTGATCTCGTCGTTCGGCTTTACCTACTACCTGGGCGCCACGCCGGCGGCGGCGCTGGTGAACGTGACCCAGACCGCCCTGGTCAGCTACCCCTACCTGGCCGCACGGCACGGCGGGGTCAAGGCCATGAACTACCTGCTGGCCGCCAGCCGCGACGCCGTGCGCACCGTGGGCAACATCCAGAGGACGCTGACCGACCCCGACGAGCTCCGCGCCTACCAAGCGCTGGAAGTCGCCGGCGCGATCGAGAAGACCCAGGCCCACAATCTCGCCGGCATCGCCGAGGGTGGCCTGACCGGCTACAACCCGGCCTGGAGCAAGGCCATGGAGATCATCGGCTGGGGTTTCCACAAGACCGAGGTCATGAATCGCGAGGCGACCGGCATGGCCGCCTACCGTCTGGCGCGCACGGACGGCAAGTCGTTCGACGACGCGGTGAAGTTCGCCCGCGATGCCATCTTCGATACCCACTTCGACTACAGCAACGCCAACCGCGCCCGCTTCATGCAGAGCGGAACAGCGAAAGTGCTGCTGATGTTCCGGCAGTACAGCCTGAACATGACTTGGGCGCTCGGGAGAATGGTCTGGAATGCGAGTTTCGGTCAGGACCCGGAGGTCCGACGATTGGCTCGCCGAAACCTCACGGGCCTTTTGGGCATGAGCGCACTGTTCTCCGGCGCCATGGGCCTGCCGATGATGGGCATGATCATGGGGGCGCTCAATGGCATCCAGGCTACCTTCGGGGATGACGACGAGCCGTGGGATGCAGAGACCGAGCTGCGGGCTTTCCTCACCGGCATGCTGGGGCAGGGCGGGGCGGATCTGCTGCTGCACGGGCCGGTCGACAAGCTGACCGGCGCGAACATTTCCGGCCGTGTCGGCCTGGACAGCCTGTGGATCCGCGACGCCGATCGGGAGCTCGACGGCCGCGGCATGTTCAACAACCTGCTCGAGCAGGCCGCGGGGCCAATGGGCGGCGTCCTGAAGAACGTGCTGGTCGGCAAGCAGCAGGTCGACGAGGGCCACATCATGCGCGGTGTGGAGACCATGCTGCCCAAGGGGCTCAAGGACATGATCAAAGCTGGCCGTTACGCCACCCAGGGCGTGAACACCCTGCGCGGCGATCCGGTCGTCGAGGATCTGTCGCCATGGGAGATCCTGCTGCAGGCGAACGGCTTCGCGCCGGAGAAGGTGTCCAGGCAGTACGAGACCACCCGCGCGCTGAAGAACTATGAGCAGCACATTCTCGATCGGAAGGAATCACTGCGGAACGCCTTTGCAATGGCAGTCCGTAATGGAAGCGCTGCCGAGCGCGCATCGGTGTTGGCCAAGATTCGGACCTTCAACAAGGCTTGGTCTCAGATCGCAATCGACTCGGCGAGCCTCAATCGGAGCATCACGGGGCGGGCTCGCTACAGTGCGCAAGCAGAGAATGGCGTGATGTTGAACAAGCGGTTGCGGGGTCAGTTGGTTGACCGGGTCACACCGACTGCCGACTAGCAGCTGAAACCTTGTGTCCCAATCAGAGGCGCTTGATTGAAAGCAATGTGAAGATGCCGGCGCTGATGCCGGCGTTTTCGATACAGGGGTCAGTAACCGATGGACGAGAAGGACTCGCAGCTGGTGGCCATTGGAGAAGGAAAGCAGGAGAACGGCCAGCCCATGGACAGTGGTGCTGGTTTTCTTTCCCCTGCAACAGGCTTTGACGTTGGGCCCAAGGCATCCAGGGGGCGGCACTCCCGCCGCCAGAAGCTGGAGAAGGGCATGGAAGATGAGCGCTATAAGGCTCAGGTGGTCTCGATGGAGGCCTTCAAGGCAGGCCGGGCAGGGCAGATCCCCCCGGAGGTGCTGCAGATGTATGACGAGCTGACCCGCGACCAGCATGCGCTGGTGCGGACCTCTACCGTGCTCCTGGCGGCGATTCGTCGGCGGCTGGGCCTGCCGGACCTCTAAGGTCCATGGGGCCGCCGCGGCGGCCCTTCCCAATGCGCTATCCGGCTACGTATTGGGTGACTCGGAATCGGCTGATCGACCGGACCGCTCTTACCACTCAAGGGATGCCGAAGTGTCGCGGTAGCCGGCTAGCCCTGTCGCGAAATGAGGTGGGCATCCTTGCCCGTTAGTGCTCCATGCCGAAGACCTTCAAGCCTTACCAGCTGTACGAAATGCCGACCTGAGCGCTGACGTCGCGGAAGCCCATGCCGCCGCTCTGCCGGCTCAGTTCACCCCAACCGCGCCAGCCGCCGGATAGATCCACCTGCACGCCGGCCTTGGCTTCGTAGATGTCGCGCGGCAGTTGTCGCTGCAGCCGCTCGCCATCCATCGCCAGACCCGCGCCATTGCCGCCGGACCACCAGTTCACCGCCACGTACGGGTGCACCTGGCCCTGCGCTGCGCTCAACCCGCGGCTGTACAGGCGCAGGCCGAGGCGGGTGCTGGTCTCGCCGCCACCGCGGTCCTCGACCACCGTACCGTTGGCCTCGACCACGCGGTCGCTGTCATAGCGGCTGTGCACCACCTGCAGCTGCGGTTCCAGGTAGATGCCGCGCTGCCCCGTGCGACGTAGTGGCATTACATAACCGGCCTCGGCCGACGCACTCCAGCTGCGGGCGTCATAGCGCTCCTTCTGTAGGCCTTCGCCTTGGACGCTGTTGCGGAAGCGGGCGTACTGGAGCCAGCCATCGACGTAAAACCCTGCGATCGCATCGACGTCCTGCAACCATGTTGGCTCCTGTAGCCAAGTGACATAGGCGCCCACGCTGGTGCCGGTGACCACGCCACGCGCGGTGTAGCCGGTCACCTGCGAGCGGCTGTCACTGCGCGCGCGGCCATGGCCGAGCATCGCACCGGCCTGCAGTTCACCCGTGCCACCCACCTCGAAGCGGCGTCCGGCGCCGACCAGCACGCTGCTGATCTGGCCATCGACCTGCACCTGGCGGTTGCGGTCACGGCTGTCGGGCTGCGCGCTGCGAAGGTGCATCCAGGCCACGGCGTCACTGCTGGCGCCGGCCTGGGAGGCGGGATCACCGGCGCGGTCGTGCAGGCTGTGCCGGAACATGCCCAGCGCGGCGCTGCGGTTGGCCAGGTAGGCCGCCGGTTCCGGGCGTTCCACCTGCGGACGCGGCGGATCAATCGGCGGCTCCGGCGGCAACGACGGGTCGATCGGCGGTTCCGGCGGTGACGGTGGGCTGATCGGCGGTTCTGGCGGCTGCGACGGATCAACGGGCGGCACGTATTCCGACCGCAGGTACCAGTTGCCATCATCCGGGGTCGACACGCCGCCCTTGAACAGGAAGTAGTCGTAGGCACCGGCGACCGCGCGGCCCTGCAGGCTGAACTGTGCATCCGACTGGCCGGCCACGGTGATCAGGCGGATGCCTTCGCTGGTCAGGGCGCCGGAGCCGCCGGCATTGCGCACGCTGACGGAGGCGGCGCCACTGCTGTTGCCCTGAATCACCAACTGGTCACCCAGCGAGCCATCGTCGCCCAGCGCGCGGTTGAACAGCCAGTGACCATCGTTGCCGACGTAGTCGCCGGTGATGGTTAGGGTCTTGAAGTCGTCTGTGGTGGGGGCGACGAAGGAGATAGTGCCGGCATGGTCCAGCGAGCCGACGCTGGAACTGGCGCGTACGTTCCACTGGCTGCTGCCGTCCAGCACCAGCTGTGCGACCTGGTAGCCGGAGTCGTTGCGCAGGGCGCCACTGAACCTGGTGCCATTCCGCAGGACCATGTGCACGTCAGCCGTTGCGCTGTCAACAACAACGTCGCCGTAGAGATCGCTTCCACTTGCGTCGAAATCAACCCGGTGAGCTGCCACGGGTGGGCCGGGGACCATGGATGGATCCAACAGCTGTTCCAAGGGCAAGACGCCGGTTACATCCTCGACCAGCAGGAGAGTTCCGCTTTCTGACCCAGCCCTACCGACAACCGTCGAATCAGAGATCGAGAGTTGATGCGAGCCGCCGCTTAAGCGCAGCGCTGCAGAATTGCGAGCATCAACCCAGCTTCCGTCTGTCATAAAAAGCGATCGTTGTTCGGCCGGGTTTCGTCCATACATCCAAATGCCATCAGCGGATGAGCCGTTCGTGACCACTTGGGTGGCTTTCAGGTCGAGAGATGCCGTGCCGACAATAATGCCTCGTGCGCTCTTTCCACTCGTGGCGATGTGAGTTCCCGTTAGATTAATATTTCCCTCGCCAGAGAATCCGTCGGCCATGACTCCATGTGCCGAATCTCCCTTCGTGCTGATGCCTCCTCCGTCGAAGCTGAAAGCTCCGTCAAGCACCATCGCGCCAACGCTACCATCAGAGGTAGTATTTATTGAAACATTTTTTGCGTCCACGGCGGCCACGCCAGCTAACGCATAGAAGCCATTGGCTAGTATTCCGAAGCTGTTCGCGCCACTGGTCTGGATACGTGATCCGCTCAGTGTGACCTTGCCACCAAGGTTGCTGACGCCATGGCTGGTGGTGCCATATGTCGCAATCATGGAGTTGCGGACGTGAATGCTTGCCGCTCCGCTGAGATCCGTCATTAAGATGCCACTCTTTAGGACGGCGCTATCATCTCCGGTCACAGTAATAGTGACAGAGTCTAGTTCCGCAACAGAGCCTGACCCATATATCGCGATACCCGAATTGCTGGAGACAATTTTCGTTTGCGAGATTTTTGCACTGGCAGCGGGTTCGGAGGCGTTCTGAGAATTGTGGAGGGAGATTCCAGGGCCCAGCGAACTAATGCTTCCGTAGTCGAACGCAATCGAGCCTCCCATGGCTCTGATGCCTGACTCCTGGCTGTTAAGCACGTCGGTACCCACAGCGAACAAGTCTGCGTCCTGAAGGTGAATCGCAGCTGCTGTGCCGGACTGTGTTTTGACTGTTACGTCTTCCAAGTGCACTTCCGCTCGGGAATTGGCGCGAATCGCGGAAGCTGACCAACCCGTAGTGGTGATATAGGTGTCCATTGCTCGAACGCTGCTACCTTTGTCCTGCAAATCCAGGCCGTAGCTGTTCCAGCCGCGTGTGCTGATGTTGCTGTTGGACAGATCAATCGTTCCCCCAGTCCGTACGGCAATTGCGCTGGCATAGTCTCCATGGGTTGCGAGATCAATCGACGACGCGAAGATCTTCCCGGAATTCAATGCATGGAGACCATATGTGTAGTCGCCTTCCGCTTTCAGGACTTCATCCTTAACGATAAGGGTGGTGCCGTCGGCAGTGATGAGGCCGGTCAAGGAGCTTTGGGCATAGACGGATGTGATGGGGAAAAGCGTGGCTAGCACCGCGCTCGAAAGGGTAGATATCTTGATGCGCATTTGGACCTCAGTATTGAATCGGCAGCCGTCTGCAGGTGCGGGTGACGAGGATGGAGGCCTTAGCGATCGTTGCTCCTAAGGGGAGCGGAAAACATGGCCGTTTTCCACGAATCTGGTGTTGAATTGCTTCCGGCGGAAGCCCGGCAACGAACGATGGTGATCACCTCGGCTGCCTCAATTTTGCAAAGCGTGTCTCACTCGGAGAATCAGATGATTCTTAATCCGTACGTCGCCAAGTTGACGGGCGTTCAGACATGCAGGGCTTGCAAATTGGATGAATTCAGGCGGTCGGCGGCGAGATTGCGAAGCTGCTCGCGATGAGAATCAGCTCTTGATTTGACGACACTCCGAGCTTCCTCATGGCGTTGACTTTCTGTGCGCTGACGGTCTTCCTGCTGCGCTGTAGGAATGACGCGATCGCGGTGATGTTCATGCCAGAGAGGTAGAGCTCGAGGACTCGCTTTTCAGTAGGAGACAGCTTGGTCGCGCCAGAGAGGGCGGGATGCTGCCCCTCTGCTGGATCTGATTCACTAGCCTTCGGGCCTCCCGCTACGCTTCGAATGAGGGTGGCGGTGGTGCAGGCTTTGCTCTGAACGAAGTGCGCGCCTGAGCGAAGGACACGCTGATGCAGCGCCTCACTTGCTTGCGGTGTGATGACGATAATTCGGCTCTGCGGGGAGATCCGGCAGATCTCCGCGATGGGCGGGCCGCCAGCCACTGCTCCATAGTCATCCTGCAGGTTGTAGCCTGTAACAACGACGTCAGGCTGGTGCCTCGCGATTAGCTTCAACATCGTCGCTGTGCGCGTTGTCTGTCCAACGACTACGCACCTAGGAATCGCTCGAAGCGTGCTTACTACGCCCAAGACGAAGACGGCATGCTCGTCTGCCACTACTACGGTCTTCCCCTTTGGGTTTAGGCGGTTAGCGTCGACCATCTTGTCAGCCTCCCGCGAGCCGCGTTGCACGCGGGCGCGACAGCCAGGAGAACCAACTGCTCCTTGAACTTCTAGATGGAGGGGGAGCGGCAACGAATGCAGGCCACGCCTTTCTAGCTTGTTTCAAGCCATGCAAAGCGAGTTGCACGTCCTCAAGGGGCATTTGAGTGCGGCGAGCGATGTCGTGGGCGCTAGCTCCTCTTTCCAGCATGGCGGCGGTTCTGTCTAGAAAACGCTGCAATTCCAGTGGGAGTGTGACTTTCTTCGCCTTGATAAGCATGAAGACAGTACTGGGGTCGGACAAAAGACCATCTGCTTGCGCAGTCTCTTGTTCGGCTTTCCAACGATGGGGCAGGAGCTCCAGCACTTTCATGTGCTGCGCCTGTGTTGAGTAGACCGGTCCCTGCTCGAAGCTAAAGGGGCAGTGATGGGACGAAATCCATCGGGCAAGTTTGATGATGCGCTCCTTGCCTTCGATCCTCTGCTGAACAGAGAAGGATGCAACAAGGCCTGCAGCTACTTGGACTATCAGCGTCTTACCTTCCACTGGACCAAGGGAAAGAACCCCACTTCTATTGCCGATCAACTCGATGATTTCTTCAAGACCAATGTCGTTAAGGTCGCCATGCAACGCCATTCTGATGCTCTCCTGGCTGCTCCGTGTTGCGACAATGCGTCAGGCGGGAGCACCTCGCGCCGTGGGTGGCGAGAATAGTCGGGAAGGCCTCGCACGCAGAATGAGAAGATTCCTATTTTGGTCCTGATTAGGATTTCCATTCGATTGAGCCCGGTCGTCCCCGTTGCGATTAAGGATTGTCTTATTCCGGGATGGGCGGCCCTCTCCTATAGTTGAGCAGTACTCGCGCCCACAACCAAGAAGCCTTCACATGTCCCCTTCCTTCAACGGCGTTACAGTCGTCTTTAATGTTTCCGACATAGAGCGGACAAGGGCGTTCTACGGTGAGCACCTCGGCATTCGATTTGAAGGCTGTGATGGAGAGGACGGCGGCACATACCTGATGGCTAAGATCGGCCAGGAGGTTGATCTCATGGTCTTTAAGGGTGATCCGAAGCCCGGCAATACGCCCAACTTGGTCTTTGGTCTCAGCGAAGGTGGTATCGACAGTTTGATCGAGCGAATGGTGGCTGCTGGCGTCGAGATAGTCACGCCAGTGTCGGAGGCGCCAGAGGGATGGTTTGCGGACTTTCGCGATCCCGATGGTCAAATAGTGTCTTTCTATCAGGCCGCCGAGGTGCCAAGAGAGCTTGCATATTCCCCGTGAGTTTCAATGATCAGTCGCAGTGTGAAATGGTCCGCAAATGCCGGTAGGGAGTAGAGGGGAAGCGCTCCAATCCCGCGAGATGGCTCTCCAGCGGGCGTTCCGTAGGTGGATGTTGTGAAGAGATTCGTGTTTGTGTTCTGGGGGGTGATGGATCTGCTCTACCTGATTCATTTCGTTGGGTTCAATTTCGTAAATGGCCGCGTACCTATCCTGTCGGACTTGGCTTCCTTTCGTGATCTTAATCAGCCCCTGGCTTTGGCGGGGGTATTTATCGGTCTATCCATAGCGCTCACCTTATCGGTGGCCATTTCCGCGTTCCTCTTCTTAAGCGGACATGAGGTGGTGCGCAAGGTGGCTTTTGCACAGGCGCCGCTTCGGCTTCTGTTGGCCACTCCTTCGTTGACGTTCATCTCGTGGCTAGTACCCGGAGCGGGTTCCGGTGGGCCAGCCCTGGGTATTGTTCTACTTATTAGTTCTGAGGCGCTGAAGATCAGGTCGCTTCAGTGGGTCCGCCACTGCGGATCGAAAGCACCTAGCTTGATTGGCGCGCAATCTGAAGATCTAGGTGTGTCACCTGATCCCGAGGGCCTTACCCCTATCGCATCGCGAGTACGCTATGGACAACGACAAGAAGTTGGGAGAAGGCACAGTTAAGGCTGTTCCGATGGCAAATATCGCAGGCCACGATCCTGCTGCTGACCACTTGTGTGAAGGCGCTACATGGCGACCGGCCGCAGTCAGTGATCTTGTTGCACCAGGTGTAGCGCAGGTTGAAAGTTGTGAGCCGCCCGTAGGAAAGATCAGGGTCCTGCTGGTAGGTGACAGAACGATGGACCGCATCCTCATGGAATCTCGGCTATCGATCGATGAGCGTGTGCTGATAGAGACCGTTGGGGACATCTGCAGCGCTGCGACGCTTGTTGAGTGGCGGCACTACAGCTTGCTGGTGGTGAACGTCTTTGGACTCGGACGATCGCTTGTTGACCTGATCAGCAATTTCTCTCATCACTCGCGAGAGTCTTGTGTTGCCTTCTTTGGCGGCAAGTCAACTGCGATGGTGAAGGCTGCAGAGATGATCGCGCAGAGTAGGGGCCTGAGATTGCTTCGAGGGGTAGGGCCGGAGCACGGCGACCGTGGTATGGGAGAATTCCGTAGCTTCATTGACAGCCTAACCCTGCAGGTTCAACCCACTGGCTCGCTTGGATGAAGCGGATAAAAACTGCCTGCTGAAGGAACCGCCAGCGCGTTGAGGGCGGCAACGGTCAATATCGAATGTTGACCAAAAAGTTGACCAAACGCTGCCAATCGATGCCCATTTCTGACCATACGGCAGTCATGAACGAAAAAGCCCATCAAGCTAAGGCATTGATGGGCTTCGTTATTCTGGTGTTTGTGAAACCGGCGCCGATCGCGTCACGGGGACAATGCACCCCCGGTTTCTACAGTGCTGCAAGGTACAGGGCCGATTCCGTGTCGCCACGGGCAGGGCCTGCCCAACGATGCGAATGGTACGGCAATCTTCCTGAACAGTCACGCCCGGCACGTGGATCCGCCTGAACGCAGCCACGCAGCCATCTGCCACGCCAGGCGGCCGGCAGGGTTGGGCCCAGCTCAACGCCCGCCCGCCTCCGGCCATTCGGGCGGGGGGAAGGTCGTGGCCAGAAGAACCAGCTCCTGGTTGCTCGATACCCCGAGCTTTTTCATGGCGCTGATCTTCTGCGCGCTGATGGTCTTCTTGCTCCGCTGCAGCAGCGTTGCGATGGCGGTGACGTTCATGCCGGAAAGATAGAGCCGAAGGACCTGCTGCTCGCAGGTGGACAGGGTACCGGTGCCGACGATCACTGGACGCTGGTTGTGGGCAGCAGCGGGAGCACCACCCTTGAGCGTGTCGATCACGCCGCGGATGAGGGTGTTGATGGGGCAGGTCTTGTCCTGCGCAAGGTGGGCGCCTGCACGCAGAATGCGCCGGTGCAGCGCGTCGCTCGGTTGCGATGTAATGACGATGATGCGGGTGCTCGGCGACAAGCGGCCGATATCCGCGATCGGTGCGTGGCCGGGGTGCGTGCTGCCTTCCACCTGCAGGGTGTAGCCGGTGATGACCACGTCGGGCTGCTGCTGTTCCACCAGTTCCAGCAGCACGGTGCGACGGGTGGTCTGGCCGGTCACCACAACCTGCGGAAGCACCCGCAGCGAGCTCACCATGCCGAGCACGAAGATGGCATGCTCGTCCGCCACCACCACGGTCTTGCCGGTCGCAGCGGTCTGGGAGCCCGTACCCTGCAACCGTTCACCCCGATGCAGCGCGCGCAGCACGGGGGCGCAGCAGCCACGAGAACACGCCATATCCGGCAGGGCGGGCCGGTGGCGTTGTGCCGACAAACGCCGGCCACGCTTTCCTGGCTTGTTTCAGGCCGTGCAGTGCGAGCTGTACATCCTGCAGCCGCATCTGCGTGCGCCGGGCGATGTCGTGCGCACTGGCGCCCTTTTCCAGCATCGGCGCGACCCGGTCCAGGAAACGCTGGAGCTCCAGTGGAAGCGCGGCCTTCTTGGCCTTGATCAGCATGAACACCGTGTCCGGACCGGATAGCGGGCCCGTCGCCGGGTCTGTCGCTGAAACGGTCGGCTGTCGGCGCGGAAACAGCTGCAGCAGGTCCAGGTGCAGGGCCTGCGTCGCGTAGATCGGCTTCTGTTCGAAACTGAAACTGCATCGGTGCCTGGAGAACCACCGGGCAAGTTTGAAGATCCGGTCCTTGCCCTCGATGTTCTGCTCGATGGAGAACGATGCGACCAGTCCCGCGGCCACATGCAGGTTCAGGGTTTTTCCCTGGACCGGGCCGAGCGAAAGCACGCCCGACCGTGCGCCAATCAGCACGATGATGTCTTCCAGGTCGATGCCGTCCAGGTCGCCATGAAACGCCATGCCTCTGCCCTCCCGATCCATTCCATGTTGCGGTCCCGGACACTGCAGGAACGCCGCGACTGTGAGGTGGCGAGAATAATGCGGGGAGCACGTTGGCCCGCATGAGACCATTCCGATTCTGGCGTGCCGCACCCTGCTGCAAGGCCTGGAGTACCTGGAATCACCGCTGTTTTCGGGGTTGTCTTATTGGGTGCCGGCATGCGCCTCCCTACCATTTTCTCCTTCACTGGAGTCCCTGCTTTCGGCGGCGGGCACACATAGGGAAGGAGTGCGTGATGGCCTCGATCAGGGTCCTGTTGGTGGGTGAGCGAACAATGGAGCGGCTTGCGATGGAGTCGCGCCTGTCGATCGATGCGCGGGTCAGCGTTGAAGTGGTCGGTGACGCGTGCAGCGCGGCGACGCTGGTGGAATGGCGGCACTACAGCCTGCTGGTGGTGAACGTCGTCGGCCTGGGGCGGTCGCTGGTGGACCTGATCAACACGTTCTCCGAGCACTCGCGCGAATCGCGTATTGCCTTCTTCGGTGGCAGGTCCACGGCGATGGTGAAGGCTGCGGAGCTGATTTCCCAGGCGCGAGGGCTGTGCCTGCTGAAGGTTCCCGGGCTGGATCAGCCTGAGGATGGCAACCGGGAGTACCGTCGGTTTGTCGGTGAGCGTGTCTGCGCTGTATCGGTCGACTCTGTGCATGAACGTTGCCAGGAGCCGCCCATCGTGGCGCAGCCCTCGCTCCCTGCTTGAGCTGATCCGCCGCCTGGTCCCAGCGGTGGGATTGGCGGCGTGCGCGCAGCGTTGTCAATTTGCAATAAGTTGCACTGCAGGGGTCATAGCGGATTGGTAACTTCATTGGCACGAATTTGCGACACACTGAAGACGACCATCCGAGCCAGGACAGACACGGAGACTGTGGGTGACCGAGGCAAGCCAACAACGCAGCCTGCGACAGCTGGTCGGACCCGTCGGGGCCGACTACCAGCGGCGCGCATTGCCCCCCGGCTGGGTCTGGGCCGTGCTGGGCGCGCTGCTGGCGGCCACCTGCCTGACCGAATTGCCGGCCACGGCGGCGGCGGCACTGGTGGCCAGCGCGGTGGTGGTGCACTGGCCGCAGCGCGGCCGTACCCACTGGCTGGGCTGGCGACTGCCGGCGTTGGCAGTGATGGCGGCCCTGCTGTGGGGGCCGGAGGTGCTGTCACAGTGGTTTGAACACGGCTTGGCCGTGGTCCTGATGTCGCTGGCCAGTCTCAGTATCGGCGTGCATGTCTGGCAGTCGCGCCAGCTGGCGCGCCAGTTGCAGGGTGCGGCCGATTCGCTGGATGACGCCGAGCTGCTTGCCCTGTTGCCAGCCGATGCGGCCCCTCTGGCACAGCAGTGGCGCGCGGGCGATGACCGTCATGCGCCGGAACTGGCGGTGGTGATGCACCTGGCCGTGATGCACGCGGCGCTGGCACCGCGCATGCGCGGGCAAAGCGTGCTGGCAGGGTGATCGGTCGGCGGTTTCTACAGCCGCCGTGGTCAGGAGCCTGACAACGGCTTGCGCAGGTAGATCCGCTCGTGACCGGGCGGGCAGTCGGGCAACCGCCCATGTACGGTGTAGCCCTGCCGCAGATAGAAGGCTTCGGCCTGCCAGTCGAAGGTATCCAGCATCACGCTGCGGGCGCCATGGCGGTACGCAACGGCTTCCGCTTCCGCCAGCAGCCGCTGGCCGATGCCTTGCCCGCGCAGTTCCGGGTCCACCCACAGCACATGCACCTGCAGCCAGCCGGCACAGACGTCGGCCAGCACGCCACCGCGCAGCGCGCCGTGCTCGTCATGCCAGGCCAGGCGCACTGGAATCTCATCGAACGCATCGCCGCCGTGGGCCTGGTTGAAGGCTAGCAGGCGCGCGCACAACGTGCGCGTTTCATCGGCGCTGGCGGTCACCATGGCGCCGATGGGGGTGATCATGCGTCGCGGTTGCCGCGACGCATCACACGCTGCTTCTCGATCGCCCAGTCGCGGTCCTTGGCGGCATCGCGCTTGTCGTGGGTCTGCTTGCCCTTGGCCAGTGCGATCTCGAGCTTGATCTTGTTCTTGCTCCAGTACATCGCGGTGGGCACGATCGT
>Ga0153921_1000836_pt1 | contig 14960 bp, 13 predicted proteins | sample TSNJ005MetaG_FD_104691 | JGI IMG/M metagenome (GOLD analysis project Ga0153921, IMG submission 104691) | Attine ant fungus gardens microbial communities from New Jersey, USA - TSNJ005 MetaG | ecosystem: Host-associated > Fungi > Mycelium > Unclassified | place: USA: New Jersey, Brendon T. Byrne... | reverse complement strand
TTATAAATGCTTGCCGTGATGCCTTTGCCTGAAGCTGCATTCTCTCCATTGATAATGGTTATGTTCGGACGGTATTTATCCTTCAGCTGAGGCACATACTTTTTCACCATATCTCTGCCCGGCGAGCCGACGACATCGCCAATAAACATGATTTTCAACATTCCGCTTCATCCTATCTTCTGTAAGGTAAATTTAGTTTTTCACAGCCGCTCTCACAAGTCAAATGCGGCAAAAAAATAAAGCGGACCGAAGTCCGCTTTATTTTGCATATTCAACTGCCCGTGTTTCTCTAATGACAGTAACCTTGATATGGCCTGGATAGTCAAGTTCGCTTTCGATCCGTTTCCGGATGTCACGTGCGACCCTTGCAGAATCCACGTCATCAATTTCATCAGGTTTCACCATAATCCGAATTTCCCGGCCTGCCTGAATAGCAAATGATTTTTCAACACCAGAGAATGATTCCGAAATTTCTTCAAGTTTTTCAAGACGCTTGATATAATTTTCCAGTGTTTCACTTCGTGCGCCAGGCCTTGCTGCAGAAAGAGCATCCGCAGCGGCAACAAGCACCGCGATCACAGATGTCGCTTCTTCATCGCCATGGTGCGAAGCGATGGCGTTGACGACAACATCATTTTCTTTGTACTTAATGGCAAGTTCTTTGCCGATCTCTACATGACTGCCTTCCACTTCATGGTCAATCGCTTTGCCGATATCATGAAGGAGTCCGGCACGTCTAGCCAATGTCTCATCTTCGCCGAGTTCAGCGGCAAGCAGTCCGGATAGATACGCCACCTCAATTGAATGCTTGAGCACGTTCTGACCGTAGCTTGTACGGTATTTAAGCCGGCCAAGAATTTTGATCAGGTCCGGATGTAAACCGTGGACACCCACTTCAAAGGTCGTTTCCTCACCGATTTCGCGAATATACTCATCCACTTCACGGCGCGCTTTATCGACCATTTCTTCGATGCGGGCCGGATGAATGCGACCATCCTGGACGAGTTTTTCGAGTGCAATGCGGGCTATTTCACGGCGGATTGGGTCGAATCCTGACAGAATGACTGCTTCAGGCGTATCATCGATAATAAGATCGATGCCCGTAAGCGTTTCCAGTGTCCTGATATTACGGCCCTCTCGTCCAATGATACGGCCTTTCATCTCGTCATTCGGAAGGTTGACAACCGATACAGTCGTTTCTGCAACATGATCTGCTGCACAGCGCTGAATGGCAAGAGACAAAATATTCTTAGCCTTTTTATCGGCCTCTTCTTTGGCACGGTTTTCCGAGTCTTTGATCATGAGGGCTGTCTCGTGAGAAAGCTCATTTTCGAGGCGGTCCAAAATTACTTTTCTGGCCTGGTCAGTCGTATAGCCGGAGATGCGTTCTAGTTCATCCTGCTGCTGCTGTACCATTTGTTCCACTTTGCTTTCCATTTCTTCTATTTGTTGTTGTTTATCAGCCAGAGCATATTCCTTTCTCTCCAGCAAAAGCTCACGTTTATCCAACGTTTCGCTTTTTCGGTCAAGACTCTCTTCTTTCTGCATTAGACGGTTTTCTTGCTTCTGTATTTCCATACGCCGTTCACGCAATTCTTCTTCTGCCTGCTGGCGAAGTCTGTGATTCTCATCTTTGGCTTCAAGAAGCGCCTCTTTTTTTGTGGCATCTGCATTACGGTGTGCTTCATCAACAATCTGTTTTGCCAATGTTTCTGCACTTGAAATCTTTGCTTCCGCAATAGATTTGCGAATGAGATAGCCAACAACAATACCGACGATTAAGACTACGGCAAGCAAAATGGAGATGATTAGAGGACTATTCATAGTTTCACCTCCTATTGCTATGGATTGGAAAAAACAATTGTGTCGGCATGTACCATATTCAATGATCATAAAAGCATCGAATTGTATAATCATGTTAATAAAAAATTATACAGTTTAATTTTAATTCTCTGTATGGGCATTGTCAAGGAAACGGGCCAAATATTCCCGTCTTAGTCAATAAAATTTTCCCTTGATTTGCCAGCTGTCTCTTCTCTGTTATTTATACAGTGAGGCAAATAAAGAGAGACCTTTACTAAACAAGTAGTAAAGGTCTCGGAACGCATTATACGTCAAGGATTTCCTGGGCAGCTTCCGCGCTCTCTCCGCTGTCTGCTTTTTTGTCATCATCAAGCTGATAATGATCGCGAATCGCACGGTACAGTTCCTCAGTCGTTTCCTGATTCTCAATCAGATACTGTTTCGCATTCTCACGGCCTTGTCCCACTCTGTCTCCATTGTAAGAATACCAGGCACCACTTTTCTGAACGATGTCCAAATCTGAGGCCATATCCAGAATCTCACCTTCACGGGAGATGCCTTCACCGTACATAATATCCACTTCAGCCTGTTTGAATGGCGGTGCCACTTTATTCTTGACAACCTTGATGCGGGCCTTATTACCGACGATATCAGTTCCTTGCTTAAGTGTTTCGGCACGGCGCACTTCAAGTCTGACAGATGAGTAGAATTTCAGTGCTCGTCCGCCAGGCGTTGTTTCCGGGTTACCGAACATCACGCCAACCTTTTCACGAATCTGGTTAATGAAAATGGCAATGGTATTTGACTTATTGATGGCACCAGAGAGCTTGCGCAGCGCCTGTGACATCAGTCTTGCCTGCAAGCCGACATGCGCATCACCCATTTCCCCTTCAATCTCTGCCCTTGGCACAAGTGCTGCAACGGAGTCAACTACAATGATGTCAACGGCTCCGCTTCGGACAAGCGCTTCGGCAATTTCCAAAGCCTGCTCTCCTGTATCCGGCTGGGAAAGGAGAAGTTCTTCAGTATTGACACCAAGTGCCTGAGCATAGTTTGGATCCAGCGCATGCTCAGCATCAATAAACGCAACCTGTCCGCCCGCTTTCTGTGCCTCTGCAATCGCATGCAGGGCAACAGTTGTCTTACCGGAAGATTCGGGTCCGTATATTTCAATGACCCTGCCGCGCGGATAACCGCCTATTCCCAATGCTACGTCAAGGGCAAGGGAACCACTCGGAATGGTCGCCAGCTTCGTAATCGGCTGCTCACCCATTTTCATGATCGAGCCTTTACCAAATTGTTTTTCTATTTGTCTCAAAGCATTATCCAAAGCTTGTTTTCTATCGTCCAATTTGTTACCTCCTCAGAATCACTCACTACGTCTATCATACTCTTTTTTTTACCGTTTGCCAAGAAAAAAGCGAATGAATGTTCTTATTTTTTATGCCGGCTTCAGCCTCTGAAATTCGCATATCCTGCTAGCTTTATTCCCAAATAACAAAAATAAAAGCATTTTCAGGAGAATATATTTATTTCAGCCTTCTGAGCAGCAATTCAAAACCTTTCAAAACAGACTGGCGGCGGACGGCTTGCCGGTCACCGTGAAAATGGCATTCATGAATTTCTGTGTCTTCCGCGTGCGAGATGCCGATGAAAACTGTACCGGCCGGCTTTCCCTCTGTATCAGATGGACCGGCAACCCCTGTAAAAGAAAGACCAATATTTGTTTTCAACAGCACCCTGACCCGCTCTGCCATTTCCGATGCACATTCTCTGCTCACAGTGCCATAAGTGGCGATCGTGCTTGCGCGGACACCTAGGACGTCCTGTTTGACACTTTTATCATAAGAAACAATGCCACCGTAGCAGACAGCCGAGGCTCCTGGAACTGAAATCAGCTCTTCTGTGAACATGCCGCCTGTGAGGCTCTCAGCTGCCGCCACCGTGCAGCCGCGTTCCTTCAGAAGGCGCAGTACAGCGGAGGCAAGCGTGTCATTTCCGGTTCCGTATAAAAATGCTCCGCATCGTGAAACAATCTCCTGTCTCGTTTTTTCAATCAGGAGATCTGCTTCTTGAGCTGAAGCTGCTTTACCAGTCAAGCGGATCAGAACACCGTCGTCAGCAACCAGCGGCGCAATAGTGGGATTCGTCTGGCTATCGATGAGATCTTTCAGCTCTTCTTCCAGTTTTGATTCCCCGATGCCTGTAAATCGGAGCACCAGCGATCTGATGACTGCATGGCTGCCCGCTGCATGATCAAGGCGCGGAAAGACTTCATTGGTCGCCAGACTTTTCATTTCACGCGGTACACCAGGTAGAAAAACCCAAGTCGTACCGGCATGCTCTACCATAATGCCGGGAGCCATTCCTGCTGCGTTAGGCAGCACAGCAGCCCCCTCGAAAACAAGCGCCATCTTCATATTGCTAACCGGCATGTCTTTGTTTTGCAAAGAGAAAAATGATGCTAGCTTCTGAGCAGTCTGCTCATCTTCTTTAAGCTGAAGGCCACTCATCGCTGAGAACGCCTCCCTTGTCATATCATCGTCAGTCGGGCCAAGACCTCCTGTAACAAATACGAGATCTGAACGCTTCTGAGCCATTGCAAATACATCCTGGACGCGGCTGAGATTGTCGCCGACGACAGTGTGATGATAGACATTCAGCCCAAGTTCGGCAAGCTGCTCCGAAAGCCATTGGGCATTTGTGTTGGCAATCTGGCCCAAAAGCAATTCAGTGCCAACTGCAATGACCTCAGTTTTTTGCTCCCCCATTATTTTGATTCCTTCATGACATGCCAGTTTTTAGCGAAGTAGTCATAACCGGAAAGCACAGTAAAGAACAAGGCTACATACAGCATGATCGTGCCAAATTCGATATTCATATAAGCAAACGGGAAATTATTCAGCAATAAAACAGCAATGGCAATCAGCTGTGTTGTCGTTTTTAATTTCCCGAGTTTGCTTGCCGCCAGTACAGTTCCTTCACCAGCAGCGACAAGTCTCAGTCCTGTCACAGCAAATTCACGGCTAATGATCAAAATTACTACCCAGGCCGGCGCAGAATTGAGCTCGACGAGCAGAATAAGTGCTGCTGAAACAAGCAGCTTGTCTGCAAGCGGATCTAGAAACTTGCCCAAATTGGTTACAAGATTATACTTGCGGGCATAGAAGCCGTCAACCCAATCGGTAGCCGATGCAAAAATAAACAGGATGGCTCCCCAAAAATGGGCCGCTGGCATGGACCAGGAACCGGCACTGATCTGGCCCCAGTCCCATTTAACAGCAAGAAGCAGGATGAATACCGGAATCAGGATGATGCGCGATAAGGTGATTTTATTGGGTACATTCATTTGTTCATGTCTTCCTTCCTCGATATATAAGTGATAAAACCCCTCCATACTTAATGAATGGAGGGGAATTGCATCATTGTTCAGGCTGGAGTTTCAAACGGATCTTCTGGAATACTTTTTGAGCAGGGTCTACGGGGTAATCCAGCTTCTGGCCATTTACTTTGATGGTCAAATCAGGCGCCTTGCCGATGACGAAATAGACTTCTTTTTCCCCGTCAAAATCCAGCTTCAGCGGTGATTTGCTTTCTGTCAAGGAACCACTGTATTTGGATGTTCCATTGCCGTCCTTGACCTCAAGCCAAGAGTCTCCGCTCGACTCTATCGTAACTTTTACTTTTTCACCGACATTTTTTGCTTCAATTTCAGATTCAGGCGCACTGCCTGTTCCTTCACTAACAACAGAGAAACGAACGTCTCCATCTTTGTCTTCTTTTTCGGTTTTGTCTGCAGCTTTCTTGTCAGCTTCAGCTGAATCTGCTTTTTTCTTTTTAGCGGGCTTCTCCTTGTCCTGACCTGCTGCCGGGGCAGTTGTGCTTGTGTCCTCATCAGGCTCAGGCGTGCGGATGATTTCATTGCCGTCCTGGTTTTTAACAGGATCTGTACTGTCATTAGCAGCTGTCTTCTGATAGAAAACAATCGCCAGAACAATAATCGCGGCAATGAGCAGCACTACAGTCAGCTTCGGCACAAGTGAAGGGTTGCTCCGTGACTGGCTTCTGTCCCGGTTCTGCTTGATTCGCGTGTACTCCGCTGTTTCCAATTCTTCTGTCTGGACAGGCGGTTTTTCCTCGAAATCATCCAGAAGTTCATTCGGGTCAAGGCCGACGGCATTTGCATATTCCTTAATAAATGCCTTGGCATAAAACTTTCCCGGCAAGACGCCGAAATTCCCTTCTTCAATCGCGGCCAAATATCTTTTTTGTATTTTCGTTGTTTCCTGTAAATCTTCAAGCGACAGATTTTTCTGCTCTCGCGCTTCTTTCAGTCTTGCACCAATCTCCATTCATAACACCGTCCATTTCAAAAATCAAACATAGTGAAGCCGTCGCCCTGCATCAATTCAGGTTCTTCAATCGGCTCATATGTAATTTCTTCATCCTCGTGGCTGCGCAATTCAATGATGTAATCGAAGTCATTTATATCATATTCGGTTGATTGCACAAATATATCCGGGTGCTCCACCACTTTTACTGCCGGCAGCTGCATAATTTCCCGGATCAGCTGCCAATGGCGTTCATTTGCTCTCTTCTTAGACACAATGCCATCAATGATGTAAATATTGTCTTTGCTGTATTCGCCTTCAATCAGCTGGTTCCTGACCGTCTGCTTAAGCAATGTGCTGGAGACGAACAACCAGCGCTTATTGGCGCATACACTGGCAGCGACGACCGATTCAGTTTTGCCGACGCGGGGCATACCGCGGATTCCGATCAGCTTGTGGCCTTCCACTTTATAAAGTTCAGCCATAAAGTCAACAAGCAAGCCGAGTTCATCTCGCACAAAGCGAATCGTTTTGCGGTCATCCGCATCCCTGTGAATGTATTTGCCATGTCTGACAGCCAATTTATCCCGCAGCTTCGGTCTGCGAAGCTTTGTGATTGAGATGGTATCCATTGTTTGCAAAATCGATTTAAAGCGTCTGATCTGATCTTCTTTTTCAGCAAGAAGCAGCATCCCGCGCCGTCCATCTTCGACGCCATTAATCGTCACGATGTTAATCGACAGCATTCCCAAAAGCGAAGAAATGTCACCAAGCAGGCCAGGACGGTTCATTCTGATCTCGTATTCAAAATACCATTCTGTCTGCATCCTGCCACTCCTTTTTGAGATACTGTCTTCATGTTAACCAATCATCATGGCAATTGCAATTCATCTCTATTAAATAATAAAGCATTTTATACATATAAGGAAGCACAAGTTAGACAAAAATCTGCATGAATCGGCAAAAAAAGAGCTGCATCCTGTTGGATACAGCTCCTGGCCCTTTAGCCTTTTTGGACAAGTTTAACCATCAAGCTGGCAATCGCTTGTTGCTCTTCTTCTGAAGCGACATCCCAGAGTTCTTTAAGAACAGCCTGTTCGTCATTGGCAGGATCTACACGCTTGGCTAGGTAGCCGCCTACTTCATGAGCAATATTTGTGATCGTCTCGTGACTCATTCCGCTGTCTTTGGCCTGATCCAGTCGGTTCGCCAGGAAATCTTTCCATGAATCGAAATTATCAAGAACTGACATGTCAATTCCTCCTTCAGTTTCTTCTCGAATCATTAGTTAGTATCCGGAGAAATGATTCGATTATACATGGAAGGAGAATTTAACATGCTAAGCCCAGCCGCCATTCACGCCAATAACCTGGCCCTGAATATAATTGGCTTTGCTGCTGAGCAAAAAACCGACAGCACCTGCCACTTCTTCGGGCATGCCTGCCCTGCAAAGCGGGATGCTGCCGATGATTTCTTCCTTTTCCTCAGGTTCCAGGTGGCCGTTCATTTTTGTATCGATAAAACCCGGACTGACGGCATTGACCCGGATACCGCCCGGGCCGGCTTCTTTGGCAAGCGCTTTGACAAAACTGTTCTGCGCGCCTTTCACTGTAGAGTAAACAACTTCCCCGCTTGCACCGACTTCTCCCCAAATGGAGGTCACCAGAATGATGCTGCCGCTGCCCTTCCTGATCATTGGACCGAGCAAATGCTTTGTAATCATCCAAGGTGCTTTGATATGGAGGGAGAGCATCTCATCCATCCGCTGTTCAGAAGCATCCTGAAACAGCCCGTAGTCTGCCGCACCTCCGGCAAAAATCAGGTGGTCAACCGGAAAAACAAGCTCACTCAGCAGTTTTTGGATATTGGTTTCATTTCTCAGATCTGCCTGAACCTCCATCAGGATGCGCTCAGCGCCGAATTCAGCCTTCGCCTCGGCAATTCGGCTCCTGTTTTCATTAAAATGGAGAATCAATGAATAGCCGGCAGCGGCAAGCTCCCTGGCAATCGCCAGACCGATGTCGCCGCTCGCGCCGACGATGAGGGCATTGCCCTTCATCAGCTGTTTTCCGGTACGATCTTGCATACAGCAAGCCGTTCTTCTGCAATCCAGCTATTCAGAAAAGCATTGATCTCTTCTGCCGTTACAGATTCCAGGACGGGAATCAGCTGGAAGAAATCGAAGCCTACAGCCTGATAATGAATATATTGATTGGAAATATACTCCAATGAATTCATGCTTCTCAATATCTGGCCAATCTTCTTTTTCTTCAGTTTTTCAAAGTCTGCTTCACTGATTTTTGCATCCTTTAAAGAGAGCAGCTGCGCCATCACTTTTTCTGCAAAGCAGTCCGGCTTTTGCGCATTGCTGCCGATCATAGAGTAGCCAAAGTTTTTCTCCAGTGTGGTTTCATAATAAAAACTGCTGTCAATCAGACCGCTTTGATACAGGTCCTGATAGAAGGCGCCGCCTTTTGAATAATAATGATCCATCACAATATCAAGGTACAGATCACGCTTGATAAACGCTTCCGGTTCTTGAGGCACGGAAGCTTCCTTAATGCCGACGATGCATTTTGGAATGGAGATTGCCATCTTCATGACTTTTTCCTTTTCCGCAACTGCTTCCGGTTCGTCAGGGTAGCTTCGTTTAATGTCTGCCAATGGGGCAAACGATTTTGCTGACTGATTGTCCTGAATCATATTCATCATGGTATCCGCATCAAAATTGCCAGCGATGAACAATGTCATATTTTCCGGATGGTAAAACGTGTTGTAGCACGTATACAGATCATCTTTGGTAATATCCTGAATGGACTCCACTGTTCCGGCAATGTCAATATTCACCGGATGGTTCCGGAACATGCTCTTTATTGTTCCCATAAATGACTGCCAGTCAGGCTGGTCGTCATACATTTTAATTTCTTGGGCAATGATGCCTTTTTCTTTGTTGACAGATGCCTCAGAGAAATAAGGATCCTGCACAAAATCAATCAGTGTTTTCGTGTTCTCGATAATGTTATCTGTTGCAGAGAACAGGTATGCTGTTGTAGAAAACGATGTATAGGCATTTGCTGATGCACCCTGCCTGCCGAAATCCTGAAACACATCACGGTCTTCTTTTTCAAAAAGCTTGTGCTCAAGAAAATGGGCAATCCCTTCCGGCACGCGGATTTCTTCTGTCCCGCCAAGCGGCACAAACTGCTGATCGATCGAGCCGTAATTCGTCGCAAAGATCGCATAGGTTTTGGACATTTCCTGTTTTGGCAGGAGCGCGACGGTCAGGCCGTTCGGCAGTTTTTCTTTATATATGGTTTCCCCGATTGTTTCGTACTGATCTTTATGCATCTTCTCCACCTCCATTGTTAGTCAGCAGATAGACCGTGTCTTCTTCAATGCTGTTGGCTGCTTTGATAACGTCATCTTTGGTCACCTTGCGGATTCCGCTGATCATGTCGTCAACCTCAGCATGTTTGCCAGATAGAATCTGCTGGTACAAAAGCTCAATAATGCCCTGAGGATGATCAAGTGTTTCCAGGATGTCGTTAATGATCAGCCCTTTGGTTTCTTCAAGAATGTCTTCCTCGAAGCTGCCGGCGCGCATGTCCTTTAGCTGCAGTTCAATAATATTTCTTGCTTTTTCATAATCTTCGGGTGCAATGCCGCTGAAAACGAACATCAATCCTTTATGGCTTTCCAGACGTGATGCAGCGTAATAGGCAAGGCTGTGCTTTTCACGGACATTCATAAATAGCTTGGAATTCGGGAAGCCGCCAAAAATGCCGTTGAATACTTGCAAGGCGTAATAACCAGCATCTTCATACGTGCAATGCGTTCTGTAGCCAATATGCAGCTTTGCCTGCTGGATATTCTGCTTTTCAATGATTTCTCTGACTTCGCTAATTTGTTTTCTCGGTTCAGATGTTTGTTCCGGTGCGCTGCCATGCTGCTTTCTGACGAATGAATCTGCCAGTTTATTTTTCACTTGGTCTGTGTCAAAATCGCCCAACACGTAGAAATCAAGCTGGTCTTCTGCCAATAGCTGCTTGTAGTAGCTGTACAAATCCGATGATGTCAGGCTTTCCAGGTCTTCCAAATAGCCTTGCACATGAAGCGCATAGGCTTCATCCTCGCACATTTCATCAATCAGGCGCATTTGTGCGTAATTCATTTTATCTTCGATGACGGATTCAATCCGCTGCTTCAGCGTTTCTCGCTCACGGTTGAAAATATCTTCGTCAAACTGATTGTCTTTAACATTCGGCTCAAAGATGACTTCCTTAAGCAGTTCAACTGCTGCATCCAGCATATTCGGCGCATGGGGAATAAACTTGTCATTCGCCACTTCCAGGCGGAAGCTCAGTATATGGCTGTTGCCTCTTTTCCCGCCGTCAATGCCCAGTCCGGCCCCGTAAAGCTCATCCAGTTCGTTTTCAAGAGCTGCACGTGACGGGTAGCTTTTCGTGCCTTGGCGCAACACATATGGAAGCAAGGCACGCTTAGATACTGTTTCACGCGTCAGGGGCGCCTTGAATTTTGCAATCAGGTGTATCGTCTTAAATTTATTGGTAGGGATCAAGTGTATATGCGTCCCTTCCTGCTGGTACATTTCTTCTTCCACTGCCTTCATGCTTTTCCCTCCAAATAACTGCTTTCTGATCATTATAGTGTATCCGTTCCCGAATCTTTTAACAACAAACTAAACTCAGGATGTCACCTCGTCCGCAACCTCGGAAACAAGCACATTTCGCGGCTTGCTCCCTTCATACGGTCCGACAATGGACCTGTCTTCCATTGCATCAATCAATCGCGCTGCTCTTGTATAGCCGATACGGAATCTTCTTTGCAGCATCGACACACTGGCACTTTGCATTTCTATGACAAGGCGGACCGCATCCTCATACAGATCATCATCCACTTCTGCTGCCGTTTCATTTGTTTCTTCCGGGATCATGTTTTCCTGATAAGATGCTTTCTGCTGTTCAATGCAATGGTTTACCACTTGTTCCACTTCCTCGTCAGAGAGAAACGCACCTTGAACGCGTGTTGGTTTTGAACTGCCGACCGGCATGTAAAGCATGTCGCCGCGGCCAAGCAGCTTTTCCGCTCCGCCTGAATCGAGTATGGTGCGAGAGTCTGTCTGGGATGAAACACTAAAGGCAATCCTGGATGGAATGTTCGCCTTAATGACCCCGGTGATGACGTCAACAGACGGCCGCTGGGTGGCAATGATTAAATGAATCCCGGCAGCCCTGGCCATTTGGGCAAGTCTTGTAATGGCATCTTCCACATCACCGGATGCCACCATCATCAGATCTGCGAGCTCATCAACCAGTACCACAATATACGGCAAATGCGGCTGTTCATCTCCGCTTGACAGGTTATGCCTGCGGACATGCTCGTTGTATCCTTCTATGTTTCTCGTTCCGGTATCGGAGAACAATTCATAGCGGCGTTCCATTTCCGCGACAACTTTCTTAAGCGCCTGGGAGGCCTTCTTAGGATCTGTCACGACCGGTGCCAACAAATGGGGAATCCCGTTATAGACATTCAATTCCACTTTTTTTGGATCAATCATCATCATTTTCACTTCATGCGGCTTCGCCCGCATCAGAATGGAGGTAATGATGCCATTAACACATACACTCTTCCCGCTCCCAGTCGCTCCAGCAATCAGCAGATGAGGCATCTTGTTAAGTTCGCCGGCAACCGAATCCCCGGAAATGTCACGGCCTAACGCAAACAGCAGCTTTTGGCTTTGCGGATGGCCTTCCAGCACTTCTCTCAGGCTGACCATTGCCACTTCCTCATTTGGAACCTCAATGCCGACAGCAGACTTGCCGGGAATTGGCGCTTCGATACGGATATCCTTTGCTGCCAAAGCAAGCGCAAGGTCGTCATGCAAGCTGACAATTTTGCTCACTTTGACACCCGCGTCGGGATATACTTCGTATTTGGTCACCGCCGGGCCAACATGAACTTTCGTGATTTTTGCCTTCACACCAAAACTTAGGAATGTCTTTTCAAGTTTTTTAACGGTTGCATGAATTTGTGATTTTTCTTTTGTCTGCTTGTTCGGCGCCGGCTCATTTAACAATTTAAGCGGCGGCAGGACATAATCATGGTTTTCCTGCTCAGCAAACGGCCGGGCCAATTCACGTTCCAGATCTTCATCATGCGGAATGGCTTCTGATTCCGTTCTTGCCTTTTCACTCGGTTCAGAAACTTGTTTTCGGGACAGTTCATCACTAAATGCGATATCCAGATCTGGCTGCGGCTCTGCTGCAGCTTCTGAAACCTGAACAAATTCCGCTTCATCAGCCGCTTCTTCCTCCTGCATCATCAACTGCTTGTTCAGTTCCTTCTCTGCTTTGCGCTTTTCTTTCCAATTCTTAAACCGGGCAGAAGCCGTTTTAACACTGGAGCGCCACTTGCCTGACAGTTTTCCAAACACTTCACCAACTGAAAGCTCTGTCATAAAAATAATGCCGACGAGGATGGTAAAAACCGCCAGAATTTTTGCTCCTGCTGCAGAGAATAAGTAGCTGAAGAATGCAGACAGCAAGCCGCCTGCCATGCCCCCGCCTGTATGACTGCCCGGACCGCGTCCTTGCACATATGCCAAGTATTGATTCCAGGTAGCTTTCAGAATGGAAACATCGCGGCCCTGTACCATGAGCCCTTCAAATGTCTGGAGATGCGTCAGAAGCAGAATTCCACCGAAACATATGTAGAAACCAATCAACTTTTTATGGAAAAAGTTAGGATATTTGCGTTTGGCCATAATATAAAGGCCCGTTACAAGCAAAAAGACAGAGGCTGTGAAATACCAGATCCCCAAAAAGAAGCGAAACGAGTATTCCAGACTTCTTGGAACGAGTCCATCACTGATCAGTCCAGCTCCGCTCCCAAATATGGCCAGGGCTACGAACAGCAGTCCAATAAGTTCGTACTTGACTTGTTTTTTGAGCTGCCCTTTTCTTGCTTTTCTTTTCCTTGCCACGTTTTCACCTCGAGATCTGCAGCTTGCTTTGTTTAATCAGGAAACCCCTGCCTGTTGGCAAGGGTTCCATATTGTTCTATCCAATTATAGCATATCTGCAGTCTCTGATGCCTTATTCTGTACTTTGGAAAATCATGCCCGGCGCATAGCTTGCATTCAAAAAATCCTGCGGGTCTGTCGACAAAAGCTGCTGCACTTCAAAGGAACCGTTTTCAAGTTTTTTGGCATAAACGGTTTTGCCGCCGTGCTGAATGCACATGCAGTCTTTTGTCACTTCATAAGGGAAAATATCAGTTTCCGACAATGGTGTATAAAGAATCATTGAATCACCTGATCTTCTTCTTCGTTCTGCAGCTGTATCAGTTCGGATACTTTTGCCATGGCATGCTTCACGCCGCCGACTTCATCAATCAGCCCATACTTTACAGCATCTTTCCCGATGACATTGGTGCCAATATCCCGCGTCAGGTTTCCTTTATCCATCATCAGGTCTTTAAATTTTTCTTCTTTGATATTTGAATGATTAATCACGAACTGGATCACGCGTTCCTGCATTTTGTCCAGATACTCAAAAGTCTGCGGAACACCAATCACCAGTCCTGTCAGCCTGATCGGATGGATGGTCATTGTCGCTGTCGGCACAATAAATGAATAATCCGATGCTACCGCGATCGGTACGCCAATGCTGTGACCGCCGCCGAGTACAATGGATACGGTCGGCTTTGACAAGGAGGCAATCATCTCCGAGAGGGCCAGACCAGCTTCCACATCTCCACCAACCGTGTTCAGCAGAATGACAAGCCCTTCAATTTTCGGATTTTGTTCAATGGCAATCAGCTGTGGCAGGATGTGTTCATATTTTGTCGTTTTGTTTTGGGGCGGCAGCTGGATATGGCCTTCAATTTGGCCGATTATCGACAGGACATGTATATTTGAATCTGGTGCCTGGGGGACATTAGTTTGTCCAAGCTGCTGAATTTTTTCGACAATGGAAGCAGCAGCTCCTGCTTCTTCTTTCGGACTGCTTTCAGGCAGTATTTCTTTTTCTTTTAATTCCTTTTCCATCCTCATGCACCTCTCTCATAGTTCATACTCTCCGATTAGTATGAACGATTGAGAAAGTTCCATGCGCACAGGAAAAGGCACCGGAAAATCCGGTGCCTCGAAACATGCAGCTATTTATTGATCTCTGGTGCCAAATCTGTTTCTTCCTCGCCAAGCCCAAACACATCATGGAGCGCATTGACTGCCGCTTTCATGTCCTTCTCAAGAGTCAGAATCCAGATGGTTGTATGGCTGTCCGCAGACTGAAGGATGCGCACACCTTTTTGAGTCAGTGCCTGCACAATTTTTGAAGCGACGCCCGGAACGCCTGTCATACCTGCACCGACAGCTGAAATCTTGGCACAGTTGCGAGTCGTTTCAGGATGGAATCCCAGTGTTTCCAGAATATGAACAGCTTTGTTTGTCAGATCCTGAGGAACCGTATAAATGACACCTGTCGGAGAAATATTGATAAAGTCTACCGAGATGCCGGCTTCTGCCATCGCTTTAAAGATTTCTGACTGGCGGCTTGCATCCTCTTCCTTCGTTTCAACGCGGATTTGGGTCAAAGAAGGGATATGGGCAATACCCGTAATAATCCGGTCGGAAATACCCCGGTCCATATGCTGTCCGCGTGAAGTCGTGACAAGGGTGCCTTCCTCTTCCAGATAAGTCGACCGGACGCGCAGCGGAATCTTAGCCTGCATGGCAATCTCAACTGCTCGCGGATGGATGACCTTCGCCCCCTGGTATGCCATGTTGCAAATTTCAGTATAGGT
>Ga0153921_1000834_pt1 | contig 14970 bp, 10 predicted proteins | sample TSNJ005MetaG_FD_104691 | JGI IMG/M metagenome (GOLD analysis project Ga0153921, IMG submission 104691) | Attine ant fungus gardens microbial communities from New Jersey, USA - TSNJ005 MetaG | ecosystem: Host-associated > Fungi > Mycelium > Unclassified | place: USA: New Jersey, Brendon T. Byrne... | reverse complement strand
GTCTTCATCTTCCTGTTGAAGGCGGATCGCATGGGTGGAAATAACAGCCATCAGTTCGCTGAAATGCATGGGATAACCTGCTGTAAATACGAGAAAAAGGAGCGCGCAGCCGCGAGTCCGTGCTTGAAGCGCGCAGCCTGGAAAAACTAAAACATCGGGGCTTGAGGGGCTGACATGGGAAGCGGGGACAAGCCGCCGGCCTTGGCGCCGCAATCCCCCTGTAGGAGCTGCCGCAGGCTGCGATCTTTTGACTTGGCTTTTGAAGATCAAGATCAAAAGATCGCAGCCTGCGGCAGCTCCTACAGGGGTCGGGGTCAGAGCCGGCGTTTGCGGGCGAGGCTCGGGATGGTGGTTTGCGGGATCACCACTTGCTGCGCCTCGGGCGTGGTACTGAGCGCCAGCGCCGCCAGCGTCGGCTGGCTGAAAAGCGCCCGGGCGTCGGTGTGCAAGCCGTTTTGACGCATACGCGCCACCAGACTTACCGCCAGCAATGAATGCCCGCCGAGTTCGAAGAAGTTGTCGTGACGCCCGACCTGTTCGACGCCCAGCACCTCGCCCCAGATTTTCGCCAGCGTGGTTTCGACTTCACCTTCGGGTGCCACGTATGGCCGGTTGATCACCGCGTCGGCCCCCGGTTCGGGCAGTGCCTTGCGGTCGATCTTGTCGTTTGGCGTCAGCGGCAAGGCGTCGAGCCGCACGAACGCGCCGGGCACCATGTACTCCGGTAAACGCTCCAGCACATGGGCGCGCAAGGTCTCCAGCGATGGTGCGTCAATGCCGGCACGCACGGTGTACCACGCCACCAGACGCTCATCGCGCACCATCACCACCGCTTGGCGAATCGCCGGATGCTCGATCAGCCGCGCCTCGATTTCTCCCGGTTCCAGACGCAAGCCACGCAGCTTGATCTGGAAGTCGTTGCGGCCGAGGAACTCCAGTTCCCCATGATTGTTGTAGCGCGCCAGATCCCCAGTGCGGTACAGACGATCCCCCGGCACAAACGGACTGTCGATGAAGCGCTCTGCCTGCATTTGCGGCAAGCCGTGATAACCGCGTGCTACACCAACGCCGCCAATGTGCAACTCACCGCTGACGCCTTGTGGCACCGGTTGTCCGTACGCATCAAGCACGTACAGCCGCGTGTTGCTCAACGCCTTACCGATTGGCACCACGTTGTCCGGCACCGGCATGTGCGGCTCCAGCGTCCAACCCGTGCTGTCCACCGTGGTTTCAGTCGGGCCGTAAACGTTGTGCAACCGCACCCACGGCAGGCGATCACGCACCTGCCGCGCCAACGCTGCACTGAGTTCGCCGCCACCGTTGAGCACGTCAGTGAGGCTAGTGCACTGTTCGACGTCGTCCTGCTCGATGAACTGCTGCAGTAACGCAGGAACGAATTTGACTACGGTGACCTGCTGCTCGCGAATGGTCTGCACCACATACGCCGAATCACGATTGCCGTCCGGTCGCGCCAGCACCAGACGCATGCCGGAACACAGCGGCCAGAAAATCTCCCACACCGAACTGTCGAAGCTGAACGGCGCCTTTTGCAGCAGCGCACCGTATTCGGTCGGCGGCGAAATCTGCGAGCCCCAGTGCACCATGTTGCAGGCACTGCGATGCTCGATCATCACGCCTTTGGGCAGCCCGGTAGAGCCCGAGGTGTAGATCATGTACGCGAGGTTGCAGGCGCTGAGGTCCGGCACCTGCAGGTTGGCTGACGGCTGATGCTCCCAACGGCTGCGCTCAAGATCGATCACCGGCAAACCCGGCTCGCCCAGCAGTTGCCGCGTCGCGCCATGCACCAGCAGTGCGACAGGTGCGCTGTCCTGCAACATGTAGTTCAGGCGTTCCAGCGGATAGTCCGGATCCAGCGGCACATAGGCGCCGCCAGCCTTGAGGATGCCGAGCAGACCGACCACCAGATCCAGCCCGCGCTCGACGCAGATCGCTACGCGCGAGTCCGGCTGCACGCCGAGTTCGCGCAGATGATGGGCCAGACGATTGGCGCGCTCATTGAGTTGCTCATAGGTCAGGCTTTGCTCGCCGGCCTGTGCAGCGATTGCAAAAGGTTTACGCCGCACCTGCGCTTCGAACAACGCCTGCAACGGCTGCTCCAGCGGACAATCGACCTCGGTGGCGTTGAAGGTGATCAGCAAGCGTTGCAACTCCTCGGCTTGCAGGATCGGCAGGCGGTTCAACGGCTGTTGCGGCGTCTGCTCCAGCGCCTGCAGCAAACCGTGCAACGCGGTTTGCATGTAGCCGCAAATCCGTGGCGCGCCGATCTGCGCGACGGTTCTGCCGGTGAGGCGCAAGCCGTTGCCAAAGTCGTCCACGCTCATGGTCAGCGGGTAATTGGTGCGCTCTTCGTTGGCCAGGGTTTCGATGCCTTGCCAGGCCTGGCTGGACGGCTCCAGCAGCTCGGATTCGTCACTGTGCCGGTAGTTGAGCAGCGCACTGAACAGCGGCGCCGGTGAGGCGACGCCGCTGCAACGCTGGGCCAGCGCCAGCGAGGCGTGTTCATGCCCCAGCAATGCGGTCAGCCGCGCATGGGTGGCGCGCACGGCGTCCAGCACCCCGGCATCGACATCGACGCGTAGCGGCAAACTGTTGATGAACACGCCCAAGGCGCGGTCGGCGCCCTCGCCGCCCTGCATGCGCCCCATCAGCACAGTGCCGAACACCACGCGCTGCTGGCCGGACGTCGCCGCCAGCACCCGCGCCCACGCCAGATGAATCAGGCTGGCAACGCTGACACCGGCCTGTCGTGCCTGAGTGCGAAGGCGCTGATACGTCTCAACCGGCAGCGTCTGCTGCGCCTCCTCGATACCCCGACCGTCGCCCTGCACTTCCTGCAAGCCGAACGGCAGCGTCGGCTCATCGATGTCCGCCAGTTGCTCGCGGAAAAACGCCTCGTGTTCCTGTTCGCTGACGCCCAGACGCGCCTGCGCCACGTAATTGCGATACGGCACCGGCGGCGCCAGCGCCACGATTTGCCCGGACAGGCTGACCTGCATCTCTTCGCGCATCACTTCCAGGGCGATGTGGTCCATCGCCAGGTGATGGAACAGCAAAATCCCCACCACCCGATCCAGCGCCGGATCGCGGGCGTACACCAGACGCATCAGCGGCGCCTGGCTGACATCGAGGCGATAGCGCCGGGCATTGAAGCGTTCGTGCAACTGCTCGAGGATCGGGCCATCGGCCGGGTCCAGTTCTACTTCCTGCAACGGCACAATCGCCTCGCGCCACACCACCTGCAGCGGTGTGGTCAGGCCTTCCCAGAGCACTGCGGTGCGCAGAATGTCGTGGCGCGCCATGACCTGACGCAGCGCCGCTGCGAAGGCTTCGACCCGCTCGATGCTGTCGAACGCCAATTGCGATTGCAGCAGGTACGGGTCGCCCTGCGCGGCGGTGATGTGGTGATAGAGAATGCCTTCCTGCAACGGTGCCAGCGGGTAGATGTCCTGCACGTTGGCCGCACCACCCGGCACTGTCGCGACGATCCGGTCGATGGTCGGCTGATCCAGTTGCACCAGCGTCAGCATCTGCGCAGTGATGTGCGTGCAATCGGCGGCGATGCCGTTGGCCGGCACTTCGATTTCACGCCCGCTACCGACCGAAGCCGCCAGCGCCGCGAGCGTTGGCTGACTGAACAGCACCCGCACGTCGCTGCTCATTTCAAGCTGACGCATGCGTTCGATCAGAATCACCGCCAGCAGCGAATGCCCGCCCAGCTCGAAGAAGTGGTCGTGACGTCCGACCCGCTCCACTTGCAGGACTTCGGCCCAGATCTGCGCCAGGGAGGTTTCGACCTCGCCCTGTGGCGCCTCGTATTCGCGGCGGATCAGATCCTGCGGCCCCGGGGCCGGCAGCGCCTTGCGATCGACCTTGCCGTTGGCGGTCAGCGGCAACGCCGGAAGACGCACATAGGCGCTGGGCAGCATGGCGCTGCTCAGGCGAGTTTTCAGGTGTGCGTGCAACTGGTTGATGTCCAGCGGCGCCTGTTCGGTCAACCACGCCAGCAATTGCCCGTCGCGCACCAGCACCACCGCTTCGCGCACCGCTGCATGACTGGCAAGTGCACTTTCGACTTCTCCGGGTTCGATCCGTACACCACGGATTTTCACCTGATCGTCATTGCGCCCCAGAAACTCCAGATTGCCGTCGCTGCGCCAGCGCGCAAGGTCGCCGGTGCGGTACAGGCGCGCGCCCGGCTCAGCGCTGAACGGGTCGCGCAGAAAGCGTTCGGCGGTCAGGTCCGCGCGGTTCAGGTAACCACGCGCCACGCCAGCGCCACCCACGTACAACTCGCCACTCACACCGATCGGCACCGGTCGCTGCTGCTCGTCGAGCAGGTACACCGTGGCGTTGCTCACCGGTTTGCCGATGTGCAGCGCCTGTCCGGCGTCGAGACGTCCTGAAGTTGCCACCACCGTCGCTTCGGTCGGGCCGTAGTTGTTGATGACTTCGAACGATTGCGCACGCGGGAATTGACGCAACCGATCACCGCCGATCAGCAGCGTGCGCAGCGTCGGGTGATCGAGCTGACGGCTGAAGGCGTATTCGGCAATGGGCGTCGGCAGGAAGCTCACTTCCAGCGGCTGCGCACGCCACCAATCGAGCAGTGCCTCAATGTCTTCGCTGCCTTCAGTGACGGGGGCCAGATGCAAGGTCGCCCCCACGCACAGCGCCGGCCAGACCTCCCAGGCCATGGCATCGAAACCGAACCCGGCAAGGCTCGACGTATGGCTACCGGCATGCAGATCGAACACGTCGGCGTGCCAGTCGATCAGATTGCACAGGGTTCGGTGTTCCACCATCACCCCTTTGGGCAGCCCGGTCGAGCCGGAGGTGTAAATCACATAAGCGAGGTTTGCCGGTGTCAGCCCCGGCACTGTCGGCGCACCATCACTGGCGCCGGACCAGCTCGGCTGATCCAGCTCGATCACCGGCACCGCCAACGCCGGCAGATGACTGCGCAGCCCACTCAGGGTCAGCACCGCCCGGGGCGCGCAGTCGTCCAGCAGATAGCTCAAGCGCTCGGCCGGGTGCGCCGGGTCAAGCGGCACGTACGCGGCACCGGCCTTGAGAATCGCCAACAGCCCCACCAGTGTGTCGAGCCCGCGCCGGGCGATGATTGCCACCCGGTCATCCGGACGCACCCCCAGTTCGAGAAGATGATGGGCCAGCGCATTGGCACGCTGATCAAGCTCGGCATACGTCAGGCTCTGCCCTTGCTGAACCGCCGCCAGTGCCTGTGGCCGCTGCTGCGCCTGCGCCTGGATACGCTGCTGAAGGATCGCCGGGGCGGGATATGCCACCCGTGTCGCATTCCATTGTTGCAGCAAGGCGATTTCCGCCGGGCTGCTCAGGCTGAAATCCGCCACCGGCAAGTTCACCGCCTCCAGCCCTTGTTCCAGAATCAGCAACCAGCGCTCGGCCAGCGCCTTGACTTCATCGGCGCTGAAATACGCCTGGCTGTAGATCAGGTACAAGCGAGCGTCGTCGTTGGCAAGACTGCTCAACAGGTGCACCGCCAGCGGTGTGGCTTCTTCCAAATTCGAGGCCTTGATGATCCGCCCCGACGCCTCGCCGTAGCGATAATCGTGAGTGCCCTGCTCGTAGGACACCGTGACCTCGAACAGCTGCGAACGCTCCTCACGCAGCAGGCCCAGGGCGCGGTTCATCTCACTGACGGGGAAACGCTGATGCCGAAAAGTCTTTTTCAGCTCATCGCGAATGGACCGGATCAGTTCACCAAACGTCTGTTCACGGCCAAACCCCATGCGCACTGCACTGACCTGCGCGAATAGCCCCAGAGTGGATTTGAATCGCGCCCCGGAGCGGTTGAGGATCGGCAACCCCACCACCCATTCGTCACGCTGCGCGGTACGGCTGAAGTAAACATGCAGCGCCGCCAGCAGTACATGAAACGCCGAGGCGCCATACGCCCGGGCAACCTGCTTCATGCGCTCGTGCAGCAACGCCGGTAGTGGCTGCGTGTAGACCTGCGTTTGCGCGGCGTTGCCGGCCAGGTTCTGTTGACGGCGCGGCAACAGCAGTGGCTCGGGCAATTGTCGGTACTTGTCCAGCCAGTAGGCGCGGTCCAGCGCATGACGCGGTGAAACCTGATAACGCGCATCGTCTTCGATGAAGTCGATGTACGACGGCGCCCGGTCCGGTGCCTGCTGGCCGTGCGCCAAGGCGTTATAGATCTGGTCCAGCGACTTGAACATTTCGCCGAAGCTCCAGCCATCGATGATCAAGTGATGGGCCTGTACCGACAGCCAATGCCGCTCGGCATCAAGGCGGATCAGCAGAAACCGGAACAGGCAGCCGCCGTCCAGCACAAAGGGCTGATCGATGCGCGCCTGCACCAATGCCTGCGCCGCCGACTCCGGGTCGGCGTGCGCCGACACATCGTGAGTGGGCATCGGCGCGGGCAATGCGTGGGCAAACCGCTGCAAAGGCAGGCCATCAGCACCGGCGCCCGGCAACAGGATCGTGCGCAGGGCGTCATGCCGGGCCACCAGGGCCTGGAGGGCATCCTGCATCCGTGCCGGATCCAGCGGCCCGCTCAGCTCCATGTATCCGCCAATGTTGTACAGCGGCGAATCACCGCGACTCAGCTGATCCAGCCAGATATCCAGCTGCGCAGCGCTCAGCGGATAAGTCTGGAGCGACGCGGACGGGGTGTCCGCCGCAAGGGCAGAAATAGGCGGCATAAGGGGCTTCTCATCGGATTTTGCGCTTATTCAAGCATCGGCCGGGTCGCCGACATGACACGTGAAACCCGGACAACCCCTGCTCGCTGTGTGCCCCTTTAAGCACTTGTTGAATCCGGTTCAGCCAGACGCCTCTAAAAGTGCGGAGAGGAAATACTGAAAAACTTGTAGGAAAAATGCCATGCGTCAGCGCTGCCATCGACCTGCGCTGTTATCCCGATGCAAGGGTCATGTCCCGGTTTTAAAGGCTTTTACGTGACCAAACAGTCATGTAACGCGCAACACCTGTACCAAATGGCGTCAGAAGGCCGGCGCCAACTTTCAGAAATGATGGCACTTTGTGTCCCTGTTTCCCCCTACAGACGTAGGACAAATCCATAGGCCTAATCCGGCTCCAGATCAGGTTCAAGGAGAAAAGATCGCGTGGGAGGTTTTTACCGGCATGGCGGGCCATTCGGCGATGAAACTATTTCAAGGATGACCAGAGATATGAATCTGACCGGCAGCATTCGCGACATGGAAAAGCCGCATTTTTACTGGCAACTGGGAGAACTGATTGCCAGCACGGGCGATGATCATTTCGCCACCAACCTGTTCCAGCTGGTCAATCCTCTGGTGCCGGTCAACCGGGTCGATCTGAGTGAGTGGACGCTGGATGAGCGTCAGGCCAGTGTGGTAGAGATCAAACCCCTGGGCAGCGCCGGTGGCTCGCAGTCCGTTTCGCCGCCGGATCCGCTGCAGCATCCAGACGAGCATCCACTGCTGCAAAAGATGATCGAGATGAGCGACTCGCTGTTGATCCAGTTGAAAACCCCGCCTCAGCCCCGGCATCCGCAGCACAGCGTGCACCAGTGCAATCTGGTGTCGCGCACTTCAAATCGCCGCTGCGTCATCTCGTTCTTCCGGCCACATACCCACCGGGTATTTTCCCTGCCGGAGCTGTCGTTCCTGAAAAACCTGTCCGACACCCTGCTGCCGTTGATCGAACGTCACGCGAAGATCAGTCGGCAAACCGTCGCCCGCCAACCGCGCCTGCCGTCGGCCGAACTCGATCAGGCGCCCTTGCAGCAAGTGTTCGACGAGCGCCTGACGCTGGGCAGAATCGTGTTGTCGGTGCGCGAAAAAGAAGTGTGCCTGGGTTTGCTGACCGGCGGCACGGTGCCGCAAATGGCGGAAAAACTTCAGGTCAAGAGCAGCTCGATCCAGACCTACCTCAAGCGTGCCACGGCCAAGCTTGGGGTCAGCGGGCGGCACGGGCTGGCGAAGTGGATGGCCGGGGCGTAATCCCCAGGCCATCGACCCGATGTTTTCGATGGTTTGCGGGGCTGATGTGCCCTGCCCCGACGGTGCCGTGACCGGCATGCCTTTTTCTGCATGAGAGCGTTCGATGCTGCGCATTTCCCTGCTGTCCCTCGCCGTCCTGTTGGCCGGTTGTTCGTTGATCCCCGAGTACCAGCGCCCGCCTTCACCCAGCGCTGCGCAGTATCCGCAAAGCGCCCCGGATGCCGCACAGGCTCACGCTGTAACGCGCACCGAAGACTGGCGCACGCTGTTCAGAGACCCGGCCCTGCAACAGTTGATCGAAAGCGCTTTGGTCAACAACCGTGACCTGCGCGTCGCGGCGCTGAACGTCGAAGCGTTTCAGGCGCAATACCGGATCCAGCGTGCCGATCTGCTGCCGGCGGTGTCGGCCAACGCCAGTGAATCGCGCCAACGCATGCCGCCCAGCGTGACCGGTGGCAAGGCGCTGATCAATTCGACCTACGCGGTGAATCTGGGTGTCAGTGCCTACGAGCTGGACTTTTTCGGCCGGGTGCGCAGCCTCAGCGAACAGGCGCTGCAAACCTGGCTGGCAACCGAACAGGCGCGGCGCAGTGCCGAGTTGAGCCTTGTGGCCAACGTCGCCAATGCTTATCTGACCTGGCGCGCCGATCAGGAACTGCTCGAACTGACCCGCCAGACCCTGGCTGCCGACGAACAAAGCCTGCGCCTGACCACGCGCAACCGTGACGCCGGAAAATCTTCGGCGCTGGAACAGGCGCAGGCGAAAACCAGTGTCGACAGTTCGCGGGCCAATCTGGCGCGTTACAAGCGTCAGGTGGCGCAGGATCTGAACAGCCTGACGCTGCTGGTCGGTGCTCAGGTTCCCGAAAAACTGCCTGCGCAGCCGCTGTCCAGCGATCTGGTGCAACAACTGCCGGCCGGGTTGCCGTCGGATCTGCTGCAACGGCGCCCGGACATTCTGCAGGCCGAGTACCAGCTCAAGGCCGCCAACGCCAATATCGGCGCGGCGCGGGCGGCGTTTTTCCCCAGCGTCAGCCTGACCGCCAGTGCCGGCACCTCCAGCCGTGACCTCTCTGGACTGTTCGGTGCCGGTTCGGGCGCCTGGACGTTCCAGCCGCAAATCAACCTGCCGATTTTCAACGCTGGCAGCCTGCGCGCGAGTCTGGACTATTCGAAGCTGCAGAAAGACGTGGCCGTTGCCCAATACGAAAAATCGATCCAGACCGCGTTTCAGGAAGTCGCCGACGGTCTGGCCGCACGCAGCACTTATCAGCAGCAATTGCAGGCGCAGCGCGATCTGGTGCAGGCCACGCAGGACTACTACAACCTGGCGCAGCACCGTTATCAGAACGGTGTCGACAGCAGCCTGACGTTTCTTGATGCGCAGCGTTCGCTGTTCAGTTCGCAGCAGGGTCTGATCACTGACCGGCTGGCGCAACTGGTCGCCGAGGTCAACCTGTACACCGCGCTGGGCGGTGGCTGGCGGGCCGATGAGGCAAATATTCAGTAGGCACTCGTCACTTTTTCTTACACCTTTTGTCGCCCGATCCTGCGCTGTGCGGCGATCCGAGGCCGGCGTCTGCCGTCAGTTTGGTATCATGCGCCGCTTTTACGGTTAACCCCCCGCCAGTCCTGCCGACTGACGGGCTGCAAAAGGCGGTATTAGATGACGGCTTTGTTGACTCGCCGCAACGTGCTTGCGGGAATGGGCGTACTGGGCCTGGGCCTGCTCGCCGGCTGCGACACCCGTGGCCAACTGTCGTACAAGTACGGCAAGGACCTGAGTGACAAGATCCTCGGACGCACCTTCAAGCTGAAGAACACCGACGGCGAAACCATGACGCTGTCGAGCTTTCGCGGGATGATGCCGATGATCTTCTTCGGCTTCACCCAATGCCCGGCCGTGTGCCCGACCACCCTCGCCCGCGCGGCGAAAATCAAGAAGCTGATGGGCAAGGACGGCGACCGTTTGCAGGTGATCTTCATCACCCTGGACCCCGAACGCGATACACCGGAAATCCTCGACGCCTACATGAAGGCCTTCGACCCGAGCTTTGTCGCGCTGTACGGCACCGTCGAGGAAACCAAGGCCACCGCCAAGGAATTCGACGTGTTCTACGAGAAAGTCCCGGCCGGCGATACTTACACCATCTCCCACACGTCCACCAGTTACGTCTACGACTCGCGCGGTCAGTTGCGCCTGGGTCTGTCTGTTTCGCTTTCGGCACAAGAGTGCACGGAAGATTTGCTTACCGTTATGGAGGTCTGCTGATGCACCCCGTCTTGAACAACATCAAACGCGCGGTTTTCGCGGTGTCCCTGCTGGGCCTGGCTTTTCAGGCCAGCGCCCAGACCCGTGTCGACGACGCCTGGGTGCGCGCGACCGTGCCGACCCAATCGGCCAGCGGCGCGTTCATGACCGTCACCGCCGACAGCGACAGCAAGCTGCTCAGCGTTGCCACGCCCGTGGCGAAAGACGTGCAGATCCACGAAATGACCATGAAGAATGACGTCATGAGCATGGGCCCGGTGAAGTTCGTCGAACTGCCGGCCGGCAAAGCCGTCAAGCTTGACCCCAACGGCTACCACGTGATGCTGATGGGCCTGACCGGTCAGCTCAAGGAAGGCGAAAGCGTACCGCTGACCCTGACCGTCGAGAACGCCAAGGGCGAGAAAGAAATCATCGAGGTCAAAGCACCGGTTCGCGCGCTGACCAACATGGAAGGTCACGATCACAGCAAGATGCATTGATCTGACTGAACGGCAATAAAAAAACGGGGCGGCCTGATCACTGATCAGACCGTCCCGTTTTTTTTGCGCAGGTCAGCCGCGCTTGCGGGCGAGTGCGTTACGCACGCTTTCCCTCGACATCCCCGAGCGCGAACCCGCCGCAGTTTTCTCTACGGGCACCGCCGCCAACTGTTGCTTGCGCTTCAACACCCTACTCCAGCGATAACCGAGATAGCCGGCCGCCGCGAAGAACCCCAGCCAACCGGTGATCATATTGACCACCGTCCACAGCCCGAGGGTGATCAGCACGGATTTCCAGGTGAACAGCTTCAGGCTGGCGTCGACAGGCACCTTTTCAACCGGCGCCGCTTGCGCCCCCGGTATGGGTTGCACCCCGTTCAGGTCGAAGCGCAGGGAAACGTCCGCGCCGGGCACCTGAACGTCTATTCGATTGCCATCAGCGGTATGCACCCGAACTTCGCCATTGACGACCGACACCGAACCGAAACTGATCTGGGTTTCGCGATGAATCTCGCCGTTGACCATGGTCACGATCGTTCGCTGTTCGCCAGTGGGGGTCTCGCGCATGTCAATTCCTTGAGAATTTCACGTCGGACGACGTGTTGAGGGAAATTCCGTTGAGCGCCAATGCTACTGAGTGGCCATCAGGCTGTCCAGAAACAACCCGGGCGAGGTTTATGGAAAGCTTGCTTTACATAGAGGAAAATTTTAATAAGTATGTAAAGGGTCTTTTACACAGGAAGTTGAAGAATGAACCGGTACTATCTCGAAATGGGCGCTGCGTTGATCCTCTATATGCTGGTGTTGACGGCTTCAGTGACTGCCATGCAATACCTGGTAGACGCCAACATGATTCTGCGTTCAGCCGTCGCGCTGACACCGGTTATTCCGGCAGGATTAATGTGCTGGAGCATCGTGCGCAACATGCGGCGCATGGACGAAATGCATCTGCGTATCCAGTTCGAAGCGCTGGGATTTGCCTTCGCCGCCTCGGCGTTACTGACCTTCAGTTACGGTTTTCTGGAAAACGTCGGCGCCCCTCACATCCCGTGGACTTGCGTTTGGCCCGTGATGGGCGCGATGTGGATTCTCGGTCTGCAAATCGCTCGACGTCGCTACCAATGAAAAATCGCCTCAAGGCACTGCGCGCCGAGCGCAACTGGTCGCAGGTCGATCTGGCGGAACGCCTCAAGGTGTCGCGGCAGACGATCAACGCCATCGAAAACGAACGTTATGACCCAAGCCTGCCGCTGGCCTTTCAGATTGCCCGGGCGTTCGAATTACCGATTGAAAGCATCTTCGACGACGGTTTGAACTGATCGCCGAATTGGAAGATGGCGGGCGATGCCTCAGAGCGATCAACTGCAAGCATCGCCCTGCGCCTCTTCATTCCAACTGCCGGCCCCTCGTCGCGATTCCTGTCACCGACATTTTTCAACGTTTTATCTTCAGGTTGTTTGGCCTGAGTGTGACTTTCATACAGTGCGAGCGACTTCCTTAACAGCCTGAAACAATAAATCTGTCGTCGATAGCTCCGCGCCCAATCGCCTAATCGGGCTGACACTAGCGCCATTCACAGCCTCGAGCCCTGAGTCACGCTTGCCCGGAGCAGATCAGCCCCGTGTTTAAAAGGGCGATCAGACAGCCCGCCCTTGGTATCATCGCGCACACTTTTATGACGGTTTCATGGTTGGAAGGTCTTTTTTGTGAGCGTTCTTTTTCGTTGGCTGCGGCTGCCGCACGCCCGTCTCTTTTCCCTGATTCTGCTGGTACTGATCGTGCCGGTGTGCCTGCGGGCGGCGTTGGGCTGGTCGTCGCCGCTTGGCTATCTGTCCGATCTGGCGATGGGCAGTTTGCTGGTGCTGGTGCTGCATCGCCGCGCATGGTGGCTGGCGCTGCCGTTGCTGCTGTTCTGGGGACTGCTGGCGGTGGCGACGGCCGAGCTGGTCAGTGCCGTCGGCCGACTGCCGAACCCTGCCGATCTGCATTACCTGATTGACCCGCAGTTCGTGGAAAACTCCACCGGTGGCGGGCTCGCCCATCCGGCGCTGGGGATTGCCTTGCTGTTGGCGCTGAGCCTCTGGCTGGTCACACACTTCGCCAATCGCGGCCAACCTGCGCCCGCCCTGCCCCGCACGCTGTGGGCCGCACCGGTGCTGCTGTTCGCCGCGCACTGGGGCGTGCAGAACCTGTGGCCGAACGATCAGGACCCGTGGCGCCTGTACAACCTGCCGCATCAGTTGCTCGCCACGCAGGTGGCCGATCTGCAGTTGCAGGCCGAGGAATGGCTGGACGGCGACCTCGAAGAACCCGCGCCGCAGATGGCCGGGCTGACCGATCTGGACCTCAACGGGCACAAGCTGCTGGCCGCGCCGGGGCAGGCGCGCAACGTGCTGATCATCGCGCTGGAAGGCATTCCTGGCGCCTATATCCGCGCCAATCGCGAGGCCATCGGCAGCCATTATCAGGAAGACCTGATGCCCAACCTCAGCCGCTGGGCCGAACGCGGCATGAACACCCCGGACTACGTGCTGCACACCCACCAGACCATTCGCGGTCTGTACGCCATGCTCTGTGGCGATTACGACAAGCTCAACAACGGCACGCCCAAAGGCGTGGAAATGCTCACCCAGCATGAACGCAATCAGGCATGCCTGCCGACGCAACTGCGGCAGAACGGCTTCAGCACCCACTACCTGCAAGGCGCCGGCCTGCGTTTCATGGCCAAGGACAAGATCATGCCGCACATCGGTTTCGATGCGACCCATGGTCTGGAATGGTTCAGCAACGCCAACTACCTGGAATTCCCGTGGGGCAAGGATGACAAGGCGTTCTTCGAAGGTGCGCTGGATTACGTCGGGCAGCTGAAAAAGCAGAAGCAACCGTGGATGCTCACCCTGCTGACCGTCGGCACTCACCAGCCCTACTCCGCACCGCAAGACTATCTGGCGCGCTACGAGACGCCCAAGCAGGCCGCCGTCGGGTATCTCGACGATGCACTGGAGCAGTTTCTCAGCGGTCTCGAACGTCAGGGCGTGCTCAAGGACACGCTGGTGGTGATCACTTCGGACGAATCCCACGGCATCGATGGCGTGCGTCTGGCGTCGTCGTGGGGTTTCAACCTGACCCTGGCGCCGGAACACGAACAGCTGCCGCGCCTGAATGCCGGGGTGTATGGGCATGTCGATCTGAGCGCATCGATCCTTGATTATTTCGACCTGCCGGTGCCCTCGGCGCTCAGCGGCCGTTCGCTGTTTCGCGACTACGACAGCGGGCGCGAAATCATGTCCTACACCAACGGCAAGCTGCGCTACCACAACGGTCAGGGGATCTTCTCCGAGTGCGACATGCCACGCCGTTGCCGTTATTACCAAAGCGCCGGTTTCATTGCCGACAGCGCCACCTTCAAAGGCAACGAAAGCAGCCAGCAGGCCCGGCAAATTGCCGCGCGGGCCATGGCGCTGGATCTGTCGCTGCTGCGCACGCCGCTCAATCAGCGCTACCAGTTCGGCAGCAACAACGTCATCCCGCTGCAGGCGCAGATCAAGGATGACTGGGCCGACAACCTGATCGGCGCGCAATACCTGGAAATGCCCAAGGGTTCGCACACCCGCGTGCGCCTGACCGTGCGTTCGGTGGATCCGCAGCAGGCCGCTTACATTCAGCTCAAGGCCAAGGAGTTCGAACAGGACGTGCAGCTGGGCTTGCCGACAGAGATGGTCGCCACGGCGGATCAGCCGCTGGAGATGGATTTCAGCTTCGACAACCCGCAACAGCGCAAGGCCTTCTCGTTTCACTTGCTGGGTTATGGGTTGGGCGCGGTCGAGGTCACGGATTTCAGTGTGATCACTGAGCTGCCGGGGCAGGAAGATCCGCTGGATGCGTTGCCGGACGACGACACCGCGCAGTCGAGCTGATGCCCTCGTGTAGGAGCTGCCGCATGCTGCGATCTTTTGATTTTGTTTTTTCAAGATCACGATCAAAAGATCGCAGCCTGCGGCAGCTCCTACAGGGGACGAGGGGCTATCAGAACGTTGTGCGCAATCCCACCTGAATGCTGCGCCCTTGCGCCGGTGCAATATCGCGCAGGATCGAGCTGGCGTAGCGCACGGTCTGGTTGGTCAGGTTGTCGGCGTTGACGAAGGCCAGCCATTTGCTCTGGCCGACATCGAAGTGATACCCCACATTCGCACCCAGCGTGGTGTAG
>Ga0153921_1000832_pt1 | contig 14984 bp, 14 predicted proteins | sample TSNJ005MetaG_FD_104691 | JGI IMG/M metagenome (GOLD analysis project Ga0153921, IMG submission 104691) | Attine ant fungus gardens microbial communities from New Jersey, USA - TSNJ005 MetaG | ecosystem: Host-associated > Fungi > Mycelium > Unclassified | place: USA: New Jersey, Brendon T. Byrne... | reverse complement strand
CTGAAGCGCGAGATCGTCAGCACCCAGATCGCCAACGACCTGGTCAACCACATGGGCATCACCTTCGTGCAGCGCCTCAAGGAGTCGACCGGCATGAGCCCGGCGAACGTGGCTGGCGCCTATGTGATCGTGCGTGACATCTTCCATCTCCCGCACTGGTTCCGTCAGATCGAAGCCCTGGACCACCAGGTCTCTGCCGACGTGCAACTGGAGCTGATGGACGAGCTGATGCGCCTGGGCCGCCGTGCTACACGCTGGTTCCTGCGCAGCCGTCGCAACGAGCAGGATGCCGGGCGTGATACCGCGCACTTCGGTCCACACCTGGCCGCGTTGGGCCTCAAGCTCGACGAACTGCTGGAAGGCCCGACCCGCGAAGGCTGGCAGACCCGCTACCAGGCCTACACCGAAGCCGGCGTGCCGGAGTTGTTGGCACGCATGGTGGCCGGCACGACGCACCTGTACACGCTGCTGCCGATCATCGAAGCCGCTGACGTCACCGGTCACGATGCCGCCGAAGTGGCGAAAGCCTACTTCGCCGTGGGCAGCGCCCTCGACTTGCCGTGGTACCTGCAGCAGATCAGCGATCTGCCAGTGGCCAACAACTGGCAGGCCCAGGCCCGCGAAGCGTTCCGCGACGACGTGGACTGGCAGCAACGCGCGATCACCATCGCGGTACTGCAAATGGCCGATGCGCCACAAGACATGGAAGCCCGCGTGGCCCTGTGGCTTGAGCAGCACCAGGACATGGCGGATCGCTGGCGCGCGATGATGGTGGAAATTCGTGCTGCGGTCGGCACGGACTACGCCATGTACGCGGTCGCCAACCGTGAACTGCTGGACCTGGCGTTGAGCGGTCAGTCGGTGCTGCAACCGGCTTAATCCAACCGCTGGACAGAAAGCCCCGCATCGTAAGATGCGGGGCTTTTTTTATGGCGTGGCAGTCCCCAGGCACGGCTGGATAACTTTTTTCAGCCCGGTGTTATTGGCTGGCAGTACAAACGTTGCGGTCAGCGGCTTGCCCCCCTCCTGGGCTGGCGCCAATGACAGTGTCAGGCTTTGACCCCGTGAGGCATCACTGGCCCAGTAGGCGAGTTCGTCGCGGGGCACGGAGCCGCGGAGTACAAAAATCGTGCTGACCTGGAAAACCCCGCCGTGGGTCCACACGCCATTGATCGAGTGATCGACGCTGGCGCGGGTTCCCGTCGTGATGCGCAGTGGTCCGTCTTTGGCGGCACCCTTGCCTTCAAAAGGCGCAACGTCGAAGCCCAGCGATTGCGGGGAGATCTCCAGTTCAATACCCGCCGATGGGTTCTGCGGGTGACAGCTGATCGCCAGGTTGGCCTTGACGCTATACCCGTCATAGGCACTGGCACCAAAGGTGCGGGCCGTCAGCATCGGAGCGTCGGCGTAAGGTTGCTCAAGCAACCAGACGGGGTGTGCCGGGGTGATCACTTGCGTGGCGTCGTCACCGAGATGGGCATGCGCATTGAGTGCTGGAATAAAAGCGCTGGCGATCAGGGTACGGATAAGGGGGCGCATAGAGGCACTCATCGGCAAAGGAATGTTGATAATACGGCCACCCATTCTGCCGATTGCTCGCCGACAGGGCTGTCAGTCAATACGCAAAGAACCTGGCGTGGTTTAATCCACCGGGTACTCAACAACACTCAGCAAGCGAGGGTCTATGCGACTGTGTATTTTTTCCGGCTCAAGCCCAGGCCGGTTGCCGGTGTATGCCGAAATGGCCACTCAATTGGGTCAGGAGCTCGCCAAGGCCGGTATCGGTCTGGTCTACGGCGGCGCTTCGGTGGGTTTGATGGGCGCGGTGGCCGACGCGGCGCTGGCCAGTGGCGGTGAAGTGATTGGTGTCATGCCGGCGTTCCTGGCCGATAAGGAGCTGGCCCACACCGGCCTGGCAGACCTGCGGATCGTCGGTTCCATGCATGAGCGCAAGGCGCTGATGGCGGATCTGTCCGACGGCTTTATCGCATTGCCTGGCGGCATCGGCACGTTTGAAGAGTTGTTTGAGGTGTGGACGTGGGCGCAACTGGGCCAGCACGCCAAGCCTTGCGCACTGTTGAACATCAACGGGTTTTACGATGGCTTGGCCGCCTTCCTCGACAACGTGGTCAGCGAGGCGTTTTTGAAGCCGGTGCACCGCGACATGTTGATTGTCGAACCGAACGTGGAGCGTTTACTGGCGGCAGTGCGCGACTATACGGCGCCTACCGTGGCCAAGTGGATCGAGCGCGAGCAAACCTGAGGCCGCAAGCGCCTGGAGTCGGGTGTGGCGCAGCGCCTCTTCGCGACGCCACGTGCTGTTGATCCAGCGCCCCTTGCTACCGACTTGAGGGCAAACCCGATGGCGCGGGCCCTCGCCATCGGTTGTCAGCGGCTGCCTTACCAGTCGTAGGTCAGTGTCGCGGTCACATTGCGCCGTGGGCCGTAGTAGCACGCGGTGGTGTTGGTGCAGGCGGTGATGTAGTCCTTGTCGAACAGGTTGCTGGCATTCAGCGCGATGCGGGTGCCTTTCAAATCATTGGCCAGCTTGCCCAGGTCGTAATGCACGGCGGCGTCGAACACGGTGACGTTGCCGCTCTGGATACGGTCGCGGGCGGCGGTGGTGGAGACGGCGGAGCTGCCCCACAACACGCCGGTGTAGCGTGCGCCGGCGCCCAGGCCGAGGCCGGTGAACGGGCCGTCATCGAGGGTGTAGTCCAGCCACGCCGACGCCTGGTGGCGCGGGGTGAAGGGCAGTTCGTAGCCTTTATCGGTGTAGGCCGAGGTCACGTAGCCGCTCTGGGTGATTTCACTGTCGGTGTAGGTGTAAGAGGCAATCAGCGACAGGTTGTGGTTCAGTACCGCCTTGCCTTCCAACTCGAAGCCACGGCTGCGCGCTTCGCCGATCTGCACGGTATTGCGCATGTCGAGCGGGTCGGCCGTGGTGAGATTCTTCTGGGTCAGGGTGTAGACCGACGCGGTGATAAAGCTGTCCTGGCCCGGCGGTTGGTACTTCACGCCGGCTTCATATTGCTCGCCTTCGGTCGGCTTGAAGATCGGCGTGGTCGCGCTGACGCTGGTGTTGAGCGTCGGGTCGAACGATTGCGAGTAGCTGACGTAGGGCATCACGCCGTTGTCGAACAGGTAGCCGAGCCCCGCGCGCCAGGCGCCTTTTTCATCGTCCTGCTTGATCACGCGGTCGCGTGGCGTCGCGCGGTCCGGGCGGAAGTCGCTGGTGGACGTGGCCCAGTCGTAGCGACCGCCGAGGGTCAGGATCCAGCTATCCAGCTTGATCTGGTCCTGCAGGTAGACGCCGGTCTGCTTCTGGGTCTGGTACATGTCGCGACCCACGTACTGGCCGCTGACGCTGCCGCCGTAAGTGGGGTTGTACGGGTTGATCGGGCTGAACGTGCCGTTGACCACGTCGTTGTCCAGCGCGTTGCGCCGGAAATCCAGGCCCATCAGCAGGGTATGCTCCAACGCGCCGGTGTTGAAGCGCGCCTGCGCCTGGTTATCGACGTTGAAGATCTGGATGTTGCGCTTGATGTCGGAGGCCAGCCGATTGAGCACCGGGCTGGTGGCGCTGGCATAGCCGTTGTTGAACGCCGAGCGGTTCTGGATGTTTACCTTGCTCCAGCGCAGGTTCTGGCGAAGGGTCCAGGTGTCGTTCAGATGGTGCTCGAACAGGTAGCCGAGCTGGAAGCTTTCGCGGCGCAGCTGATCGTAATCCGGATCGCCCAGCAGCGTGTCGCTGCCGATGTGGCCCCAGGGCGAACCCTGCTGCGAGCCTTTTTGCGGGTAGTACTGCTCGGTGGTGCCGCCCCAGTCGCGCTGGTATTGGACAAGCAGGGTCAGCGAGGTGTCATCGTTAGGGCGCCAGGTCAGCGCGGGGGCGATGAAGTTGCGGTTGTTGTCGACGTGTTCGACCTGGGTGCCGCTGTCCTTGACCAGGCCGGTCAACCGGTAGCTCCACACGCCCTGGTCGTCCAGCGGGCCGCTGAAGTCGAAGCCCAGTTGCTTGAGGTCATGGCTGGCGCCTTGTACCTGCAGCTGATGCAGGGGCGTGGTGGTCGGTAGTTTGCTGGTGAGGTTGATCAAGCCACCGGGCCGGCTCTGGCCATACAGCATCGAGCTGGGGCCGCGCAGCACTTCCACGCTTTGCAGGCCGTAGGGCTCGGACACGCTGCCCTGGCCACTTTCGCCATACGGCAGCATCAGGCCATCCTGGAACACGTAGGGCGAAAAGCCGCGCACGCGAAACTGCTCGCGGCTGTTGTTGCTGCCGGTGTATTCGCCATAGATACCGGGGGTGTAGCGCACTGCCTGGCTGACGTCCTGTACGGCCTGGTCATTCATCTGCTTGCGCGACACCACCGAGATCGACTGCGCAACTTCGGCCAGCGGCGTATCGGTCTTGGTTGCGCCACGGCTGCGCTTGACCACATAGCTGTTGTCGCCGTTCTCTTCACTGTCGAACGTGTTGGCGTTGATGCTGGTCTCGCCCAGGTTGAGGGTGCCGGAGGGCAGGGGCTTGAGCGTCAATACGCCGCCTTCGGTGGTGTCCAGGCCCAGGCCGGAACCCGACAGGGCGCGGCTCAAGGCCTGCTCGGTGCTCATGTCACCGCGGACCGCGGGCGCTTGCAGGCCAGACACCAGGCTCGGTTCATACACGATTTCACGCGCGCTTTGCTGGGCGATGCGGCCCAGGGTGGTCGCCAGGCCCGCGGGCGGCAAGTCGAAATTGGCGGCGTGGGCCAGGCCCAGCGGGGCCACCAGCAGGGCTAGCGGAAAGAGGGTACGGGTGCAGCGGGACATAACGAGGGCTCCATTGGCGGTCCGCATTCGTGGGCGGTTCATGGGGTATGTCCAGCGAGCATGAAAAAGCGATATAGGCGGATGAAAAAATAATTCAGGCGCGGTCGACGCTGACCCACCACTCGCCATAACGCTGGATGCGCAGCGGCATGGTTTGCGCCAGGGCGGCGAGGGCGCGGTCGCTGTGGTCGAGGGAGAACACGCCGGAGACGCGCATCGGCGCAGCGCTCGGGCTGACGCGCAGCACGCCGCGCCGGTACGGTTTCAACGCGGCGATGACGTCGCCCAGTGCCCAGTCCTGCACGTTGAGCCAGCCGTCCTGCCAGCTGCTTTCGCCGCTGTGGTTGGCGGCCAGGCGTTCAATGCTGTCGTTGAAGCGTGCGCCCTGATCCGCTTTGAGCGTCAGTTGCGCGCCACGGCGGGTGGTGATGTGCACGTCCGGCCCCAGGGCCCAGACGTGGCTGAATGAGGCGTATGCCGCCACCATCAGCCGTGTGCCATTGCCCTGTACCTGGCCAAACGGGGTGCTGATGTTGAAGGGGCGTGGCTCGTGGTGGATGTCGAGGATGATCTTGCCGGCGCGCAGCAACAGCCGGCGTTCGTCCGTGCGCCAATCGATATCCACCGCGCTTTGTGCATCGAGTACCAGGTGGCTGCCATCTGCCAGCCATGTGTTCAGCCGCTCGCCGGTGCCGGTGCGCAGGTCGGCGCCGAATTCCGCCAGTGGCATGCCTGGCTGGCGCAGCGCCTGGGTGACCACTCCGAGTCCGGAGACGGCCAAGGCGCCGCGCAGCAATTGACGACGACTGGGGCGCGGTGCTTGCAAGGCGCGGCGGGCCTGTGCGTCATGGGCCGGCGCCAGGCTGCGTTGCACATGGCTTTGCACGGTATTCCAGGCCTGGGCATTCAGCGGATCGGCCTGCAGCCAATGCTCGAACGCATGGCGCTCACTGGGCAGCAGCGATTCATCGCGCAGGCAGGCACTCCACTCGATAGCTTGTTCAAGGGCGGCGCGCGAACTCATGATTCCAGCAACTCGCGGCAGCACAGGCGCAGCCCCTTGGCCACGTACTGGCGCACGCGAATCGTCGACACGCCCAGCAGCGCAGCAATGTCGGCGTACTTCATGCCATCGATCTGGCTGCACAGGAACGCGGTGCGCGCACGCGGCGACAACCCATCCAGCAAGGCATCCACGGCCATCAGGCTTTCCAGGGTCAGGGCGTGCTCCTCCGGTGAAGGCTCCACCGCTTCGGGCTGGGCGGCCAGCACTTGCAGGTAGGCGCGTTCCAGGTCGCGGCGACGCCAGGTGTCGTAGATCAGCCGCTTGGCAATGGTGGTCAGCAGCGCGCGCGGTTCGCGAATGGTTTGCGGCGCGGGCAGGGCAACGACTTGGACAAACGTCTCGGCGGCCATGTCGGCGGCATCATGACGGCAGCCCAGGCGGGCGCGCAGACGGTCGAGCAGCCAGCCATGGTGGTCGCCAAACAACTGCCTCAGGATCTGCTCACGCAGGGTCGAAGCGTCGGAAGAGGTGAGGGGCGTGGCTGGCGGCATGTTGTAACTGTCTGGGCGGGAATGAGAGCGATTATCAATTATTCGCCCTCAGGTGACAACCGCTCGCCGCGCTCAGTTGAGTTGCAGCAGCTTGGTTTCCAGGTGATCCAGATGCTCGGTCATCAAGCGCACTGCCGTGTCGGTGTCGCGTTGCTCAATCGCATCGACAATCGCTACATGTTCCTGCCACGCGCAGTACGTGCAGGCCTGCGCTTCGTACTGGGCGATGATCAACGACGTCAACGGCACCAGGCTGTTGAGAAACTGCGCCAGCGGCGCATTGCCGGCCATCGCAGCCAATTGCAGGTGAAACTCGCCGGACAAACGAATCGCCGGCCCCCGTTGATCACGCTCGATACAGTCGCGCTCACGCGCAATCAGCTCGCGCAGCTGGCGGATCTGCCCAGACGTTGCCTGGGCGCAGGCCAGTTGCACCACGGTGATTTCAGTCATGCGCCGGGCTTCGAGGATTTGCCGGGTCTGCTGGCCATCCGGCGCGGCGACCTGGGCGCGCTGGTTGGGGCGCAGGATGATCACTTGCTGGTGGGACAGCTTGGCCAGCACCCGGCGAATCACGCTGCGGCTCACGCCAAAGGTCTCGCCCAGGCCCTCTTCGGTAAAGCGGCTGGACGGGGCGATGCGCTGCTCGAGGATGGCATCGAACAGCCGTGGGTAGATGTCATCCACCGAGGGCTTCTTGCCGGCCACCAGGCGCAGGGTGGGCGGGACGGGGTCGCGTTGCAAGGCGTGGGCGTTCATGGCCAGTCTCCAAAAAATCAACTGCCCAGGTGGTCGTCCGGGATGTTCAGGCGAATGCCCATGCGCAGGCCTTCCTGCAGGATATGCCGGCGCATTTCGGCGCTGGCCAGGGCACTGTTCTTGTTGCGGATGGCGCGCACCACCGCCTCGTTTTCCTGCAGGCGTTCGGCCAGGTGTTCCGGCGAGTTGCGCAGCACCTGGGCGCTTTGCTTGAGTGCGTTGCTGGTTTGCTGCACCACGTTCTGGAAGATCGGGTTGGAGGTGAGGGCGAACAATTCCTCGTGGAAGCCGATGTAGGCGTTCATGCCCGCTTCGGCGTCACCGGCATCGAGGGCTTCGCGCATGTCCATCAGGGTCAGGCGCAGTTGCCCGACTTCCTTGCTGCTGATCGACTGCGCCACCAGGCCGACGATGAAGGGTTCGAGGGTGTAGCGCAGTTGCAGGATGTCTTCGAGGCTGGCGTCGGCCACGGCGTCACTGGACTGTGGATCGCTGACGCTGGTTTCCAGCACGACCACGCCTTTGCCGGGCATGGAACGCACCAGGCCGAGGGTTTCCAGCACGATCACGGCTTCACGCAGGCTCGGGCGGCTGATGCCCATCTGTTCGGCCAGTTCACGCTGGCCGGGAGCATTTCGCCCCGGCGCCACTGGCCTCGCGCCAGGGCGGCGCGAAGTTTTTCGACGACTGAATTGACGACGGTTGAGGTGCTGATCACGTCTACCTCTCCTTTATGTTGCGAATACATTAGCGAGCATGGCGACTCTTGACTGTGGGAGCTGGCTTGCTCGCGAAAGCGCTGGGTCAGTCACAGATGTATTGACTGAATAACCGCATTCGCGAGCAAGCCCGCTCCCACATTTGAACGGTGCCGCTGATGAAATCGGTCAGAACTCCTGGTGCGCGGGCAGTACCGGCTTCTTGGCCTGGAAGGCATAGCCTTGCTGGCCATCCAGGACCTTGTTGGCACGCTGGATATCGATGTCTTTTTCCCAACGGGCAATGGCCACGGTGGCGACGCAGTTGCCGATCAGGTTGGTCAGTGCGCGGCCGATGCCCATGAACCAGTCCACCGCCAGCACCAGCACCAGGCCGACCACCGGAATCGCCGGGATCGCCGTCAGCGTCGCAGCGAGGATTACCAGCGCAGAGCCGGGGATGCCGTGGGCGCCCTTGGAGGTGATCAGCGACACCAGCAGGATGGTCAGCAAGTCGGTCATCGACAGCGGCGTGCCGGTGGCGTTGGCGATAAACACGATGGCCAGGGTCAGGTAGATCGAGAAACCGTCGAGGTTGAACGAGTACCCGGTCGGAATCACCAGGCCCACGGTGGAGCTGCCGATGCCCAGGTGCTCGAGCTTGCGCATGATCTGTGGCAGCACGGCGTCGGAGGAGGCGGTGCCCATCACGATCAGCAGCTCTTCGCGCAGGTACTTGAGCAGCGGCAGCATGCGCAGGCCCGACAGGCGCATGACCAGGCCGAGGATCACGGCGACGAAGGCAAAGCACGTCAGGTAGAACAGGCCGACCAGGCTGCCCAGGTGTTGCAGGGAATCCAGGCCGTAGGTGCTGGTGGTGAAGGCGATCGCGCCGAATACGCCGATGGGGGCCAGGCGCACGATCATGCCCATGATGCGGAAGATGATATGGCTCAGCTCGTTGATCAGCCGCGAGATGCCGGAAGCGGCTTCGCCAACCAGGTTCAGGGCGCTGCCGAACAACACCGAGAACAGCAGCACCTGCAGCACATTGTTGTCTGCGAAGGCGCCGATCACCGAGTTGGGGATCAGGTCCATCAGGAATTGGCTGGTGCCACGGATATGCTGGCCCTTGTCCGCCAGTTCATTGAGGCCGGCGGAGGACAACTGCTCCAGGTGGATATTGGCGCCGGTGCCGATCCCGGTACTGAAGGCCATGATCAGGCCGATCACCAACGCGACGGTGGTGAGGACTTCAAAGTAAATCACCGACTTGAGGCCGATACGCCCGACTTTCTTCAAGTCGCCGGCACCGGAAATACCGCTGACCACCACGCAGAACACAATCAGGCCAATCAGCATTTTGATCAGCTTGATAAAGCCGTCACCCAGGGGTTTGAGTTGCGAGGAGAATTCGGGAAGGGCCAGGCCGCAGATTATGCCTAGAGCCAGGCCAATCACGACTTGCAGGAAAATCGAACGCGAGCACCATCTGAGCATGGGAGGGATCTCTATTCGGTGCCCTGGTGGTTCCAGGGCTTAATTGTTGTGGTCATACCGGTAAGTCCAGTGCGCGGCCAGTCTACGCCGGGTTTTTTTGAAATAACAAGTCATTCTTGGACGGTTGACAAGTCCCGGTCTGACCAGTTGGTCGCCAACACCGATGCTTGAGCGGTTGGCGGAGGGGAATTTTTTTCGCTTATCATCCGCCGCTCGGCTTTGGAGGTGATGGATGGATAAACCCGGACTGACCAGGGATGCAACCGGGCAGACCCACTGCAGTTGGCGCACGGCTGCGCCGCAGTACCCGCGTTACCACGACCATGAGTGGGGCGTGCCGGTGGCGGATGACATTCAGCTGTATGAAAAAATCTGCCTGGAAGGCTTTCAGGCGGGCATGGCCTGGATCACCATCCTGCGCAAGCGCGAGCAGTTTCGCGTGGCATTCGAAGGCTTTGATTTTCGCCGGGTGGCGCAGTATGGCGAGGCCGATATCGAGCGGCTGATGCAGGACCCGGGCATCGTGCGCAATCGCGCGAAGATCGTCTCGACCATCAACAATGCGCGCAGGGCGTGTGAACTGGTCGACGAGACCGGTTCGCTGGCGCGCTGGTTGTGGGCGTTCGAGCCCGACGAGACGGAGCGTCCGGCCGTGGTCGACATGGCGTACTGGACCGGCAACCCGACTTCACCGGCATCGGTGCGTTTGTCCAAGGCGCTGAAGAAACGCGGCTGGACCTTCGTCGGGCCGACCACGATGTACGCGCTGATGCAGGCGATGGGCATGGTCAACGACCACCTCGAAGGCTGCGCGTGCCGGCCCCGAATCGACGACCTGCGCCGCCAGTTCATACGCCCCTGAGCCCGGCTGAACCTGTAGGCGCCGGCACGCCAGCGCCTGCAGTGGCGGGGTGGATTATTGCTTCAGCGGCGTCAGCACCTCGGCCTTGTCATCCAGCACCATCACCACCAGCAGCTTGGCTGGTTGGGTCTGGCTGGCATTGCTCGATTCAAAGTGCCGCGAGCCGGCCGGCTCGTAGAACGACTCGCCGACCTTGTAGGTCACGGCCTTCTCATCATTCACCCGCGACGTGATCGCGCCTTCCAGCACGTAGGCCACGGCGGTGCCGGTGTGGCTATGCGGCACGGTGGCCTGGCCGGGGGCGTAGTCGACGGTGAGCATGATGGTTTTCTTGCCGGGCACATTGGTCAGGGCGTGCTCCTGCAGCACCTTGATCGATTCCTGGTTGTACACGGGTTCATGGGCGAAGGCGCTGAAGGAGGCGAGCATCAGGGTGGTGGCGAGCAGTCGTTTCATGGCGAAGTTTCCGAGAAGTTCGAGACCTCTTCACCCTACGCCGCGTGCCTCGGGCGACCAATGACCAATCCTGGCAAAGGCCAGGAGACCAATCGCTCAATGGTCGAAGTGCAGGCGGCTGGCCAGTTGTTCAGCGGTGAGCGCGATAAAGCCTTGCAGGGCCGGCAGCTCGAAGTGCGCCAAGAGCTGCGCAGCACACGCCCAGCGGCCCTTGACGGTCCACAGGTCGGGGTCTTGCTGGCTGCGTTGTACGGCATAGTCGAGGCAACCGGGGGCGCTGCGCACGGCTTCGGCGATCTGCCCCAGGCGCTGGCCCAGTTGCGTCGAGCGCCCGGCAGCCGCGCGGACATGAACAGTGTTGAAGGCGCATTCGGTCATGGCGAGGGTCTCCAGAATCTGGGGGAGTGCACAGGCTAGAGCCTGTTTGCGCCAGCACCAATGTCCAATCCGGCGGAAAAGCCTCTAGCCAATCTGCTGGAGAATGTCGCGCACCTTGTCCAGTGCCGGGTCGATGTCCAGCGTCTCGATCGCCCCAAAACCGATGATCAGGCCCGGGCGTACCGGCGCGTCGTGGAAGAACACGTCGAGCGGGTACAGGCCCACTTCCACCTGGCGCGCCAACTGCATCAGCAGCGCGATATTCACCGGCACTTTGCACAGCGCCGCCATGTGGAACCCGGCCACCGTCGGCACTGCTTCGAACCACGGCGACAGGTCGCCCGCCAGGCGTTGAAGGATGCGTTCGCGGCGCCCGGCGTACACCGTGTGGCAGCGGCGAATGTGCTTGAGCAGGTAGCCTTCGCTGATGAACTTGGCCAGCGCCCACTGGGGCAAGGTCGAGCTGTGCTGGTCGGTCAATTGCTTGGCCTTGAGCACCGCGCCGTAGATCGCCGGTGGCAGCACCGCATAACCCAGGCGCAGCTCCGGCAACAGGGTTTTCGAGAAGGTCCCGACGTAAGTCACCAGGCCACGGGTGTCCATGCTCTGCAGCGAATCGGTGGGCCGGCCTTCGTAGCGGAATTCGCTGTCGTAGTCGTCCTCGATGATGATCGCGCCCAGTTCCAGCGCCCGTGCCAACAAGGCTTCCCGGCGCGGCAGGCTCATGGGCATGCCCAGCGGGAATTGGTGCGACGGCGTGACGTAGATCAGCCGCGTGCCGGCCGGGATCTGCTCGACCTGAATCCCCTGCGCATCCACCGGCACACTCGCGACGTTCGCGCCCATGGCCATGAACAACTGGCGCGCGGGGCTGTAGCCGGGGTCTTCCATGGCGACAATGCTGCCCGGTTCCAGCACCACCCGCGCGATCAGGTCCAGGGCCTGCTGCGCGCCATTGGTGACGATGATGTCGGTGTCACGGCAGTTGACCCCGCGTGAAAACGCAATGTGCCCGGCGATGGCACTGCGCAGTGCCGGCAAGCCTTCGGGCTGGCTGTAGAACCCACTGTTCTGCGCGATGCGCCGCAGCGCGTCCTGGGTGCAACGTCGCCATTCATCCTGCGGGAACTGATGGCGGCTGGTGGCGCCGCCGATAAATTCGTAGCGCAAGGTGCTGTCGCGCGTGGGGTGGCGCATGGGCGAGGGCAGCGCCTGCCAGGTCGCCAGGTTGGCAGCGCAGGCCAGGTCGGCGCCGGTTTGCAGGCGTTCGGTCTGCGGTGCGCGGGCGTTGACGAAGGTGCCACGGCCGGTCTTGCCGACCAGCAGGCCTTCGTAGGTCAGGGTCGCGTAGGTGTCCGAGACGGTCTTGCGGGACACGCCCAATTGTTCGGCGAGCAAGCGGCTGGGCGGCAATTGCGCACCGGCGGCCAGGCGTCCGGAACCGATGGCTTCACGCAACTGCTGGTACAACTGTTCGGCCAGATCCTTGCGGCCGTGGATCACGATGTGCAGTTCCATGTTTCACCCAGGAGCATTCAATCTGCGCCAAGACTACTCGCTCGCGGGGCGCGCTCAAAATGGTCTCTGCGTAAACCACCGGATTGGCTATAGGGCTTATGCCTTGAGGGCTCTAGGCTAGGTTGTGATTGCATTCGCCGCCTGAGAGCCACCCCATGGAACCTCGTCTGGATTACTACACCGCTTCGCCGCAAGCGCTCAAGGGCATGCTGGTGCTGGAGGCAGCGATCTTTGGCCTGTCCATCGAACAGTCGTTGCTGGAGCTGATCAAGATTCGCGTCTCGCAGCTCAACCACTGTGGGTTTTGCACCGACATGCATTCGATGGCGGCGCGTCAGCGCGGTGAGACTGAGCGACGTCTGTTTGCCCTGTGCGTGTGGCGCGATTCGCCGTTTTTCACGGCGCGGGAGAAGGCCGCGTTGGCCTGGAGCGAGTCGGTGGCGTCGCTGCCGACCTCCAGCGTTTCAGATGAGCTGTTCGCGGCAGTGCGCGTGGAATTCAGCGAGCAGGAGCTGGTGGACCTGACCATGGCGGTGTCCAGCATCAGTGGCTGGAACCGCCTGGCGGTGAGTTTTCGGCAGCAACCGCCGAATGCTTGATCAGGACAGGAAACCGCCGTCCACATTCAGCGACACGCCGGTGGTGTAGCTGGACGCATCGCTGGCCAGGTACAGCACCGCGCCGGCCATTTCGCTGGGGGCCGCCACGCGCTTGAGCGGGATCTGCGCCAGGGCCATTTTCAGGATCGAATCGTTTTTCACCAGCGCCGAGGCGAACTTGGTGTCGGTCAGGCCCGGCAGCAGGGCGTTGCACCGAATGCCGAACGCCGCGCACTCCTTGGCGAACACCTTGGTCATGTTGATCACGGCGGCCTTGGTCACCGAGTAGATGCCCTGGAACACGCCCGGCGAAATGCCGTTGATCGACGCCACGTTGATGATGCTGCCGCCACCGTTTTCGCGCATCAGCTTGCCGGCTTCCACCGACATGAAGAAGTAGCCGCGAATGTTCACGTCGACGGTCTTCTGGAACGCGCCGAGGTCGGTGTCCAGCACGTTGCAGAACTGTGGGTTGGTGGCGGCGTTGTTCACCAGGATATCCAGGCGCCCGAACTGCTCGCGAATGCCGGCGAAGACCTGGGTGATCTGCTCCATTTCACCGATGTGGCAGGCAATGGCCGTGGCCTTGCCGCCGTCGGCGATGATCGCGTCCGCCACGTGTTGGCAGCCCTCCAGCTTGCGGCTGGAGACGATCACGTGGGCGCCTTGCTGGGCCAGCAACTTGGCGATGGCCTCACCGATGCCACGGCTGGCGCCGGACACAAAAGCGATCTTGCCGTCGAGGTCGAACAGGTTGGTCTTGGACATGGGGATTCCTTGTTATGTGCAATCAGAGCGCGGATTTGCCGATGACATTCAGGCTCATCTGCTCCAGCAGCTTGTTCATGTGGATGAACTGCGCAAAGCGTTTGTCCTGGGTCTGGCCATGGAAGAAGCGGTAGTAGATCTGCTGCACGATGCCGGCCAGGCGGAACAGGCCGTAGGTGTAGTAGAAATCGAAATTGTCGATCTGGATCCCGGCGCGTTCAGCGTAGTAATCGACGAACTCGCGGCGGGTAAGCATGCCGGGGGCATTGCTCGGCTGGCGGCGCATCAGTTGCACGGGCGCGGGGTCGCCGGCCTCGATCCAGTAGGCGAGGGTGTTGCCCAGGTCCATCAGCGGGTCGCCGAGGGTGGTCAGTTCCCAGTCCAGCACGCCGATGATCTGCATCGGGTTATGAGGGTCGAGGATCACGTTATCGAAGCGGTAGTCGTTGTGCACGATGCTCGAGGTCGGGTGGTCGGCCGGCATCTTGTCGTTGAGCCAGGCGCGGACTTTCTCCCAGCTCGGCGCGTCGGGGGTCAGGGCTTTTTCGTAGCGGTCGCTCCAGCCACGGATCTGCCGCTCGACGTAGCCTTCGGGTTTGCCCAGGTCGGCCAGGCCACAGGCGTTGTAGTCGACCTGGTGGAGTTCGACGAACTTGTCGATAAAACTCTTGCACAGTGCTTCGGTCCTGGTCGCGTCCAGGCCCAGTTCGGCTGGCAGGTCGGAACGCAGGATGATGCCGTTGACGCGCTCCATCACGTAGAACTCGGCACCGATCACCGCCTCGTCGGTGCAATGCACATAAGCCTTGGGGCAATACGGGAAGCCGTCTTTGAGCTGGTTGAGAATGCGGTATTCGCGGCCCATGTCATGGGCGGACTTGGCTTTGTGGCCAAACGGTGGACGGCGCAGCACGAATTCCTGGCCTGGGTATTCCAGCAGGTAGGTCAGGTTCGACGCACCACCCGGAAACTGGCTGATCGTGGGCGTGCCGCTCAGGCCCGGGATATGGGCCTTGAGGTAGGGATCGATCAGGCTGGCATCAAGTTCTTCGCCGGGGCGAATCTGGGTCGATT
>Ga0153921_1000830_pt1 | contig 14994 bp, 8 predicted proteins | sample TSNJ005MetaG_FD_104691 | JGI IMG/M metagenome (GOLD analysis project Ga0153921, IMG submission 104691) | Attine ant fungus gardens microbial communities from New Jersey, USA - TSNJ005 MetaG | ecosystem: Host-associated > Fungi > Mycelium > Unclassified | place: USA: New Jersey, Brendon T. Byrne... | reverse complement strand
GTTCGATATCACTCAACCCGAAAAACCTTCCCCTTCGCCACAAATGGCAAACGTGCCTGATACGGCATCAGATAAGCGTGCTCCCGTTTCCGTATGCTAAGCGCATCGCACCATCCATCCGTAATAATCAGCAGCGGCGCGTCCTTCGGAAAATCCTCGGCCTTTTCCAGCAAATTGATGCCCGGCGCAGCACCGTACCGCCTCTGCCTTTAACCTTCACTGTCTCAGCAATGTCCTCCGGACGCATATAACCTTGGTCGTAAGCAACCGCGTCACAAAACACCACCCGGACGGCATTAACTTCTCTTGAAATACTGTAGCTTGCTATAGCTCCCAGCGCCTTGGCCAGAAGCTGTCTGTCCATGGAGCCGGAGGTGTCCAGCAGCACGCCAAAGGTTCTGCTGTCGTCACTGGCTCTGTTGCTTACCCAGCTTGGACGTGGAATGTCCGGCGCGGACGACTGTCTTCTGCTCAATCTTGCATAGGAACGGCTTTTCTCTAAAGGCGCGAAGAAGGTGTCAAACCATTTCGCCAGCTCCACATCCCAGGGTATGGGCGGATGGCTTAAAGCCCGTATCTCTTCGATCAAGCCTTCCGGCAGGTAGCCTCTGAACTGCTCATCATGATATACGAGTCCTTGAGAAAGGCTGTTTCTATAAAAATCATCCAAGGTTATTCCTTCACCATGCTGCCGCCAATTTCGGCCGTGCACATCACTGCCCAGAACATCCCCAAGCCCCACGCCCCTAAGGGTGGCCAGCTTTTTTGCCCTGCGCATATCTGTGGCTATCCGGTCATATACGCTTTCAGCCGACAGGCCATAAAGCTCTTTGTCATGCAGCACGCCTATTTGCGGAGGAATACCTATATCCATTTCCACCAGCCAGCCGTTGATTACGTAATCGCAGGCAATATTCCACAACTCAGGCTCCCGGCCTCTTGTCCTTGTATCATGACGTAAACCCGCATGAAGAAATTCATGAGCCATGACAAATTTACATTCCTCAAACGTCAACGCGGCAGCAGGGTTAATGTATATTTCCCTAAGCTCAATGTTGATTGCGGCCACAGCTATTTCCATTCTGCCGCAAAGCATCGGGCTTTCAATCAATTTAAAATTAGCCGCTAAAGCTCCCAGCAAGGGGTAGGAATTGATAAACCATTCTTTAGCTCTGGCAGCATCGGATTTTTTGCGATCAGTATCAGCCAGGCTGTCCTGCAGCCCGGCGGCAACATTGACGGCGGAGGTAACGGCTATAGACATACCGGCCGCCAATTTTGCCTGCCAATCAATTTTTCTTCCAAAATGATCCTTATACTCAACCTTATCAATCATATCCCGCAAACTGTCAGCCGTTCCGAACCCATAAAACTCGTTGCGGATGCCTTCTCGCAGAAATCGGTTATAGAGCTTTTCTTCTGTATTATTATCCAACCCCATAGGATTATTAAAATCCTCCGGTATTTTACCGATTTTTAAATCCGCCAGGAATTTAGCGATAAAGCAATCACACGCGACATTCCATGCGGATTTGTTTTCCCTCATTGGAAAATGGCCCAAGCCCAAATGAAGAAGGCAATGGGCCAGTATATACATCCAGTTTTCCGGTGTGCCTCGCCTTTTTGGATGCGCATAAATTTCTCCGCAGCTAGTTACAACCGCCCAGGCGTTATCCGGACACGGACTGTTTTCATAGCGGTATATGGAGCAATATTCCTCTATGCTGGCAAACATGGGATGTGCTCTTATCATTGATTTGCCAAGCAAAAAGCTTTGCTCGGCTTCGCTGATATGCTTTTTGGATTTATTTTTACTCATTCTTTTTCTCCACCAGCCTGGGCAAATCCCGTACGATTTCAACCATAAACCAATCCGGTAATCCGCTGTCCTCATTGTTTTTAGATACCATCATTTGAGCGATTTCAAAACTGATTTGAGATAGGTCTTTAATCAAGGCTTTCGCCCTATGAGACAGCCATTTATTATTTTCTCCTACATTTTCTTTGGTTGAAGGAAGCTCCTTAATTAATTGCGAACGTAAGGACTGGGCCAGGAAATAAAGCACATCCCTGTCTTCCGGTTTGTGTGGCCAGTTTTCATCTCCGCTGATTATTGCCGTCAGCTTATATTGGTTTTTGATTTGCTTGATGAACGCTTTAAACTGTGTGGCGTGATGGGATGAAAGGCAACCCAGGGACAGCATTTCGACTATTTCAGGAGTAAGATTTTCTCCGTATTCATTTAGCGAGTCGCTCAATATATGCCAGGAGCGAGGAGTGGAAAATGGCTCCTCTGTTTTAGGCGGCGCGGCAAAGAGATGATCCGGACGCATTTTTATGTACTCCAAAATATATGGATGTATGCAGTTTTCAGCTGCCCATTCAAGCCATTCGCGATGAGATGCCTTTAGCTGCACATGAAGCATGCGGTTAATGAGCGCCGAGGACATTGTCTTTACAATAGCGCTGTCGGTGGACCGGTTTCCTGCTCCGATTACGATAGAGCCTTTTGGCATGTGGTACTCTCCGATGCGTCTGTCGTTAATCAGGCTGTAAAATGCCTTCTGCACCTCTTGGGAACAGGCGTTTAGCTCATCCAAAAACAGGCAGTACGGCTCATCCCTCGCAATCATTTTAGGCGGGCAAAACCTTGAACAGTCATCAATGATTTGCGGCACGCCGATCAAATCCTCGGGAGCAATCTGGCTTCCTAAAAGAGAAACACAAGGCATTCCAACCGTATCGGCAAACTTCTCAACGAGAGATGATTTACCTATACCCGGAGCGCCCCAAATAAAAACCGGACGTACCGGCGAAATGTTTAGCAGTAAATCAAAAAGCTGTTTTGGTGTTACTGAACTCGAAATGTTCATTTTTTCTCCATTCTATAATCTTCAATTGTATATTATCAGTCTCCTTCCATCTTTCGTTTTTGATACTGTATATAGTCGGCGGTAATGCTTATCCATTACAATACCAATAGGACGGAAACCGACAAGTTAATGCGGACATATTATTCTTAAAGTGTTTTTTCATAATTATCACCCTGTCTTTATGTATTTTCAGCCGATTGGCTCCATCTATAGTAAAGGATGCAGTGGTAAAATAGAATTAAAGAATCATAACAAATATGTTAAATTTAGAAGATATAAACTAAAAAGCAGTACTGCTGTGCCGCTGCTTCTCTGCTAATATTTCCGCAGGGAAAACAGCCCATGTACCGGATGGTATCGTTAAAAGACAAAAAAATAAGACTTTCCGATAACACCGGAAAGCCTCATCAAATCTACTATGCGGTTGACAGGACTTGAACCTGCACGAGTTTGACCTCACAAGATCCTTAGTCTTGCGCGTATGCCAATTCCGCCACAACCGCTTGTTTACAACAGGACCTATTATAGCATTGGAATTTTTGGCTGTCAAGAATTTTTCCGTTGCTTCGCAGCGCCCTGCCCACCTCAAATTAGGCTCAAAAAATACAATAAGTAGATTTCCCCCTTTTGCTTTGTCCGAACACCTAAAAAACCTAAAAAGTATACTGCATAGTTTGCAAGGATTTACTATGATTGTTTTTTTGCTATAATGTTACCATGAAGCGTGGCGTGGTATAGTAAAAGGAGCGTAGCATGAGAGTGCTGTTTACTAAATCAAAAAAGTATAAAAGTATAAAAAATAAAATGGTCAACAACCAGGCGTTGATCATTATAATGGTAATATTTATCATAACCATAGTAACATATTGGGTATCCCTTAACCTTTTAATAAAGGATACCATGCAGGTTAATTCTGAGCTGGTCAAGGTTATGAACCAGAGCTTTGACGATATGGTGACTTCATTTAAACGTAATTATAATTATATTACCGTCCAGCGGGAGCTTCATTCCCTCTTAAAGGTTGAATACGAAAATGTCAACGACAATCAGTTTCATGTAACTAACGGTCTTATACATAATTTTATTTTAAGCCAGTCTACTTTTATTTATGAAATACATGGGTTTTATTTGTATGATAATTTAGGAAATATGCGTGTAGGCTTCAAGAGAAGCTATGTCCCTGGTGAACCGGATAATATATACCCTGTTCTTTACCCGGAGGATTTTTCACCCTTTGGTAATGTTACAATAAGCGAAAAAGACGGCTCTTTATTATTTAAAAGAAAAATATTGGACATGGATACACAGAAAGGACTTGGATATTCGGTAATAGTCTTTGATAAATCATACATAGAAAAGTATCTTAACGCGGTTAGTCCAAATGAAAACAGGTTTGTTGTTTTATTGGATGAAAAAGGAAGCGTAATAGAACACAGCTATACAAATAACGAGGCCGTAGGGCATATATACGAAAGTGTAAGCACAACCGGCAATGGAAGCTTTATAGAAAATATCGAAGGTCTGGGTAAAAGCGTTGTCACAATAAACACAAGCAAATTAACAGAGTGGAGCATTGTGTCGGTCATTTCGGTCAAGTCGCTTTCACAAAGCTCGGCTACACTGTCCTGGATAATTATGATAATTGGTATATTTGGAGTGATGTTTGGCGTAATATTCACCAATATAAGCACCAAGAGGCTTCTTACGCCTATAACTGAGCTTACAGAGCTGGTTCAGAAGGTGGATTATAATGAAAATTTCAACCTTCAGTTTGAGTACGGCAAAAAGGATGAGATAGGTACTCTTGGCAACAGCTTCAACCACATGGTAAATAAAATAAAGAGCCTGATAACCGAGGTATATTTTGAGGAAATAAAGCGTAAGGAAGCGCAGATGCAGGCGCTGCAAGCGCAGGTTAACCCGCATTTCTTATATAATACGCTGGATTGTATCAACTGGCTTGCTGAATTTAATATGACTGACAAAATCAAGCGGGTTACAATAGCTTTCGCGAATATTATGAAGGCAAGCGCCAGGGACGAAAAGAAAATAATGGTGGAGAGCGAGCTGGAGTATGCAAGGGATTTTCTTACGATATATAAGGTTTCCCTGGATAATAAGTTAAGCTATGAGATTCACGCGGAAGAAGAACTATTAACGCTGATGATCCCTAAGCTTATACTTCAGCCGTTTATTGAAAACGCGGTTGTGCATGGAATTAAGAAACGCCTTGAGGGAGGCTTTATTCAAATAAACGCCTTTAAGAGAAACGATAAAGCAGTTTTCCAAATCATGGATAACGGCATCGGCATTCCGGATAGCAGGCTTAAGGAAATAAGGGAATACGTAGAGAACAGGGACATTCATGGAAGGCTTGGCGGCATAGGAATAAAAAATACGTTGGACAGGCTTTTCATATATTACGGTGAAAATGTTGAGTTTATAATCGAAAGCAGTGAAAGCTTGGGGACACTTATTGAAATTTCTATCGGGCCGGCCGCTTTTTGACCTGCTAAGGAAGAAGGTGCAATATGGAGGATTTATATAAGGTCGTAATAGTAGACGACGAAAGCCTGATAACCAAGGGACTGTCTGAGAAAATAGCTTGGGAAAGTCTGGGATGCCGTATAGCAGGCATAGGAAACCACGGCGTCGAGGGCCTGCGGCTTCTGAAGGAGCACTGCCCGGATATATTGATCACGGATATCATCATGCCGGGCAAAACCGGGCTTGAGTTAGCCGCTTATATCAGTAAAAACAGGATACGTACAAAGATAATCCTTCTTACCGCTTACGAGGAATTTGAGTACGCAAGGGAAGCCATTTCATACGGCGTATCCGATTATATTGTAAAGCCCATTGATAAAGAGGAAATCATTAAGGCCGTTAAAAATATTGTTCAAAGATTAAATTTTCAGCACAAGTTGATATTCGAGCAGGAGCAAAAGGATAAAATCGTGTTGAAAATGAAGCCTATTCTGACGCAGGCAGTTTTGTTCGACAATACGATATATGGAATAAGCCGTGACGAGCTGAGGGAAGTCTACTCCGATATTTATGACCCCAGCTTTGCCAGCGGAGCCGTAGCGGTTATGCGGTTATCGGCATTATCTTATGAGACAAGTCATTCCTCCTTGGAGAATTTAGCAAAATTTTCGATATTTAGCTTTTCAGCAGCGTTTTTAGAAAGGTCGGGCTCTAAAGCCATAATCAAGCAGACGGACGATTTATTTGTGGTGATTTTCGCGTTAAAGAGAAAGGAACAGCTGGAAAGCGCAAAGGAAATTTTACATAGCTTAGTCAGGTATATATACCAGGAAAAGAGCATAGTATGCCACGCTTCAATATCAAGCGTTTACCATGACATATCGCTGATGCACCTTTGCTATCAGGAAGCCAGGCAATTATTAAAAAGAAGCTATTTCAGCGAAGGACCATCGGTCTTTTTAGAAACGCAAATACATGCCGCGGCAAGCAAACCGAAGGTCAAGCTTAATGAGCTTTTTGAAAAAATATCCGAGGGAGATATTGAAAAAGCGGAAATAATATTCAACAACATTGCTTATAAGCTGGAGGCGGGGAAAAATACCGATGCTTCTGTGGAAGTATTTAAGGAAGCCGCGGACGGACTTAATAAAGTTTTGAAAGACTATGGTGATTTCATCACCAAAAGCGTAAGCCATGAGCAATTTAACCTCAACGGCAATTTTATGCGTCATAAGAATTTAATTTTCGAAAAGATAAGGGATATTTGTATTTACATAAAAGCCAAGCAGCGTATAACCGATAATGTAATTTTGCAGATAGAAAGAAATTACGCGGATTCAAGCTTTAATCTTAACAGCGTGGCGGAAATGCTGAGGCTGAATCCTTCGTATTTAAGCAGACTGTTTAAAAAGGACAAGGGTGTGAATTTTTCTAATTATTTAACGGACTATCGTATAGAGCAGGCCAAGAAGCTGCTTCTGACCACGGATTTTAAAAACAGCCGGATCGCGGAAAGGACGGGGTTTTCAGATGAGCATTATTTTTGCAAGGTTTTTAAGCAAAAGTGCTTGTTGACGCCTAAGCAGTACAAGCAGTCAAAAATTTACACCAAAAAATCACAATAAAACATTTTTATAGAATATAGAAAGCACTACAATAATTAAGATAGCAGTTATTGTAGCGCTTTTTTATTCTAGAAATAGGAGGATGGTTTAAAGTGAAATTAAAAGCATTAGTATTGACTATGGTAGTTATTGCGTGCTTATTATCGGCCTGCGGCTCTTCCGGCTCCACAAGCTCCGCAGCCGTTGGCGGAGCGTCTTCAGGGCAAAGCGGCTCTGGCTCCGAAAGCATGGAAAAGAAAAAATTGGATTTTATGTGGTTCAGCGACGGCGTAGAAGGGGAGGTGACTCAAAGCATTATAGACGAATATGAAGCGGCGAATCCCAATATTGAAATCAACCTGATCGAGGTTCCCTACAACGACTATGAGAACCAGCTTAAGATCGCCATTTCCGGCGGGGAGCCTCCGGCGCTGGCAAGGGTGACGTATGTGGGGCTGTTTAAGGACGCGTCCATAACCCTTGACGACTATGTAGACGCGGAAAGCTTCAAGGCGCAGTTCAGCGATTCCCTTGACCCGTTCTATATATATGACGGAAAAATAAAGGGTGTGCCTATAGACACCACGGCCAACGGTCTTATTTACAACAAAACCGCCTTTGAAAAAGCCGGCGTTGAGGTACCGGCCAGCCCCGACGATATTTGGACGATGGAGGAATGGATCGACGCTATGAAGAGGGTTATGGAAAACGGCGGGGTAAAATACGGACTTGTAATTGACAAGACCCCTCACAGGTTTTCAACTCTGTTGTACGGGCAGGGCGGCAGAATACTGTCGGAGGATTTGCAGACTACAGAGATAAACAGTGAGGCCGGAATCAGGACAGTAGATATAATGAAAAGGCTCCATGACGAAGAAATTTGTCCTATGTCCGTATGGGTAGGCAGTGAAAACCCCAACGATATGTTCCGTACCGGACAGGTAGCCATGCACCTTGCAGGCAGCTGGATGATGACGAACTACCGGGATAATATTACGGATTTTGAATGGGGCGTTACATATCTGCCTGTAGGCGTCACCAGGTCTTCTGTACCCGGCGGCAAATATGTTGTCGCGTTAAACAATACTTCGGTAGAACAGGAAGCGGTAGATTTTATCGAATACTACATCTCAAAGGAAGTAAATCAGAAATATTGCTCAGAATCTTTATTCCTGAGCCCCAGAAATGATTTGGCCGATATGGAATTCTCTTTCGGATCGGAATCCTGGCAGATATTCGCGAACGAGCTTGCCAATTCTTCTCCCGACGCGGCCCGGGACTGGGGCTATGCGCAAACCTCAGCTCTGATAAAGGACCCGCAGCTGGACGGAGTAGCTGAGGTGATTCAGGGCAAGGTTTCCTCAAAGGATATGCTGGACAGACTGACGGAAAAGGTAAACGCGGAATTGGTTGAATTAAATTCATAGAGTTTGAACGGAGGGAAATGATGAAAAAATTTATAGCCATATTAACCACAATATCAATTTTATGCTCCTGTATCACAAGCGCGTTTGCTGATGATGTATTCCTTGCAGACTCCGGCGAGCGGAATATTTTAAGTGAAGCGGAGGAGGTTAGCGCTGAGGTACAGATAACCGGTGAAGATAATGGAAACGACACGGAAATAGATCCCATGGTTTTAAATGAGGCTGCGGTAAACGCGGGGAGCATGCAGCTGGCTGCCGCGTATGATATTTCTGGTTATGATGAGGGCGTTACAGTTGAAGCAGACGACAGCTCGCCCACAGGTTACACGGCTACATTCGTATACCGGTATGCGATGACTACAACCCCGCCGAGCCTTGTGCTTTACAGCGACTGCTTTATGTTGTTCACACTTGACGAGGGGACGGATCACCCCTATGAGCCCGAGGAATACGCGCCGGGCATGTATCCCGGAGGCGGCAGCGGCACGTATACCATATACCGTGAGCTGGAGTATACCGGCAACGATTTATGGACCGTCAGAATACCGCTTTCCAGCGGCGCTTATGTCTACAATTATCAAATAACCGACGAAAACGGCGCCACTACCAACAGGCTGGACGACCCTGCCAACCCGACGTTAATAAATACGGCGACAGGCATTAAGAGCTTGTCCAGTATGGTCTACGTACCTTATAACGCTGATAAGCAAGGGACCGGGGAATGGAAGGACCGCTCGGTTGAGTTGCCCAGAACCGACGGGCAAACAGGCGCTGTGGAAACCGTAGCCTATACAGGAGCGGACGGTGATACCCGGGGATTGGCTATTTACCTGCCTTACGGATATGACTCTGACCGGACCGAGCCATACAAGGTGCTGTATATGACCCATGGTAATTCGGGAGACACCCGCGGCAACGAATTGCGATGGATGAACGAGGGCTGCGCGGCCAATATCACGGATAACCTGATTGCGGATGGAAAAATTGAACCCTTCGTCGTGGTTACTATGAATAATCAGGATTTCGGATGGAATTATACCAGAATTGAAAACGACCAATTCAACTATATCATGCCCTTTGTTGAAGCGAATTACAACGTGTCCGACCAACCCGAGGGCCGCGCCTATGCCGGATTGTCTATGGGCGGCTTAACCACCAACAGGATGTATTTTAACCATGCGGACGAATTTGATTACTTTGGAATCTGGAGCTACGCGTGTACAGGTACGGAGCTTAATAATATAGACCAATACGATAACCTGGATTCGCCCGCGCTGATGCTAGGCGCCGGAATGTGGGACTTCGGTCTTGCTCCTGTTAACGGGTTGGCGGCCAAGCTTGATGAAATAGGTATCGAAAATGATAATATAATCGTTCCGGGCGCCCATGATTGGGAGGTATGGCAGCTACTGTACGCCAGCTTCGCGGAGAACTACCTTTGGAAAGCCAAGGAGGCCAATGCTGAGTATGAAGAGGGTGTATTTGTAGAGGCCGATGAGGCTTCCCCCACAGGCTACACGGTTACCTTTGTTTATCGTGATGATACGGCGCAAAAGGTTGAGGTGTACAGCAATTGCTTTAACCTCTTTAAAATTTCGGATGTGGATTTGGAAACCTATCAGCTTCTGGAAGGAAACTCCTATGCTCTGGATGCCTTTGAGCCCGGGATGCATGCCAGCAATGGGGCGATCGGCGTAGATAGTGAAATAGAATATTACTTTGAACTGGAACCGATTTATAATACCGGATACTGGACGACCAGTCTCCCGTTGCCAAGCGGCGCTTTCATTTACAATTATCAAATTACCGACGCCGGAGGAAACGTGACCCGCAGACTTGATGATCCTGCCAACCCTACGATGGTTAATCCGCGAACAGGCCTTAAAAGCTTGTCGAGCATCTTCTACGTCCCGTATAATGAAGCGAAAATGGGAACAGGCGACTGGTCGGACTACTCGGTAGAGCTGCCCAGATCCGACGGCCAAACAGGTACGCTTGATTTTGTCATGTATGAAGACAAGTATTACACTTATGCGGCGACAGACGAGTATACCGACAGCCGTCCGCTGGTGGTCTATCTCCCGTATGGCTACGACGCAGACCGGGAAGAGCCCTACAAGGTGCTGTATCTGTCCCACGGCTATTCCTCTGATAGATACGGAAGTGAGCTGCGATGGATGAACGAGGGCGATGTCCCCAACATCATGGATAATCTGGTCGCGGAAGGTGAGGTTGAACCATTCGTAATTGTGACTATGGACAATAACGGCACAGGTCGCAGCTGGAACCTGCCTGTCATTATGGCTGATCTGGTGGAAGAGCTGATGCCCTATGTAGAAGCGAACTATAACGTGTATGATACGCCGGAAGGGCGCGGGTTCGCGGGGTTCTCCATGGGCGGCTTGACTACTACTAACGTATATTTCAACCATGCTGATAAATTTGGTTATTTTGGAATTTTCGGCGGATCAGCCGCAACCATAACGGATTTGAGCTCGTACGGGAATTTGAACATGCCGAAGCTGGTACTTGGCGGCGGTATGTGGGACTTTGGCATGAGAACCGCGTCTATGGGCGTAAAGCATCTGATGAAGACCTTGGATGGTGCAGGGATCGGCTATGATACTCTGCTTGTACCGGGGGGCCATGATTGGAATACCGGGCAGCAGCTGTTCACCGGCTTTGCCAGAGACTACCTGTGGAAGTCTGATGAGAGCGATGACGGTATCGACTACAGCGGCTATGACAAAGGCGTAACGGTAGAAGCTGACGAGAATTCTCCCACCGGATACTATGCGACCTTTGTTTATGAAGACACAACCGCGGCTGCCGCGAAGGTGGAGCTTTACAGCGACTGCTTCTATCACTTCACTCTTGAAGATGGTTTTAGCAATCCCTATAGCCCCGAGAATTATAAAGCAGGGATGTATCCTGCCGGCGGCAGCGGCGACACCACCTGCTATGTCGTGATGAAAAAGCTGGGCAATGATCTGTGGGGCGCGCGAGTTCCACTGTCCAGCGGCGCGTTTGTCTACAACTTTCGTATCACGAATCCGGATGGTTCAACCACCTCCCGTCTGGATGACCCTAACAACCCCACACTAACCAACACAGCGACGGGGATCTCCAGCTTGTCCAGCATGGTCTATATCCCGTATAACTCCAAGACCATGGGAACAGGCGACTGGTTGGATCGTTCACTTGAGCTGCCCCGGACCGACGGAAGAAAGGGTATCGTGGAGACCGTAGCCTATACGGGAGCTTCCGGGGATACTCGCGGTCTGGCGGTGTATCTGCCCTACGGATACGATGCAAACCGGGCCAAGCCATACAAGGTGCTTTATATGTCCCATGGTAATTCAGGCGACGCCCGCGGAAACGAATTGCGGTGGATGAACGAGGGTTGTGTTGCCAATATCACGGATAACCTTATCGCTGCCGGAAAAATTGAACCCTTCGTCGTGGTTACTATGAATAATCAGGATTTTGCATGGGATTATGCTAAAATTGAAAATGAGCAATTCAACTATATCATGCCTTTTGTGGAAGCCAGCTATAACGTGTCCGGCAAACCGGCCGACCGGGCCTTTGCCGGGCTGTCGGCGGGCGGCATGACTACCAACCGTATGTACTTTAACCATGCGGATGAATTTGATTATTTTGGTATCTGGAGTTATGCATGCATAGGTACGGAGCTTAATAATATAGACCAATACGACAACCTGGATTCGCCTACGCTGATGCTTGGCGCCGGTATTTGGGATTTCGGTCTTGCTCCTGTTAACGGGTTGGCCGATAAGCTTGATGGAATCGGCATAGCTTATGATAACATAATTGTACCGGGCGCACACGACTGGGAGGTATGGCAGCTGCTATACGCTGTTTTTGCTCAAGATTATCTCTGGCAGAATGAAGGCGGCGATGATGATCCATCCGATGGTCCCGGTACTGGTACCAAGGGCGGAAGCGGAAGAGGCACCAGCGTGATCAGCGGCGCCAGAATAGGGATCAGCGGTAAATCTTCCGACTCGCCCGCAGCCGCAGCTTCATCGCCGATCCAAAATATTGGAACCGGTATCGGCAGGGGCTTCAGCGACGTACCTGCAACTTACTGGGGATACGCGGCCATTGCCTATCTTTTAGACAATGGGATAGTAAGCGGCTATGAGGACGGAACCTTCCGGCCCGGTGCGGAAATCACCAGAAGTGAGTTTATTACTATACTCGTAAACGTAATGGGATGGAGCGGTGCAACCAGCGCCCAGCTTGAGGCCGCAGCGGCTCACTTTGCCGATTGGTCTTCAATTCCTGCCTGGGCAAGGGAATTCTGGGCTTTGGCTTACGCCAATGGTCTGGTGACAGGCTCGCTTGCCAATGGCCTGTACTACACAGACGCCGGCAGAAGCATCAGCCGTCAGGAAGCCTGCGTGCTGCTCTCAAAGCTGCTGGGCGAAGGAACGAAGGACGTGATCTTCAACGACGCCGGCCAGATTGCTTCCTGGGCAGCTGAGTCTGTGCGGAAGTGCGCGGCAAACGGATTGGTTTCCGGTTATCCGGATAACACATTCAAGCCGGCTAATCCAATAACCCGGGCGGAAAGCGCAGCTATTTTGTACGCGTATTTGACCAGATAATCGTCAAGCTTATACTTTGGAAGGGGCTGTTGCAAAACAGCCCCTTCCTTTACGTCTAAGCCGAATGGCTTTTATCCGACATACCGCCGAATTATGGTAAAATCAATTGATGTTCTTCTGTTCTTCTGTTTTTGCTGCTGTCCTTATTTCAAATTGAAAAATTCTTATAAAAAAATGAACCGTTTGAAATCTCGCGACTATTTACATGTGTACGGGATTTTGAAAGGAGGACCATTTGGAAACATTGCGCGCAATAAAAGGCAATCAGACAAATCCACGTTTTATGTATGCGGATTTAGTGGACGAGTATAGTGATACGGTTTATAGGTTTTGCCGGAGCCTTACATATTCCAGAGAGGACGCCGACGATTTATTTCAAGAAACATTTTTAAGGGTGTTTGAACAGCAATCAAAGATAAGCGTTTCGGACAATCCGCAAGGTTTTCTCTTTTCCACCAGCGTTTACGTATGGAAAAGCTGGAAACGCAAGTACGCGCGGCGCAATCGATTAGCTCCTGTCCTGCCGCTGGATGAGGCTGTCGCAAGCGAAGCTAATATGGAAAATGATTTTATGGAACAGGAAGAAACCCGTATTGTTCGTGAACTGGTGGAAGCCCTGCCTGAAAAATTTAAAATTCCGGTAATCCTGTACTACACCATAGAAATGAATGTGTCAGATATCGCTTTAACCTTAAAGCTCCCTGCGGGTACGGTCAAAAGCAGATTGTTCAAAGCGCGGAAGCTTATTAAGAAAGGATTGGGTGAGGTTCAATATGAAAAATAATCACGACAATGTTGATATGCTGCTCAGGAGAACCTTAAGCATTACGGAAACGCCCGACCCGGAGTTGGTGCAAAGAGTAAAATACAATATAATTAAGGAGGAATACGTTTTGAATAAATCCACTGTCAGACGTTCTTTCGGTACGGTTGCCGCTGCTGTCACGGCGTTTGTGCTTATCACTACCACCGCGCTTGCGGCCTGGTATTTTCTAAAACCGAGTGAAGTTGCCGACAAATTTGAGAACTCCGCCTTGAGTGCGGCGTTTGAGAGCGAAGGCGCCGTCAACATCAACGAGTCCGTCACTTCCGGGGACTATATCATTACGCTGCTTGCTATTGTATCAGGAAAGGACATTACGGACCATCCGGCTTATAGCAATGGGGAGGTGCTCAGTGACCGCACCTACGCGGTAACCGCCATTCAAAAAGCGGACGGCAGCCCAATGCCGGCAACTATGGATGATGATTACGGAAACCCGCCTTTCTATGTTTCTCCCTACGTCAAGGGCTTAAAGCCTTGGCAGGTCAATGCGCATACAATGAACGGCGGTTATTCCGAAATAGTGATTGACGGGGTTATGTATCGCATACTCGACTGCGACGGGATAATGATGTTTGCCGACAGGGGCGTGTATATTGGAATAAGCACCAGCTCGTTCTATGATTCACAGGCGTTCAGCTTCAATGAGCAAACGGGCGAGCTCAAAGCCAACCCGGATTATGACGGTTCAAGCGTGGTTTTCAAACTGCCGCTTGATGAAAAATATGCTGACTCTGAAAGAGCGGAGCAATACCTGAAAAGTCTTGAGGCGCCGTCTGGCGACAATGAAAATTCAAATAGTGACATTGCCGGATACGAGATTGAAGGCATCTGGGATAATGCTATAGCAGTTGACTCTACGGTCAGAGAGCTCACTGTTGGCGCAAACGGCGAGATCAACTATACTTATGATTGCGAGTATGGCAGCGGAACCGTTATTGCAATGTTTGACGATTGTTTTGGGGATAGCGAAGCAGCACGATCTAAAATTGTGGCTATAATGCAAGACGATAACTCCATGTATGCCGTTCGTTTTTCGATGGACGATCAGGGTGTTATTACCGGCGCGATAGTAATACTTGAATAATACGAAGATTTTCAGTGGAAGAGCTACCCGAGAATCCCCGAGAAATCCTGAAAAACTTG
>Ga0153921_1000828_pt1 | contig 15025 bp, 14 predicted proteins | sample TSNJ005MetaG_FD_104691 | JGI IMG/M metagenome (GOLD analysis project Ga0153921, IMG submission 104691) | Attine ant fungus gardens microbial communities from New Jersey, USA - TSNJ005 MetaG | ecosystem: Host-associated > Fungi > Mycelium > Unclassified | place: USA: New Jersey, Brendon T. Byrne... | reverse complement strand
TAACCGCCGGATATTACATTTTCTTCCAGGGTTACAATCAATTTATGATTCATTAACGCCGCAGAAACAGCTTCCTCATCAATAGGCTTCACAAAGCGGGCATTAACCAGACTGACCTGGTATCCCAGCCATTTCAACTGGTCACGTACCTCTTCAGCGGCTTTAACCATGCTTCCTACTGCAAACAGAGCAATTTCACTTTCCTGATATATCCACTCTGCCTTTCCATATTCAATAGGTGCCCGATATTCCTTAAGACCGGCATAAGCTTCTCCCCGGGGATATCGTATGGCAATAGGTGCTCCGAAATTAACCGCAAACTTAAGCATATCTGATAATTCCCATTTATTCTTGGGCGCACAGATATGCATATTGGGTATGCAGGATAAATAAGACAGGTCAAACAATCCCTGATGAGTCTCCCCGTCGCTTCCTACCAGACCGGCTCTGTCGATGGCAAAGATAACCGGAAGATTCTGGATACATACATCATGCAGAATCTGGTCATAAGCCCTCTGCAAAAAGGAAGAATAGATTGCCACCACCGGCTTCAGTCCGCCCGCAGCCAGACCGGCAGCAAATGTCACCGCATGTTCTTCCGCAATCCCCACATCAAAAAAACGCTCCGGAAATCTGTTGCGGAATCTCTTAAGACCGGTACCATCCGGCATAGCGGCTGTGATCGCCACCACCTTCTCATCCCGCTGGCCCAGCTTGCACATAACCGTGGAAAAAATATCCGTATAATTTGCTGTTGTTCTGGGATGTGCCGGCAGTCCGGTTTCAATAATAAAGGGTTCTGCTCCGTGGAAGCGTGCCGGATGCCGCTCCGCAGGACCATAGCCTTTTCCTTTTTCTGTCAGTACATGAATCAGTACGGCACTTTTAACCCTTCTGGCTTCCTGAATTGTACGCAGCATACCGGCAATATCATGTCCGTCAACAGGACCCAGATAAGTCAGACCCATATCTTCAAATAACATTCCCGGAATTACCAGATGCTTGAAGCTGCTTTTGGCACGCCGCAGGGTGGACACCACATTATTACCGCCGGGCGTCCCCTTCAGTGCATTATAAATACCTTCCTTAAAATCCAGATAACCGGTTGCTGTCCTGACATTATTCAGATATTTGGATACACCGCCCACATTCTCTGAGATCGACATGTTATTGTCGTTTAATATAATGATAAAATTGGTTTCCAGTTTTGCCGCATTATTCATGGCTTCATAAGCCATTCCGCCGGTCAGGGAACCATCTCCCAGCACCGAAACCACCGTATACTTTTCTTTTTTGATATCCCGGGCTTTTGCCAGACCAAGACCGGCTGAAATGGAGGTGGAACTGTGCCCGGTATCAAAAGCATCACAAGTACTTTCTTTCCTCTTGGGAAATCCGCTCATACCATGATACTGGCGCAGACCGTCAAAACCGTTCATGCGTCCGGTTAAAAGCTTATGGGTGTAGGACTGGTGCCCAACATCCCATATTAACTTGTCCTCTGGGAAATTCAAAGAAAGATGAAGGGCCATTGTCAGCTCCACAGCCCCCAGATTGGAGCCAAGATGTCCTCCGGTCACACTGATCTTCTCAATCAAAAAATCCCGGATCTCCTGAGCCAGATCATCATAATCTGCCTGATTTATATTTTTAATATCATTTTCTGTTTTGATTTGTTCTAACAGCATGTATATTACCTCTATCGGTTTTATTCTGTGCTTATTCAGTTACTGTTCACAGGACAGTCATTCCGCGAGGTGTTCTTGTGCAACGCGAAGCGTGTTACTGACCACTGAGTGAACAGTAATTTTATCTACGCCTTCTGGTAAGCATTTCTGCCAGGGCTTCCAAAAACTCACTATTTCCCTCAAAGCTTTTCAATATACCCACTGCTTCTTCTGAAAGACGCAGTACGTCATTCTCCGATTTTTCCAGTCCATTTACCGTGACATATGTCTGCTTATGGTTCTTTTCATCACTTCCCACCGGTTTGCCCAATTCATCGCTGTCACCGGTCACATCCAGTATATCATCCTGAATCTGGAAAGCCAGACCAATACTTAAGGCACATTTCTCAATCCTCTCCACCTCTGCTTCACTGGCACCGGCCAGAACTGCTCCGATCATCATGGATGCCTGTATCAATGCCGCAGTCTTGTTCTCATGAATGAACAACAACTGCTCTTTCGTAACCGCAGCCAGCTGATTCTCTGCTTCAATATCTGCAGTCTGTCCGCCAATCATGCCATAAATCCCGCTTTTCCTTGCCAAAATATACATCGCTCTGGCGATCGCCTGCATTTTTTCCGACGGCATCTTCTTCTCTTCCATATCCTGATGTAAAGGAAATGCCTGCAAAGCGGTCTCATAAGCGTAATTCAACAAAGCATCCCCTGCCAGAATCCCCATTCCCTCTCCAAATACCACATGGGTGGTTTTACGTCCCCGGCGAAACTCATCATTATCCAGTGCCGGCAAGTCATCGTGAACCAGAGAATAAGTATGGATCATCTCAATGGCAGCCATAAAGGGATCGATTTCAATTCCTTTCCCATGAAATAAGCGGTATGTCTCCTGCATAAGCAGCGGTCTGAGTCTTTTGCCGCCGGACTTAATACTATAATTCATTGCACGCAGCACCGTCTCCTGGTATCCTGTTTCTTCCGGTATCCATTTTTGTAAAATTGCTTCTATAGCTTGTGTTTTCTCATTTAATAATGTTTGAAATTCCTGTTTCTCCATATTCCCCTCTCTTGGTGTAAATGCGGCTTATTCAAATTCTTCCAGCCTGCCCTCGGTTGTCAGCCTCATGACCTTCTTCTCCACTCTGTCAATCTGCTCATTACATTCCTTCAGAATCTGCATCCCCGCACTATAAGCAGTAAATGCATCCTCCAGTGTTATTTCCTGATCTTCCATCTGTTCTATCAGGTTCTCCATCCTGGTAAAATTTTCTTCCAGGCTGACCTGCTTTTCTTCTACTCTTTTTCCCATGGAATGCTCCTTTTCTGTGTAGTGCCCTTTCTCCATGGAGTGTTCTCCCTCCATATTACCTTTGCCCCCATACTTCCATCCTGTACTCTTATCTTAAGTTCCTGTCCCACTTCCACATGACTGATGGAACGGATATTTTTACCTGCTTCATCTTCCACATAGGAATACCCGGTTGACAACTTTTCAAGAGGAGACAGACGTTTCATCTGTTCCGCAAAAAGGGCTATCCTATGTCTGCGTTCCCGTATAACACCCTGCATCAGCTCCTGAAGCCGTTCTTCCAGGCGCACAGCATAATTCCGCTGTTCCCGGATACGGCTTGCCGGGCTTAAATGGCGAAGCTGCATTTCATAATAACGAAGCTGTTCCCTTTTCTTCTGAAGATGCCTGTCCATCAACCGATTAAAAGTAACTTCACAGGATTTGAAATCGCTTAATAACTGTTTGATATCATAAACCGCCAGTTCAGCAGCTGCTGAAGGCGTCGGGGCTCTCAAATCTGCAACATAATCAATAATCGTGGTATCCGTTTCATGGCCAACCGCAGATATAACAGGAACCGTACAATCAAATACCGCCTGAGCCACAATCCGTTCGTTAAATCCCCACAAATCCTCAATGGAACCGCCGCCTCTGCCCACGATCATCACATCCACCCTCAGTTTTTCCAGTGCACGGATTCCATTAACAATACTCCCCGGCGCCGCTTCTCCCTGTACGATAGCCGGATACAATATAATCTGTACATAAGGATTTCTCCTTTTTGCAATCTGAATGATATCCCGAAGCGCCGCTCCTGTATCCGCCGTAACCACCCCAAGTGTTTTTATATGACTGGGTATCCTCTGCTTATATTCCGGAGCAAACATACCCAGCTCCTCAAGCTCCTTCTTCAGCTGCTCAAATTTTTCATAAAGCAGTCCCGCACCATCCAGCACAATCTGCTTTGCATAAAGCTGATATTTGCCATCCCGCTCATATACATCTATCGTGCCGCCCGCAACCACCTGCTGTCCTTCCTGCATCCGGAAAGAAAGACCTGACCGGTTACCGGCAAACATAACGCAGTTCATGGTACCCTTACTATCCTTTAACGTAAAATAAATATGTCCAGAGGAATGATATTTACAGTTGCTCACTTCTCCCTTAATGAAAAGTGCCTGCAGCATATAATCCTGCGTGAACATATTCTTTATATAAGAATTCACTTGTGAAACAGTATATACATTCTTTATGATTATCACCAGGCCTTATACAAATTTTGCCAGAATGGCATTTACAAAACTGCCGGAATCCTTCTGGCCATACTTCTTGGCTATATCCACAGCCTCATTGATCGCCACACCGGCAGGTATTTCTTCATCATACAACATCTCATAAACAGCAAGGCGCAAGATTGTCAGTTCCACCTTGCCTATACGTCCGGTATCCCAGCTCACTGTCTTTTCATTGATCATGGCATCAATTCCTGCAATCTTTTCCTGAATCATACCGTATTTACCCGATATATAAAGACTGTCTTTCTCCGATACCACCTCTTCTGTATCTTCAAGAAGCAGCGTTACCTGCTCCGGCATATCTTCCAGTGAATGAAATTCCACACGGAACAATAGCTTGAAAATCTGTTCTCTTTGCTCGCGTCTGCCCATATGTCCTAATTATCCTTTTTCATATTCACACCGGCAATGCGGATATTTACATCTGAGCAGGTAAGGCCGGTCATATTTTCAATTGCTGTCTTCACTTTGCACTGAAGCTTCTGGCTGGTGGCTGGAATATTATATCCATAATCCAGAATCACTGCAAGGTCCACGGTTACATTCCCTTCCAGTACATCCACCCGTACGCCCTTGGTCTGGCTCTTTCCCCAGATATTGCCGGCCATGGAGGACACGCCCTTCACTTCCATAGCTGCCAGGGATGCGATCATAGCCACTACGTCATCGGCAATCTGCACCTCACCCAGGGCTTCGTCATTCTGAAGCACAACACTCTTACGATCTATTTCTTTTTCCATCTATATGACCTCCTGCATATTTATACCTTTTCCATTATATTTACTATTATTCCTGCCTTTCAGATGATTATAACATACTCCTTATTCATTTGTCATCCTAAAATAAATTTATACTTTTGTTTCGGGTACTGATGGGGGGGTGAGAAGTCCGGACGAGTGAGGTACAGGTCTGGTTTTCCGGCAGCGGGACAGGACACATGGGGAATTATCACATTGGGAAGGCGTAAAGAACACGCAGGGAGGGCTTACAGCAGCTTTTGCAGTGCGGAAAACTTCGCTCAGAATATCTAAATAACATTTTTTTCGGTTGCTTTTGTCTTTCGCTTCTTCCGGTTCGGGGCGACACGCACGTAAATATTCGGCAGCTATATTTACTGAACCGTGTCGCGGCTCCCTGTCTTTTTGACCGAAAAAAATCTTATTAAGATATTCTAAGAGCTTGTCGTCATGCACTGTAAAAGCTGCTGTAAGCCCTCCCTGTGTGTTCTTTACGCTTTCCCAATGTGATAATTCCCCATGTGTCCTGTCCCGCTGCCGGAAAACCAGACCTGTACCTCACTCTGAATATCTCAACGTCAGTACAAGGAAATATGTTGGCGGCGGGTATGGGGTATTGGTTAGTTATAGTGTTTATTAGGGCTTTGTTTTTGGGCAATATAGGCAGAGAGGGAAGGGTGTCGGAGAGGTCGGTTTATAGAGGTTGGCTGGATTGTTGGAGCGATTTAGAAGTTGAAAAAGGATATGCGGATGGAGAGGAGTTGATGATGCCAGGGATACGCTCGTTTCACTCAGGAGGAAGCGGGTAAAGAACTCTTGGTATTTCATGTGTATCCCGAGGTTTGTTTCCTGTATAGGAAAAGCAGCTGTGTTTAACTGCTGCTCATACGTTTTTTAGATAAATATCTCTCCACAGTGCGGTTATGTACACAGATTCCTGTATGTTCCTTCATGAGGTTATTAATCTCTGATACAGATGCGGCAGGATGATCCGCCTGGTAACGGTCAATGAAATTCCTTCCTGGCTCAGTTAATTTGTGTGCACCCTTAGGTCCGGTCTTACCGGGGAGCAGAGCCTGCATCCCTCCTGCATCATAAGCAGACCGCGTATTATAAAAAGACTCTCTTGAAAATCCGAACTGTTGTGATGCTTCGGTGACAGTATATTCGCCTACGTAAACACTCCGCAGCATCTCATACTTAACCTGGATCAAATCATGGGGATCAAAAAAATTCCCTTTTTGGAAATGAGGTGCAATCACATCCTCATGCTTCGGATTATAAGTTCCAATCTCCTTCAATACATCGTTCTTCCCCATTGGCACTACCTCCTAATAAATTAATTATTTCACAGCAATCATTAAATGTCAATAAAGATATACCATGAAATCCGATTAGAGATATGTTCCTTTGAGATATGTAAAATTAAAAATTAATATGCACACAAATACACAACATAATCACATTGCAGCATAACATAATTAACCTGCTTCTCCTCTATCATAAGAAGGGTTCCTCTAAGAGCCACAAACTCTTCATATCTAAAATCAGCTCGTCCAGTTAATATAATATTTACTTGTCTTCCCTATAGTCACAATAAACATTATAAATAACCAGTCCCCATACCCCTAAAATTGTTTCCTTCTACTGACGATGAGATAATCAGAGTGAGGTACAGAACTGGTTTTCCGGCAGCAGGGGGCACAAGGCACAAATACGAATTATCAAAATATGAATCATCGCAATGTGAGTCATCGCAATGCGAGTCATCGCATTAGGAAGGCGTACAGAGCACACGAAGATGGTTTACAGCAGCTTTTTCAGTACATGACGATAAGCCCTTAGAATCTCTTAATAAGATTTTTTTCGGTCAAAAACACAGGGAGCCGCGACACAGTGAAGCAAATAGAGCTGCCGAATATCTACATATGTGTCGCCCCGAACCGAAAGTAACGAAAGACAAAAACAACCGAAAAAAATGTTATTTAGAGATTCTGGGCGCAATCTTCCGTACTGAAAAAGCTGCTGTAAACCATCCTCGTGTGCTCTGTACGCCTTCCCAATGCGATGACTCGCATTGCGATGACTCACATTGGGATGATTCGCATTGTGATAATTCGTATTTGTGCCTTGTATCCCCTGCTGCCGGAAAACCAGTTCTGTACCTCACTCGTCCGGATTTATCACTCCCTCCCCTCACCTCAGGAAAACACATCTTAAGGCATCCAAAATGTTAAAGACAACTGTTTTTCATTCTGGGCATATGCTATCGTACCTTCCGGTGCCGCCAGGTAGTCAAAAATTTTCTGGTCTTCTATCAGGGATTTGCTCATCTGGGTATAGACTGCCGCATCCGCACATTTTAGTGTGATGTCCGTCTTATTCTGTCCGGCTGCATCAGTAAATACCTGGCGCAGATGTTCCAGATCAAAGTTGTTGAAATAAAGGCCTTCTCTGACATAATAGTTTGCTTCCAGCGAAGTACACAGGGGCATCGGCACGATTGAGCCCACCTGATGGGTCTGTGTAATCTGCGCGGTGGTAACACACAGATAATCATAATTGATTTCCGGCAGGTATCCCGCCATTTCTGCTTCCGCCACATCTTCCAGCTGGTAGGAGGCATCCCCCCAGGTGGCATCCATATAATAGTAACCACCATCCACTTTTACCAGATTCCAGGCATGTCCTTCACCATTATTGACAATCCCCATGACGATGGTACTCTCTATTCCCAGATGATTCAGCAGGTATTGGGCTGCCTTGGCATATCCCTGGCAGACAGACGCCTGGTTTACAAAGACAGAATAAATATTCTGATTGTCGGGAGCTGTCAGATCATATTCCGTATTCCGGATCAGGATCTCGTAAATATATTTTACTTTCTCGTATTCATCTGCATCCTGGCTGATTCCATTTATCATTTCTCCGGCTGCCGCTTTGATCTCCAGACTCCGCTTTATTGCTTCGTCCCTTGTCATGCTGTAGGTTCCGGTAAATTCCAGTTTAACCAGTTGGTCTTGTCTGGAGTATTTTGTATAGGTATATCCTTCCACATAAAAATATTCCGGATGATCATTCAGTACACATTGGAAGATTTTGTCAATATCCGATTCATCAAGTCCAGCCTCCAGGCCCCCGGCGCTGAGCTCTTGTTTCTCAAGCATCCTGCCCAGGGTATCCACCATATCGCGATACCAGATCTGCTCTGTTTCAGTAAGAGAATCGTATGCATAATGGCCAGCCAATTCGTCAGTAAAGCCAGGGATATCCGGGACCGCTTTTTTATGCTCTTCCGAAGTTCCTGAAATATCCTGTTCTGTGTCCGGCATGGCTTCTTCTGATGTTGCTGCCGTATTGCCATCGGCATTTTCTGCTTCTTTGCCGTCATTTGTCTCTTCTGTGTTTTCGGCAACTTCCAGACTCTCCAGGCTTACACCGGCCAAAAAATATTCGGCTGCCTGCATAACAGAATCAATTGCCTGACATCCGGTAAGAACCAGACATATGCTTATCATTATGAATGTTGAAACAAACCGTAATACCGTTTTCTTCATACAAGCTCCTAATTAATTCAATTTAATTCCTTCCAAATTCGGTAAGCACCAGTCCTTTATTTCTATCAAGGACCATCTTGATACTCCAGGGGTTAATGAACAGTAGTAGAGGGTTCCCTTTTCTGTCTTTCACCTTTTTCATGTCGGAAGTGCCTGCCAGCTTGTCCGGATTTATTTCTTCCCTGGGATGTCCCTCTCCCATACTCTCAATCCAGCGGATATGCTCATAAGGAAGGTTCTCTAGTCGTATTTCCACGTTATACTCATTTTCCAGCCGGTATTTCAGTACATCAAACTGTAGGACACCTACAACGCCTACAATGATTTCCTCCATACCGGAGTTATATTCCTGAAAAATCTGAATTGCACCTTCCTGTGCAATCTGTTCAATCCCTTTCACAAACTGCTTGCGCTTCATGGTGTCCATCTGGCGCACCCGTGCAAAATGTTCCGGGGCAAAGGTAGGTATGCCTTCGTAAGTAAATTTCTCCCGGGGGGTGCAAAGTGTATCTCCAATGGAGAAAATCCCCGGATCAAATACGCCTATGATATCACCTGCATAAGCTTCTGATAAAATTTTACGTTCATCTGCCATAATCTGCTGAGGCTGGGAAAGCCGCATATTCTTCCCTCCCTGTACATGGCAGACCTCTTTAGAAGCATCAAATTTGCCGGAGCATATCCGCATAAAAGCGATTCTGTCCCGGTGGGCTTTATTCATATTGGCCTGTATCTTAAAGATAAAGGCACTGAAATCATTTGCGGCAGGATCGATCATTCCGGTGTCTGCTTTCCGCGGCAGCGGCGTTGTGGTCATTTTGAGAAAATATTGTAAGAAGATCTCCACGCCAAAATTGGTTAGTGCGGATCCAAAAAATACCGGGGTCAGATTTCCTTTCCTTACTTCTTCCAAATCAAATTCCGCACTGGCTCCATCCAGAAGTTCTATTTCCTCCAGCAAGTTGTCCGTTGGTCCGTCTCCTATTACTTTTCGAAGATGTTCTGTCTCTGTGTCCGGAATCTGGGTAACCGAGCCTTCTTTTGTGCCTTTTTCCGTATCGGAATAAGTGATCACACATTTCTGACTGCGGTCATATACGCCCTTAAACTCCTTGCCTGAGCCTATAGGCCAGTTAACGGGACAGGTTGCGATACCCAGTTCTTTCTCTATTTCATCCAATAATTCAAAGGTGTCGCCGGCATCCCTGTCCATTTTATTAATAAAGGTAAAAATAGGGATCCTGCGCATTACGCACACCTTGAACAGCTTTCTGGTCTGGGCTTCCACTCCTTTTGAGGCATCAATGACCATCACCGCCGAATCTGCTGCCATCAGCGTACGGTAGGTATCCTCTGAAAAGTCCTGATGTCCGGGCGTGTCCAGAATATTGATACAATAATTATCATATTCAAACTGCAGGACAGAGGATGTCACGGATATTCCTCTTTCCTTTTCTATCTCCATCCAGTCTGACACGGCATGTCTTGCCGTAGCCTTTCCTTTTACACTGCCGGCCAGATTAATGGCGCCGCCATACAGAAGGAACTTTTCAGTCAATGTGGTCTTTCCCGCATCGGGATGGGAAATAATCGCAAAAGTCCTTCGTCTGTATATTTCTTCTTCATAATTACTCACTTATGTGTCTCCTCCAGGTTCTATGGTATTACAGGCATCACTGTTTACAGCAGTGTGCAGCATTCCTTCTCCTGCAAATGCAGGGTTTATTCCGAAATATTGTAACACAGTTGCCCCTATATCTGCAAAGGTTTTTCGCGTTCCAAAATTAATAGGTGATATAGCTTCCCCATACATTAAAAAAGGCGTATACTCCCTGCTGTGATCTGTAGATACCAGATAACCGGGATCACATCCGTGATCCGCTGTAATCATCAATATATCTTCCTTACGCATTTTATGAAGGATTTCCGGAAGCTTCTCGTCAAAAAAGGTCAGTGCTCCGGCATATCCGTCTATATCATTGCGGTGGCCATAAAGCATGTCATAATCCACCAGATTGGTAAAGCAAAGCCCTTCAAAGTCCTGATCCAGCAAGGACAAAACAGTTTCAATGCCCTGGGCATTTCCTTTGGTGGGAATGGCTTCTGTAATTCCCTGTCCGGCAAAAATATCCTTGATCTTACCTACCGATATCACCTGATATCCCTTTTCCTTCAGCTGATCCAACATGGTAACTCCCGGCGGCAGCAATGAAAAATCATGTCTGTCGGAGGTTCTTGTATAATTGCCGGTCTCACCGGAAAACGGTCTGGCAATCACCCGTCCCACGCCATGCTCACCCTGAAGTAATGAGCGGGCAATTTCACAATAGTGGTACAGCTCTTCAACCGGTACCACATCCGTGTGAGCGGCAATCTGAAATACACTGTCCGCAGAAGTATATACGATCAGTTTTCCGGTCTTAACATGCTCATCTCCGTATTTCTGTATTACTTCTGTGCCGGAATATGGGCGGTTGCACAAAACCTCTCTTCCGGTTTTCTGTGAAAATTGATCAAGTATCTCTTCCGGAAATCCATCGGGGTATACAGGCAGGGGATTCCCCGAATATATACCGGCTATCTCCCAATGGCCGATGGTGGTATCTTTTCCTTTGGATGCTTCCGTCATGCGCGCAATAGCTGCCGTATAACTTTTATGGGAAAGACCTGTTACCCATTTTTTTGCCGGAGTACCTGCATTTTCAAGGCCTTCCCTCACCCCTTCAATATGAAACAGTCCCAGCTTTGCCATATTGGGTAAATGAAAAGATGGGCTGGAGGAAACACTTCGCAGCGTATTTACATCAAGATCTCCATACTGCGGTGCATCCTCCATCCCTCCAATACCAAAACTGTCAAGTATAATTAAAAAGACTCTTTTCATAATCCGGTACCCTTTCCTTTCGTATCTTCTGCAGCCAACCGGAAATTCCGGTCACGTAAAGTATACAATTACTACTCATTGAATAGTATCAAGTATACCACATTTTTATGTATTGTACACAATTTCCTGCATATTATTGCATTGCTATTATTACAATAATATTATTGCATTACTATTATTGCCTTACTATTGCTGCAATAATATTATTGTACTACCGTGCATATAACGATGTTCTCAGCCGCCACATCTGTTTTTCTCTTGACGATATCTTCTATCTGTGCCCTCTGTACATCCGTAAGCTCTGCTGCATTCACAACCACATCCACGCCATCGTCATCAATACTTACCACAACGTCCTGAAATCCTTTTGCCTCAAGCAGTATTTCGGCAGCTGCTTCTTTTTCTGCAATTTCGGTCATCCTCACCATACTGTTCACAGCTTCCTGTTTCTGCTCATCAGACAGACCTGTACTGTTGATAATCTCCAGTAAGGTTTCCTTATTCTTAGCTCTGGTCTGTTCTTTCAGCAGCTTGGCTTCCGACAGAATGGTAACTCCGTTCGTAAAAGTAAATACCGCTTCTCCCGGCACTTCTCCTTCATCCGGCGTAACCTCTGCAATCTGCATATCTTCATCCAGATAGTCTTCCATAACCACATCCGCATCAGAATCCAGGCTGTCGATATCAGTCATCTGTGCCTCTAAATCTTCTTCTGACAAATCAAATATCCCTTCCAAAGTATTGGAATCTTCCAGGCTGCCTGCCGTCAGGTTCTCCGTAATCACTCCGGAATCTGCCACTGAACCATCCGTGGTAAGGTACTCCTCTTCAAGATTGGTTCCTGCAAACTGTAAATAGCCTGCAATAGCGATCATGATTGCAAGTGCGGTAATCATAAGCTGATTCTTTTTAATTAAGTTTTTCACGGCTCTCTCCCTTTTCTTTTTCTGTATCTTTACTACTTCATTGTATGTACCACCTCTTGGATATATGCGTATTGCTTTTTCAAATAGTTACTTGCTTCCCATTTTGACCACTTTTACTTTGTGGGCTTCTATTCCAAAAAGAGCCTGCACAGCTTCGGTTATATTTTTACTGATTGTTCCGGTACCGGCACCCTCTGCTACCACTACCACACCTTCCACTCTTGGTGTCAGCGTCTTTACCACATAGGGTTCTGAATCACTTCCGCTTGAACGGTATACAGTAGTCTCGTTGGATTCTGATTCGTATACATTGCGCGTGCCGCCCTCTGAATCATTTTCTATGGTGTTGGAACGGCTTACCGGTTCGTCTTTTTCCACTACCAGTTCCTCGGAGGAGCGAATTGTAATCATGACTTGTACCTGGCCTACCCCGTCTATTTTGCTAAGCAGTTCTCTCAGGCGTGTTTCAAGCTGGCGGGCATAATCATCAGAAGAAGCTCCATTTATATATTCTGTATTTTCAGAATTTAAGCCCTGTGACCCGGTCTGTGATTCTGCGTTTTGGTTATTTCCTTCCCATAGAAATCCGCTTTCGTCATCTCCTGTACGATCTGTACCGGAATCCGTTGTGGGCAAGGCTATGATCAGCAGTAAGACTCCTGACAGGATGATTATGATCAGATTATCCCGCTGAAACCACTTTTTGACCCCTTTTTTTTCTATGAATTGTTTCAGTTTTTCCTGCATCTTAACTCCCGTCCGTGCGCGCAGCACACATATAAATCAAGATATTGAAAAGACATCTTCATCGTCTTTTCAACCTAACCTCCGTCATCATTCACCAATTTCTACGGTTATCTTATCAACCGGGGTAATGCGGCCGGCTTCCCCGTTTGTATCATCTCCTACTGCTTCTGATCCCTCCGGTGTATGCATAGCATCCATATCGGCTTCTTCCCTATCTGTTTCCTCTAAAGCTGGTTCTTCCAGGGCTGCTTCTTTCAGGGCTGCTTCTTTCAGGGCTTCTTCTTCCAGAGCAGCTTCTTCCAGGCGGAATTTGATTTCTTCCAATGTCATGCGGTTAAGTATATCGTTATATTCAAATGCGGATTCGGCTGCCTGAGCGGTGCTTTCATTCATCTGCTGTTCAAACCATATTACACGGGCAGCAATATTTTCCTGACCCTCGGCTGACAGCAGCTCCATAAGAGGACTGAATATCTGTACCAACACCATAACACCAACAAGCATCTTCAAATATTTTTCATACGCCTTACCCGGACGGAAATGGATGATTGCCTGTGCACATATCATAAAAATACCGATCCGACAGATTGTATTCAGGAAGCTGTTAAACATTTTTTATCCCCCCCTACACGCTTCAGCGTGTACTCCCATTCATTTTAAAAGCCTTTATTTGTAGCGGCTGCAACCACTGATATGGTGATCATGAATAAGATGAGGGCGGTTGCTGTTGTTCGAAACAGCAGCATACAACCATCACCTATTTTATTGGTGCAGGTGGTAATCCGTTTGTCACTGACGATTCCCATAAAGGCAGCTGCCACCTTCATTAACCCTGCGATCAGGAAAACCTGAAGGAGAGGCGCCGCACACAATAATAACAGGAGTAACAGCATTACGATCCCAACACTGTTCTTGATTACTACTGCGGTGCCTATTACCAGTTCCACCACACCGTCTGCTGCATTTCCGACACCCGGTATAGCAGAAACGGCTTTTTGCAGTGCGGAGGATTTTACAGAATCAATAACCGGTGTTATGATTGCCTGGAAGATACTGATCCCTGTCACTATACCTATAGAAGCTTTTAAAACACCACGTATCATTTTTTCTATCAATTCCACAAGCATGGATAGTTTTTCTTCCACCCAGATTCCATTTACAATAACCAACATTATGTAGCTTTGGATAAAGGGTAATACACCGATTACCAGGATATTTTCCACAGCGTAAATCAACAGCAGCAGGAATTGATAATAGGCACTGGCGGTTGTGGTACCGGAGGCCACACCTACCACAAGAAGATAAGTCGGTATCAGCAGTTTGATGAAGTCGGCGATATCACCTATCGTATCCCCTGTGATTTGTAACGCCTGGGAAAAACATTTAAGCAGTACTGCACTCAGGAGAAGGTACATAAAATAAAAACCGATATCTGCAATCTGCTGTTTATCGAACATATCTATAAAATGTGTCATTAATGCTGATGTGATACCCAGAACCACCAGCCAGATCATTACATTTTTCATCCCTGCAAAATGTGATCCCATATCTCCAAAGGCTGCTTTCAACAAATTCCACAATAAGCCTGTAATATCGCCTTCCAGAATATTAGTCAGCAGTTCCGACAGGGAAATACTGTAATCAGGAAACAAGTCGTTGATTCCTGTCTGCAGCTGGTTCAGCCCATAATCTTCCCAGATGCTTTCCAGATTAATCAAATTATCCATAATAACTCCCATCTACATCAGGTCATGAAAGACTGTATTTGTTCAATAACCGCGAACAGTATCGGCAGTCCGGCAATCATAACAGATAATTTTCCCAATATGGAAATCTGCTGTGCCAGAGAACCAAATCCGGCATCCTGACAGATTCCTGCACTGAACTCACATATGTAGGTAAT
>Ga0153921_1000824_pt1 | contig 15040 bp, 13 predicted proteins | sample TSNJ005MetaG_FD_104691 | JGI IMG/M metagenome (GOLD analysis project Ga0153921, IMG submission 104691) | Attine ant fungus gardens microbial communities from New Jersey, USA - TSNJ005 MetaG | ecosystem: Host-associated > Fungi > Mycelium > Unclassified | place: USA: New Jersey, Brendon T. Byrne... | reverse complement strand
TGTCAGTGTTGCCAAAACAGACAGAGATGTCTTTAGAATGGCTTTGGAATTCAAAGACATGAAAGAAACAGAACGCGGCGCCCTGATTAAGTACTGCATGTTCAAACAAGTTGAACTGCGCAATAAAATGAAAAACAGCATCTGAATTAAAAAAAACAAGCATCTTTCGCCGGGCTGGCGAAAGATGCTTGTTTTATGCTTTGGCAGCATGGGCTGCTTTACGGATATAATAGCCGGTCAGCACAATCAAGGCGATCAGCACCAGCTGCGGCAAAAGTGTCTCAGCCGTTGGATAAACGCCCAAAACTTCAATAAACGGCATATGTTCAAGCACATGCAGCGGCAGTACATTTGCAACCTGCAGGGCATGAATGCTTGCGCCGATCATTTTAAAGGCCAGCACATAAATGAGCCAGGCAGCAAAAACAAAGAAGGGCCTGAGCGGAATCCGGGTGCTGTATTTAATAATTGCCACCCCGATTATGGCTAACAGAACAAGTGCCAGGACAATGCCCAGTATAAGCTCGCTAATTTTAATCGCAGGAGCCATGCCAATATAGAAAATCACAGTTTCCGCTCCTTCACGAAATATCGCCAGGAAACTCAACAACGACATGGAAAACAGGCTACCCGTGGCAATGGCTCTTCCCATATTCTTTTCAAAATAGGCATTCCAATTCAGTATATTGGAACGCTTATGGAGCCAAGCACCGATTGTCAGCATCATGAGAACGGCGACAATCCCGATGATCCCTTCCAATAGTTCCCGATTCTGCGCGCCTGCCAGGTTGGAGAAAAACATCACCAGCAACACGGCAAGAAGCGAACTGGCACCAATGCCCGCAAGAGCGCCGCCCCATACCCATTTCTGCCCTTCCCCTTTATTGGCCCGTTTCAGGAACGCAACCAGTCCTGTCACAATCAGAATAGCTTCAATCCCCTCCCGAAGCAGGATCAGCATGGCATCAATAAACGAATAAGACGTCTTTGCAGCAATCAGCTGCAGACGTGCCTGCAAGTCATTCAGAGACAACCGCACATCGTCAAGGTTGCTTTGTTTAGAATCAAGCTTTCCAACAGCTGCAGGCACCTTATTTTCTACGTCATTGTACAGCGAGGTATCTTTTATCCTGACCTTGCCTTCGACCATCGGCCAAATTTCAATGACTTGCTGAAGCGGTTTGATTGCTTCAGCCGGTTTCTGTTTGTCTATGCTGTCAATTGACTGGCCAAGCAGACTGACAACTTCATCCAGGTCATGCGTCTTGGCACTGGCCTTTTCCGTTTTTCCTGCGAGAAAGTCCTGAATCGCTTGAGAAAGTTTTTGGCTGCTGGCGGCAATCTGTTTTGCATCAGCAGGCTCCTTTTCAAAGCCGATTCGGATAAAAGCCAGGTTTGTTTCGATCTCACCGTAAGCTGCCACACTTTGGGAGCGGACCATCGCTTCATTGGCCAGCCATGCCTTATTTAATTGTACATAGCTGTTTTTAGCATTTTTCAGGTCCCTGTCCTGGACGCGTCCATCCATCTGAGCAAGAATCGGAAGCAGGCTTTTCAGCTGTAAACGCATTTTTTTCTGATCCTGTGGATGCTTTGCTTCATCATAGATTCGAAGAGATTGAGCCAGTTTCTTCAATGTATGCTGTACTTTTTTCTGGTCCGCTTCTCCTGATTCTGCCTGTCTGACAAAATCATTAATTTGATCCATGACTGCTGTCTTTTCTTTCTCATGGTCTTTTTCAGACTGAATTTGCTCGCCAAACTTGCCGATTGCCTCTGCATTTTGCCTGAGACTTTCCCAATCTTTCTTTTTAACTAGCATCAGCGCCTCGCCAATCTCAGCATAGGCCTCATCAAAATTCACTTTTTCTGCCGCTTCAACTGCAGGTTTCTGTATAAAGATTAACAAGCATGCGAAAAGCCATACAGCTATATGTCTCTGTCTCTTCTTCAAAAAAACCAACCCCCGGTCCCTATCTGAACAACGCTTCTCCAATCCAGCTGCCTTTATGGGCGCCGGGCAGGCAGGCAAAAATTGCACTTCCGCGATGTGTGATGTATTCATTTAATTTATCTGATTTCGCCAGCCGCTTCTGGACCGGGATGAATTGTCTGCTCGGCTTGCGCTGGTAGCACATAAATAGCAGACCGGCATCAAATGTCCCTGTATTAACAGACATTCCATTTGAATAGGAATATGATCTGCGCAGCAGTTTTTCTGCACCTTCGCCATGTGCCAGCCGAACATGCGCCGTCTGCGGAATAACAGGTGTTCCTGCTGCATCCTGGCGATCAAGGCTGAGCGGTGCAAATTCATCTTTCTTGCCCAGCGGTGCACCAGTTGCCCGATGTCTGCCAAAAGTTCCTTCCTGGTCATTCAATGTTGTCCTGTCCCAAACTTCAATATGCATTTGAATTTTGCGGACGACCAGGTAACTGCCGCCAGTCATCCAGGCAGGTCCATCACCCGACTGAACCCAGACATTTTCATTAAATTCCTTTGCCCGGTCCATACTCAAATTTACGGTTTCGTCTTTGAAGCCGAACAGATTGCGCGGCGTCTCCCGGTCTGCTTTTGGACGGCCCTTTCCCTGGAAGCCTTCTTGCCCCCAGCGTAGTACAGCCTTCCCTCTTGCAATTCTGACCAGGTTTCGGACGGCATGAAAATTCACTTGTGCATCATCACTGCACACCTGGATGCAAAGGTCACCCTCAGACCAGGCCTCGTCCAACGCATCAAGCTGGAAAACCGGTAATTTCTTCAGCTCTTTTGGCTGCCTGCCGCCTAAACCGAAACGGTCCGTTCCTGCTTTATTAAACAGTGTCGGCCCGACCCCAAATGTGATCGTCAGCCTTGCCTGTTCAAGACCGGCAGCTTCGCCAGTATCAGCAGGCGGAATATAGCCATTTTCCTGCGGTTTGCCAATCAAAGCACCTGCTGTCATGTCTGCCGCAGCCGCTGTCCATTCCTGGAACAGTTCTTTTAATTCCTGCCTGCTCTTTGTCGTGACATCCAAAGCGGCAAAATATAGATGATCCTGCTTCTGCGTCGCAATGCCCGCCTGGTGTTTTCCATAGAACGGAATGGTCAGTTCAGACTTGCCTCTTGCTTTAAGCGTATCCAGTTTATCAGCAGCAGCCATAACTCCGCCAAGACCACTTGCCCCAATCAGGACACCTATGCCGCCAATGCCAGCTGATTTCAAAATATCGCGTCGCGAAACGTTTTTCTCAAGAAGCCCTTCCTTTTCACGTTCAGTTTCGTTTGGCATGATTTATTCCCCCAATGCAATCCCCAATTGAGAAAGCGGTTCTGCCAATTCATTGACTGCCCGGCTCAGCTCCTGTACCTGGTCCTCCCTAAGCTTGGTATAGGCAACATAACCTTTGTCCCCATCTTTATACAAGTGAAGCAAAGCATATAAATTATCGAATCTTGTTTTGATTTGTCCGCTTACTTTGGCGTCCTTTTTATCCAGAGACGGCTTGAACAGTTCATATATTTTCTTTGCACCATCGACATTTGCTACAAAGTCGTACAAATCTGTATGAGAATAACGGTCTTCTTCACCCGTTATCTTTGAGGTAGACACTTCATTCAACAGGTCAACAGCGCCAGTCACAAGCAGATCTGGCGTGATGTCAACTGTCTCCACTTTTCCGCGGAGAATGTGCACATCTTTTTGCAGCTGATCTGCATAGCCTTCATAGCCTTTTGTCGTATTTTTTTCCCACAGTCCTTGCTCAATGCGGTGATAGCCTGTCCATTCTTTTTCTGGTACATCACCTTTGCGCGCATCAATTTTAGGATCCAGGTCAGCAAACGACTCGGCAATTGGCTCAGCCCGCTCATAATGCATTCTGGCTGGTGCATACAGGGATTTCGCTTTTTCCACATCGCCGGCTTTCACTGCTTTCACAAAACCGTTTGTCGCCTCCACAAATTGATCAAGCTCTTCGATGGCGTATTCTCGGTAAGCGTCAGTAATGCGGTCAAGCTCTTTCTGGGAAACAGCCTGGCTTTTGGTTTCCTGCTCCGGCTTTTTCTCTTCCTGGCCGGCGGAACACCCGAAAAGCAGGGTACCTGTCAAAGTAAGAAGGGATACTATCTTAATCTGCTTCATTATATGTCCTCATTTCCTGTTGTTTAAAAGGCTGATTATCATTCTCAATTATATTTTATGTAAACCTTGCTTGGCAATTAAATTTTTCAATTGCCAGTAAAATAACAAAAAGTCCATGAACGGGGATGACCGTCATGGACGCTTAATCAACTATTTTAAGATGAATTGTGTTTTGCTGTACCCTTCTTTTGTCTTCTGTACTTCCAAAATAGCCGGGAACATCGCTTTTAATTCCTGGACATGCGAGATGACGCCAATTGTTCTTCCGGATTTTTGCAGATCAATAAGCGTATCAATGGATTTATGAAGGGATTCCTCATCAAGTGAACCAAACCCTTCATCAATAAACATGGTCTTGATGGAAATGTTCCCTTGGAAACTCTGAATGACATCTGACATACCGAGCGCCAGACAGAGTGAAGCATTAAACTTCTCTCCTCCTGACAGGGTCTTGACGTCCCGTGTCTGTCCTGTATAGGCATCATGCACATCCAATGCAAGACCGCTCTGTTTGCCGCGTGCTTCCTGCCTGTCGCTGCGAATCAGATAGAATTGCCCATTTGACAGCCTTCTGAGCCGTTCATTGGCCGCTTCGATGATCTGCTCCAAATATTCGATCTGCAAATAGCGTTCATAAGAAATCTTCTTGCTGTTCTGGCCCCTTAAAGTATCATAAAGATCCTCGATCGCCGCCAGCTTTTTCTCAAACGCTTCCGCTTCCTCACCCGCCTGAAGCAGATTGGCTTTCAGTTCAGACATGTGCTGCAGCAGATTTTTTGACTCATTGAGCTTCTGCAGCGCTTTTTCATAATGTTGTTTTAGAGCATCCAGTTCTCCGCCAATTGAACTCAGGTCAGCCATTTCTTTGCCTTCAAGAGCTGCCTGCAGCTCGTTCTTCTGTTCCTTTGCCAGGGAGAATTTGCGGTGATACGTTTTCGTTTCTTCTTCCATGTTACGGCGTTCGGCTTCAGGTATTTTTGCAGCTTCATACTGTTCAGCCTGAACAAACCCTGCAGATTGAAGTGCCTGTGCAAACTGCTGCTCCGACTCTTTCAACTTGTCTTTGGTCTCTGTCAACGCCTGCCTGGCATGCAAAACATGCGCTTCCATTTTTGCCGCTGTTTCTTTTGCAGTCTGGACTTCTTTCTGAACTCGATCCCACGCGGCTTCAAGTTGTTTCAGGCTTGCTGTTCTTTCAAAAATGGCTGCTTCAAGCTTGCTAAGCACACGGAAGTCTTCTGGAATGGGTCTCAGTCTTTCCTCATAGACAGCCTGGGCCTGCACATAGGCTGCTTTATGATCCTGAAACTGTTTCTCACAAATTGTTTTTTCCTGTTCAAGCTGCTTCAACGCGGCCGTTTCAGCTTCAAGCTGCTCTTTCAGACGACCTGCTGTATCCCAGTTCACTTGTAGCTGATCAACTTCGGCCTTCAGATACTTGCCTGTCTCGACAAGTTCAGCATAACGGGCATTCGCGCGCTCAAGGGGCAGCTTTAATTCCTGCAGCTCTGTCTCCTTGTCTTTGAACTGGGCATAAACCGCCTGCTTTCTCGCTGAAGCCTCCTGGTATGCCTTTTCTTTTGCTTCCAGTTCTCTTTTCAGACTGTCCAGCATCTCTTTGTGGACTGCACTGCCCGCATTGCCAGCTTTAGCCGGGTGATCGGCACTTCCGCAAACCGGACAAGGCTGGCCGTCATGCAAATGAGCAGCCAGTACAGCCGCCTGGCTGCTGAGCCATTCTGCTTCCAGTTTGTGATATTTGTTCTTCCATTCCTGATAAGCTTCATTGGCATGATGCCATTCCGTCTCTGCTGCAATATGGGCGGCATTCAGTTTGACATACTGCTGATACAGCTTGGCATGATACCGCATTTCCTCAAGACGGCTTTTTTTCTCAGGCAGCGCTCTTGACGCCAGATCTGTCTCATTTGTTTTCTGGCGCAGTTGCTCATGCTGTTGGCCTTTTTCCTGAAAAACTGCTGAAGCTTTGGCAGACAGCTCCCTGCTTTTTTCAGCCTGTTTGCCAAGGGCATCCAGCTGCTGTTTGCTTTGCTCCAGTTCCTGGACAACCGGCAGCTGTTCACGCAGACGGTTTAAAACAGCAGCCTGTTCGTCGCGTTTCGGCTTCTTCTGTTCTTCCTCTTCATAAGCAGCAAGCGCAGCTGTCAAGTTGTTTGCAGCGGTATGCTGCCTGGTTTCTGCGACAGTCACTTCTTGCGTTTTAATCTGTTCGTCCAGCCTTAGAGCATTGACGTGATGTTCATAGGGTTCAAGACGGCTGGCACGTTCCGCTTCTTGCAATTCTTTTTCCATGCGTTCCATTACCGGAAGCTGCGCTTGCAGCATACCCAGTTCCAGTTGTTTTTGTTCAAGATCGGCAAACCGTTGATTCAGTGCTTCTGCCTCATAATATCTTTTTTGCTTTTCCTGATGTTCGCGGTACACCCGTTCATAATCGGCAGTATCCTGTCCGATCTTTTTTCTCAGGTACCCCATTTCATCATCCAGCGCTGAAGCAGCCTGCATCGTATTAACATACTCGGCTGCAATGATTTCAGCCAATGCGGATCCACCTCTTGCCGGCACCATGGTCCTGATCTGGCTGATATACTGATCCCGATGGTACGCAGCTTTATTGAACTGCTCACCCATCGCCTGCTTTTTCTCTTTTAACAGTTCGCTCAGCTGCTTGTACTTTTCAGTTTTAAACAGCCTGCGCAAAATGTCTTCTTTATTCTCAGTTTGCGAAGTCAGCAGTTTCCGGAATTCTCCTTGGGGCAGCATGACGATCTGTTTGAACTGATCCTGGGTCAGGCCGATAAGGGTTTCCACTTTCCTGTCAATCTCCGAAACAATCTGCCGGTCAACACAGGGAACTTCGCCGCCATCTGGATTTTTCTCGAAAAATTCGTACCGCTCTCCTGTTTTCGATTTATTACCCTGTTTAACATGGCCCAGCTGGCGGAGGATCCGGTATACCTTGCCGTCCAGCTCAAATTCGAGCTCAACAGCTGTATGGACTTCGTCATCAGCAAAATCACTGCGCAGCATTCTGGTTTCTTCCCTGTCCGAACCGCTGGCACTTCCATACAAAGCAAAACAGATGCCATCAAATATCGTCGTTTTTCCAGCGCCGGTATTGCCAGAGATAACAAACAGATGGTGATGCTTCAGCTCGGTAAAATCGACAGTCTCTGTCTGTTTATACGGACCGAATGCGGTCATTTTCAGAAGCAGTGGTCTCATCTCTTCTCCTCCTTCCCTGTCACTTTACAACAGGCCGCAGCCCAGTTGACACGGTTTCATTTTCCTGACGAAGCATATCGTCCAGAATCTCTTTGAATAAATCTTCTGCTTCCACTCCAGGGCTGTCTCCCTTTACTTCTCTGTAGAAAGCCCGGAAACGATCCAAGTCGTTCATTTGACTTGGCGCGATGTGAAGCTCGTCTGTTTCACCTTCAGGACGAAGATATGCATGCTTTCTCTCCACATGCATGGCATTCGGATAAACAGATCTGATCCGCTCCATCGGTGAAAGTACTGGAGAAGCGTCTAGGAGCCGCACAAACACATAATCATCACTTTTCGGGTGTGTCAGCAGCTCAGCCATTTCCGCTTCAATGATGCGAATATCACGTCGCGGGTGCAGCAGTCTTTTTTCCACTTCAACCGTACCATCTGCCGCAAGTTCTACAATGAAGTAACCTTTTTTATGAGCTGCTTCTGAAGCCGAATATTTCAAAATGGAGCCCGCATAACGCACCGTTTCATTGAGCACATGATGGGCCTGATGAAGATGTCCTAAAGCTGTATAATCGAAAGGTGCAAAATGATGCGCATCGACATGTTCTGCACCGCCAATGGACAAAGGCCGTTCTGAATCACTCGTATTGTCTTCACTTTCGCCAAACGGCGTGACAAAGGCATGGCCGACTAAAACATGCCGTGCTTCCGGGTCCATGCCTGCTTTAATATGTTCGACTATTTTCTTCATGGCATCGTTATGCGTTCGGATCGTCTCATCGCCAAGGCGATGACGAACGACACTCGGGTCGCAATATGGCACAAGATGAAAATGCACCTCACCGGCCTCATCTTTCAGTACAACCGGTCTGTCTTCTCCGGTATATATCCCTGTAATATGATAGCCATTGCTTTTCATCAATGTGCTACCGAAATCAAGTCTGCTCGGGCTGTCATGATTGCCGGCAACAGCCAGCACAGGTATTTTTAATCCCATGACAATATGGCCGAGTACATCGTCAAGAAGCTGAACCGCTTCAGTCGGGGGCACTGCCCGGTCATACAAATCCCCGGCGATGATCACAGCATCCGGTTTTTCTTCTTCAACCGCCTTGCTGAATGCATCCAATATGTATCGCTGATCTTCTGTCATATAAACACCCTGAACCAGCTTGCCCAAATGCCAGTCCGCTGTGTGGAAAAATTTCATATAGACCCGCCCTTTCAGAGTACATTCTATCTATAATAATATGATTCACGTACCATCTATTTAAATGCCGAATACCTTTATTGTAGCAAATCACCATTTGCTGTCATAAGCAGACGACTCTAATTGAACCCATCATATCAAAAACGAAGTGAAAGGAACAGGTGTTTCTATTATTTTCTAAATCAAACAAAACAGTGCGGCCATGGCTTAAAAAAGCCATGGCCGCACTGTTATAAAATACCGAGCCATATCTTAATGGCTGTAGCTAATATCAATACGCCCATCATGATTTGAAGGACCTTGGTATTCATCCTTCTCCCAAGCTTTGCGCCAAGCGGTGCTGCTGCCAGGCTTGCCAGGACAAGAATCACAGCCGGGACATAACTCACTTGCCCGGTGACCGCCTTTGTAAAAATAGTTCCGGCAGAAGAGATCATGGTAATGGCCAGAGATGATGCAATGGCCATACGGGTCGGGATGCGCAGGATCACAAGCATGACGGGCATCAGCAGAAAGGAACCCCCCGCTCCAACGATACCAGCGCCAACACCGACAAGAAAAGAAAGGGCCGCAGCAAGCAGCTTATTAAATTGCACGTCATTCAAAGAAATGTCATCAATGCCTCTGCGCGGTACAAACATCAGAATAACAGCAAGCAGTGCCAGAATTCCGTAGACAAGATTAATGCCATTTTCCGGCATATGGCTTGAGCCAAAACCGCCCGCCAAACTGCCAAGCAGGATGCTGCCGCCCATGATGCCAATGAGCTTTTTGTTCAAATAACCGCTGTTCCGGTAGGCCAGGATACCGCCGACTGTACCAAAAAATACCTGGACAGCTGTAATGCCGGAAACTTCATGGGCAGTAAACTGGGTAGCTCCCAGCAATGCCGGAATGTAGTAGAGCATTGGATAATTAATGATCGCCCCGCCAATTCCCAGCATGCCGGAGATAAATGAACCGGCAGCCCCGATCAGGAAAATGATGATGATAAAGTTTACATCCATGATGTATCCCTCTCTTTTTGCACAGGTTCATGAGAAATTCTGATCTTAGCGAATTGCACAGCGATTTGGCCCAATCTCCATTTCACGCTGCTTTTCTGTATCTGATGTTATTCTGCCCATATTTGTTTCCCGAATTTCCTGGTAGGCGTTTGGCTGCGGCGGCAGATTTTCCGTTACCATATCTCTAAAAGTTTCTTCATTCTCTATATTCAAGCCATGATTCTCAGCGAAGAGTTTGCCCAGCTTTTCGCTTACACTGCCGTCTTCATTCAATTCTTCTATGATCATGAAATGTGCCGGAAGCACAATAAGCTCTTCTGAGAGCGCTCGGTAACGTTTATACAGCGTTTCCCTCAAGTCGCCTACCCAGTCTTCCACCTTCCCGGCAAGATCCGGCCGCCCGATTGAATCAACAAAAAGGATATCACCTGACAGCAGAAATTTACCATCGATGATGAATGAAGTGGATCCAATTGTATGTCCCGGCGATGCCAGTGCTTGAATATGAATCATTGCTTCGCCAATCTTAATGTCAGTTCCGTCTTCAAGCGGCGCAAAGCTGAACACGGCTTCCTGCGCATCCTTTTCAGGCAGCCAGTAGCGGGCTCCACTCTTCTTAGCAATGCTTCGTCCTCCGGAAATATGGTCGGCGTGCAAATGGGTATCAAACACATTGGTAATCCGCGCCCTGGCTTGCTCAGCAAAATCTGTATAGACTTCTGTCATGCGCGTCGGATCAATGACTGCTGCTTCACCTTCAGAGATCAGCATATAGGAGAGGCAGCCCTTGCCGATCCGAACGAATTGGTAGAGTTCTCCACCCTTTTCCAAGTCTGCTACTTTAACAGGGCGCAAGTATTCACTCCATGCTTTCATCCCGCCCTGCAGGTAGAAAACATTTCGGCCCGCTTCGGAAAGCATTTCGGCTACCATGACAGAAGAACCTTCTTTGGCACAAACCACTAATACATCTTGATTTTGAGGAAGATTCTCGAGAATTTCTTCGACTCCATCAAGCAGCTCAAAATATGGGATATTCAAATAGCTGAAATTTTCACCTTCAATTTTCCAGTCTTCATAATCAGTGTGATTACGCACATCCAAAACAAACAGTGCTTCTTTTCGAATGACCTTCTCAGCTGTTTCAGCAGCTGTCATTGGTTTATAGGACATTAATATTTACCCCCTACCGTATGATGTAAACTAAAAAAATATCAATCGTTCTGTTTGCCGATTCCTTCTGTCTTTCCTTTCCAGCCGCTCATCCCGGGCAGAACATTTACAACATGGTTATAGCCCGCTGCAGATAATTTCTGTGCAGCCAAGTCGCTTCGGCTTCCCGAACGGCAAACAACGTAAATGGCGGCATTCTTGTCCAACTCTGCCATGCGGCTGTCCAGTTCACCAAGCGGTATGGAAAACGCTCGTGGAATATGGCCAAATGCAAATTCAGCTGACTCCCGAACGTCGAGAACAATGCTTTCAGTTCCTGAAGCAAGGAGCTGTTCCAAGTCCCTGTTATCGATGACACCAGGATGGCGGCGCTCAGCTTGTTCTTCCCCCGTTGCTTTGCGGATGTAATGTTTGAGCACATCATTTTCTTTAATCGTCCCCAAGTAGCTGTGGCCGGCACTTTCTGCCCATGCTTTCATATCCGCTTCCGACCCCGGGTCTGTTGCTTCTACTTCAAGTACAAATCCCTGATCCAGAGTGTTCATCGCTTTTTTCGTTTTGACGATCGGCATCGGGCACGCCAGGCCCTTTGCATCCAATGTAACATCTGATTTAATCTTTTCCAAGCTTTTCTCTCCTCCACATACACCCTTAGGTATATTAATAGATAAATAGATACCCTTGACCGTTAAATAAAGAGGTTGACGTTGCCTTCCTGAGCATCTCCCAAATAGGCAGCCACACCGCCATATTCAATGCCATCCAGCAATTCTTCTTTTTTCAGACCGAGCAAATCCATTGTCATTGTGCAGGCAACGAGTTTTACGTCCTGCTCCTGGGCCAGTTCAATCAAATCAGGAAGCGGCATCGCATTGTGTTTCTTCATAGTTTGTTTGATCATTCTCGGCCCAACCCCCGCAAAGTTCATCTTGGACAGGCCCATCTTATCAGCTCCTCTGGGCATCATCTTGCCGAAGAGCTTCTCCATAAACCCTTTTTTCGCTTGAATCGGTTCATCTTTTCTTAATACGTTCAATCCCCAAAAAGTATGAAAAATGGTGATATCGTGATCGTATGCTGCTGCACCGTTGGCAATGATAAAGGCTGCCATCGCCTTGTCATAATCACCGCTGAACAGCACAATTGCTGTCTTTTTCTTTTCCAATCCCGTCATCTCCTATCAGCCTTTCTTGATCCAGAACTTATACACCTGGTCTTCCGTTGTCTTCTCAATAATTCGATGTCCGCCGGATTGTGCCCATGCGGACAAATCATTTTCTGAACCTGGATCTGTTGCATGCACTTCAAGCACCTGACCTGGCTCCAGTTCATTCATTGCCTTTTTTGTTTTAACAATCGGCATTGGGCATGCCAGCCCTTTTGCATCAAGCAGTTTATCTTTTTTCATTAGTTCATTCCTCCAAAAAAATTTATATTACTTGTACCCGTATAGGTATATTACATCCTTTCAGTGAGACTGTCAATAAAATATATGAAAACAAAAAGACACCCTTATGGATGTCTACTTTCTTAATTCTTCTCCCCCTATTGCGTACGAGTTTCCTTCATGTCTATAGTAAAAAGAAGCATAGTTTTTTCTGTCCTGAAGTTTCATAAGATGAGAAAGGGGCGGCACATCCCAATCCAGATTGGCATAGGTGACAGAGGGCAGTTCTTCAAGATGACGGAACAGCTTGCCCGAATAAATCGGAACCTTTTTGCTCGCAGTGCGAACAGAATCCTCATCTTCATATGAAAACTTAATGCGCAAATCATATAGATTCTTATTTTCCTCACTCTCTTTAATCTCTATATATTTCATGCTTGTGAATTTAAATGTTTTCGCAACATCTTTAACGACTTCTTCAAGATTAGCTTTCTCTATTTCTTTCTCTTCTTTCGTCTTATCTGGTATGGGTGTGGCAATATAGGCTTTCTCTGTAATGGTCAGTTTCTCTTTTCCGGCAGTTTCAGACTTGACGTCAATGGCTTTCTCAGCCTGATCCTCCTTGATTACTTCTTCTTCACAGCCAGTGAGAACTGCCAAGGCCGCTGCCAGTGCAAGACCGGCGATCTGCTTTCTCATATGTAAATTCCCCCTTTTTCTAACCTAATGAATTCTGCATTCGTGTTAAAACTCCTCTCAGACAGGAAAATCTTGACAATTTATTAACATAGCGGACAAATCATGACAAAGCCAGGCTTGTATGCTATTCTGAATTCACATACAAGTGAATACATACGTTTACTGCTAGGGGTGCCCTTAGGGCTGAGAGGAAAGCATGCTTTTCCAACTCTTATGAACCTGAACTGGTTAATACCAGCGGAGGGAAGTAGTCTGGGGCAACGTCCCTCTATTTCTGCTGACCAAAAGGCCGGTTCATTAAAATGAACCGGCCTTTTTTATATTTTCCTCTTCTTTAAACAGGCTGAATGAAAGGAGGTTTCGCATGAAAAGGACAAAACTGCTCGTACTGATGTCCGTCTTTGTCGCCATTGGCACAATTGGCTCGCAATTTCTCTGGTTTCCGGCTGGCATTGCCAGAGCATACCCTGTACAGCACGCAGTCAATGTGATAGCTGCCATTCTTCTCGGCCCCGGACCAGCTGTCGTTGTTGCTTTGATGATCGGCCTGATTCGCAACCTGCTCGGGCTCGGATCTCTGCTTGCCTTTCCCGGCGGCATGATCGGCGCCTTAATGGCAGGCCTGTTCTATAAGTATTCAGGAAAAAACTATTTTGCTGCACTTGGCGAAATCATTGGGACAGGTTTGCTTGCTTCTCTAATCGCTGTGCCATTTTCCAGACTGCTGATGGGCAGTACATTCGGTATTTTTTTCTTTATGCCTTCTTTCCTTGTCAGCAGCATCTCAGGAGCTGCTACCGGACTGCTTGTTGCATCCCGTTTATCATCCAGCCCGCTTCAATTGTTTAAAACAAAACGAAAAATAAAACAAAGAGGTATTCAAAGATGAGCAACGTTTCATGTGCGTTAACCATTGCAGGAACAGACCCGACTGGCGGTGCCGGCATCCAGGCTGACCTGAAAACTTTTCAGGAACTGCAAGTTTTCGGCATGTCTGTCATAACAACTGTGCTGGCCCAAAATACGACAGGCGTTCAGCATTTGCACCATCAGCCGCTTTCTCTTATAGAGCAGCAATTGGATTCCGTATTTTCCGATATGCCGGTCCATGCTTTTAAAACTGGCATGATTGCCAATTTGGATATGATGGCTTTGATAAAAAGGAAAATTGCCAGTCTCGATATTCCTTACGTCATGGACCCTGTCATGGTTGCAACGAGCGGTGATCCGCTGATCAGCGCAGATGCACGCAATTTTCTGCGGGACGAACTGATGCCGCTTTCTGCCATCGTGACACCGAATATCCCCGAGGCTGAAGCACTGATTGGTTCACATATACAAAACACTGATGATATGCACAGAGCCGCCAGAGAAATTGTTGAGACGTACGGGGCACAATCCGCGCTCGTTAAAGGCGGCCATTTGAAAGAAGATGCCATCGATGTGCTGTTTGACGGCAAAGTCTTTCACACATTCAGCAGCCCTCGGGTTGAAACAAAAAACACGCACGGTACAGGATGCACGCTTTCAGCTGCGATTACAGCCTATTTGGCAAAAGGGCTTCCGCTTTATGAAGCGGTTGCCCAATCCAAAACGTATATTACACTTGCCATCAAGCATGCTTTTGAATTAGGCAAGGGAAATGGGCCGACCAATCATTGGGCTGTCAGAACCGAGGCCAGCCTATGAACCGGGAAATTATTTCTGATGTCCGCAACCATACCCCGCTTGTCCATCACATGACGAACCAGGTTGTCATGAACTTCAGTGCCAATGGCCTGCTTGCCTTTGGCGGCACGCCGGCAATGGCAAAATATATTGAAGTAGCAGCGGATCTTGCAAAAGCTGCAGATGCCCTACTTGTCAATATCGGTACGCTTGCACGGGATGATATTCCTGCCCTGATCAAGGCTGGCAAAGCAGCAAATCAGAAAGGCATCCCTGTCGTATTTGATCCGGTAGGTGTCGGCATATCCGCATTTAATGCAGAAGCTGCAAAACTGTTTTTAAAAGAAGTCCGGACGGCAGCGATCAAGGGAAATGCGGGAGAAATGGCCTTCCTTGTTGATATCCCATGGAAAACAAGAGGCGTGGACGCGATAGGCAGCGGGGATGCGGAAGCCGTAGCCCGACAGGCTGCAAAGACGTATGACACGGTTGCTGTCGTTACCGGGGAAACAGATATTCTTTGTAAAGA
>Ga0153921_1000821_pt1 | contig 15074 bp, 15 predicted proteins | sample TSNJ005MetaG_FD_104691 | JGI IMG/M metagenome (GOLD analysis project Ga0153921, IMG submission 104691) | Attine ant fungus gardens microbial communities from New Jersey, USA - TSNJ005 MetaG | ecosystem: Host-associated > Fungi > Mycelium > Unclassified | place: USA: New Jersey, Brendon T. Byrne... | reverse complement strand
GAGGAATATGCTGCGATACCTTGCACCCGACGATCTGCGCCTTCACGCAGCGTCCATGTGCCGGGATTGCCGCATCACCGCAGGAGTGTGCTGTTGAGTCTTTCCCCGAATCAGGCCATCGGCTTCGGCCCTTATCGGATCTACACCGGGCAGCGACTGGTCATGGAAGGTGACCAGCCGCTGCGCCTGGGCCGGCGTGCCATGGATATTCTGCTGATGCTGCTGGCACATGCCGGGGAAGTGGTGAGCAAACAGCAGTTGCTCGCCGCCGTGTGGCCGGACAGCGTCGTCGAAGACATCAATCTGCGCGTACACATGGCCGCCCTGCGCAAAGCACTGGGCGACGGTCAGGCCGGCCAGCGCTTTATCGTCACCGTGGCCCAGCGTGGTTACAGTTTCGTCGCGCCACTGACGGTGCAGGCCAGCGAACAACGCCTGCGTGAAGCGGCGCCGGGACGGCACAATCTGCCATTGCGGCATACCCGGATGATCGGCCGCCAGCCGCTGGTCGACAGCCTGTTGCAGCAACTGCCGCTGCAGCGTTGCATCACTCTGGTCGGGCCCGGCGGGATCGGCAAGACCACCGTCGCACTGCGTGTCGCCGAACAGTTGATCGAACGCTATCGCGACGGCATCCGCCTGCTGGATCTGGCACCGCTCACCGACCCGACGCTCATCGCCTCGCAACTGGCGACCCTGCTCAATCTCTCCGTGCACGACGGCGAGCCGCTGACGGCGGTGATCAAGGATTTGCGCGAGCGGCAGATGCTGCTGGTGATCGACAACTGCGAGCACCTGATCGATGCCGTGGCATTGCTCGTCGAAACCATTCTGCGTGGCGCCCCGCAGATTCACATTCTGGCCACCAGCCGTGAAAGCCTGCGCGCTGAAGGCGAGTTCGTGCAGCGTCTGGAAGCGCTGGACTGCCCTCCCACCGACCTTGATCGCGAGCACGCAATGGCCTTTGCGGCCCTGCAGTTGTTTGTCGAACGCGCCATGGTCGCCCACGAACACTTTGAGTTGAGCGATGCCGAGTTGCCGCTGGCGATTGAAATCTGTCGACGTCTGGACGGTATTCCACTGGCTCTGGAGCTGGCGGCAGCGCAGGTCGATAGCCTGGGCCTGAGCGGCTTGCTGCAGCAATGGCAGCATCAGCTGCACCCTCTGGCGGCGGGCAACCATCAGCGCCATGCGCGGCACCAGACGCTGCATGCCACGCTGGACTGGAGTTTCAACCTGCTCACCCCCTGCGAGCAGACCTGCCTGCGGCGCCTCGGCGTGTTTCGTGGCAGCTTCAGCCTGGCGTCGGCCGCGGCGGTGATTGTCGGGCAGCACATCGAGCCCACGCAGGTACTCGCTGCGGTCACGCAACTGGTGGCCAAATCGCTGCTCAATGTGGATGTCGGCGATGAAGACGTGTTCTATCGCCTGCTCGATACCACCCGCCATTACGCACTGGAAAAACTGGAACACCACGGCGAACGCGAAACCCTGCGCGAACGCCATGCCGAGCGCTATCTGACGCTGATGGAACAGGCGCATGCCGAGTGGGAGCACACGCCGACCACACGATGGATCGAGCGCTATGGCCGAGGCCTGGAGGACCTGCGCGCCGCCCTCGACTGGAGTTTGCACGGCACGGGTTCGCGTCCACTGGGAATCCGTCTGACGGCGACGTCGGCCGCCCTGTGGCAGGAGCTGTCATTGCTCAAGGAATACGGCGCTCATGTGCGTCGGGCCCTGAGCTTGCTCGCAGACGCCGAGCAACCCTGCCCATGGCTGGAAACTGCCCTGCAACTGGCGCTCGGCAGCGCCTGTTACCACACCTGGGGCGGCTCGCCGGAGACCATCGAGGCCTTCACCCAGGCCTACACGCTTGCGCAAAAACAGGGCGATGTCGCCGGACAATTGCGCGCCATCTCCGGCCATCTTGCGGTCAATCTCAGCTGCGGCCATTACCAGGCCGCACTGCAACAAAGCGAACAGTTCGATCGTCTGCGCGGTCACGACGATCCGCTGCTGTCGCTGAGCACTCACCGCCTGCGGGTTCTGGCCCTGCACTTTGCCGGCGACCAGCCGCAGGCCCGGCTCAGCGCCGAGCAGGTGATCCAGCGCATGGCCCACAGTGGCTATCGCAACCGGTTCACCCACGGTTTTGGCGTGCAGTACGATCAGAGCGTGGCTTCGCTGACCATTCTCGCCCGGGTACTGTGGCTGCAAGGGCTTCCCGAACAAGCCTGGCGCACCGCCCGGCAGGCGCTGGACATCGCCGTGCAGATCAACCATGGCACCTCGATCTGTTACACCCTGGCCCTGGCCAGTTGCCTGATCGCGCATTACAACGGCGATTCCAATACCGCCCGTGCGCTGTTACGACAGTTGCTGGAACAGGCGCAGAAGCACTCGGTGCTGCTGTTCCACACCTGGGGGCGGCACTATGCGCAAGTCATCGATGAGTCTTTGCCCCGGCCCATTGCCCCGGCGGACAACGGTCTGATCAAGGAGCTGATGGTTACGCTCGATGCACGTTACATCGATGACGCTTTGCTGGAGCGCGCACGCAACGGCGCGGCAGGCTGGAGCACCGCCGAGGTGTTGCGGGCCGAGGCTGAGCGATTGTTGGCGGGTGAGACGGGTTACCCGCCGCCACGGACTCGCGAGCATACTCGCCAACGCCATCACGCGGGCAGCGCCAGCAACGTCGCCGCAGCAGAAAGACTGCTGCAAGACGCCCTCGCCATCGCCCGATCCCAGGGTGCTCTGGCCTGGGAGCTGCGCAGCGCCACATCCCTGGCACAGCTGTGGCAGCGTCAGGCACGTCACGCTGAAGCACTGGACCTGCTTGCCCCGATCTACCAGCGTTTCAGCGAAGGTTATGCCACCCCGGACTTGCGCAAGGTGCGTTTACTGCTCGACGCGTTGCGCGGCCAGTTGCATGCCCGGGACTGATCGGGTTCGCCCCTGATACAGGGCGTGACGCTGCACGATGGCAGCCAGTTCATCGCTGGTTTCCAGCTGCTCACGGACATAGCTGCGAATGGTGTTGAGCATGCGGTAGCGCAGCGGATCGGTGCCCCGCTCCACCATCAGCCATGATTTGGCGGCCAGACGTTCGATGACCGCGGTCAGATGCGCGCCCTCGATCACACGCAGCGCCGCCTCCTCGGTAAAAGCCATCTTGAACACCGACAGGCGCTGCAATACGCGTTGTTCGCTGGCCTTCAGATCCTGATAGCTCCAGTCCAGCGCGGCGTTCATGGACTGGAGCCGTGCTACCGCGGTGCGTCGACCGTGACTGAGCAGGCGTAGACCGTTGTCCAGTTGTGTCTGCAGCCCCACCAGAGCCAGCGCGTCGATCTGCGCTGCCGCCAGTTCGATGGCCAGCGGCAAACCGTCGAGCCGCCGGCAGATGTCACACACGGTGGGCACATCCTGCTCGCGCAAGCGAAAATCATGCTGACGGGCGCGAGCGCGGCTGATCAGCAACTGCACCGCTGAATAACCCATGACCTCCTCGACACTGCTCACTGCCGAGGCCTTGGGAAGAGTCAATGGCACAACCGGTTGCAGGGTCTCGAGATTGGCCTGCAACGGTTCGCGACTGGTGACCAGCAGCGCCAGCCGCGGCGCCGCCAGTTGCAATCGCTCGACCAGCGCCCGGCCCGGTTCGCGACGACGATCTGCGTTATCCAGCACCAGCAAGGCATGCCACGACACCAATGCCTGGTACGAGGTGTCGAGGGTATGCAGCAGATGGTCAAACAACGACGGAGCGTCATTGGCAAGAGACAGATCGATGTACCAGACGCCATCGCGATAATGCTGCAGCAGCAACTCGGCAACACGCAGCGCGACGGTGGATTTGCCGATACCGGCCGGGCCTGTCAGCGTCATCAAGCGGCGCAACGGCATTTGCCGCACGAGGCTGCCGACCAGGGCATCGCGCCCGATAACCGGGGTCAGGCGCGCGGGCAAATTATGCTGCGGGGCTTGCAGGGTTTCGAACACCACTTGCGCAACACTTTGCGCGTGCACCGGGGCGATGAAGCAGTAGCCGCATTGCGGCACATTGACGATGTAGCGCTGACCGTTCTCGCCATCACCCAACGCGCGACGCAATGCAGCGATATGCACCCGCAGGTTGATGTCTTCAACCACGCTGTCCGGCCACACCCAGGCGATCAACTGTTCTTTGCGCACCACCCGACCGGCGCGCTCGACCAGCATCTGCAGAATATCCAGGGCGCGCCCGCCCATGCGCAGCTGGCGGTCACCGTCGAGGACCAGCCGTTGGCGCAGATGAAACGCGTATGGTCCAAAATACAGGACCGATGCAGCGGGCAAATCGTCGTGGCTGTTCATGCCGTTTTCCGGCGCCAGTGCTCGCGGGCAACATACCCTCAGCGCCCAGCGCCTCTCCCTTCCCAAGTGTTGCTGTTATCTTGGCAGGCACAGGTGACAGCACAACCTCCGTACAGGGCGCAGCACGGACATCCGGATGCACCGCACGGACAAAACCCCTCTAGCTGAACTGTTCGCGGTACTGCGCCGGGGTCAGGCCGAGCTTTTCAGCAAATAGCAGACGCATGTGGCGCACGCTACCGAAGCCGCTTTTATAGGCCACGGTCTTCAACGGCAGCTCGGTGGTTTCCAGCAAATTGCGCGCGCAATCGACCCGGGCGTTCTGCAAAAACGCCATCGGCGTCATGTTCACATCCCGCGCGAACAACCGCGCAAAGTGCCGGCTACTCATGTTCGCCAGACCGGCCATGCGCTCGACCGTAAACGCTTCGTCGAGGTGCTCCAGCACATGGTTCTGCACCCGGGTGATGGCGGTTGCCTGGGGGGCCACGGCTGCCATCAACGGACTGAACTGCGCTTGTCCGCCCTGACGCTTCATCACCACCAGCAGCACCTTGGCCACGTCCTGGGCGACTTTTTTCCCGTGATCCTGTGCGACCACCGCCAATGCCAGATCGATGCCGGCGGTCACGCCTCCCGAGGTGATCAGATTGCGGTCTTCGGTGTAGATCTGGTCAGTCTCCACTCGCGCCGTGGGAAAGGCCTTGATCAGTCGTTCGGTGTAGTTCCAATGGGTCGTCACGCGATAGCCATCGAGCAGACCGGCATGACCAAGGACAAAGGCCCCGGTGCAGATCGAACCATAGCGGCCAGCCTGCCCTGCCGCCCGTTGCAGCCAGGCGAGCAAGGGCGGGTGCCTTTCGTTGTAGGCCCCCGGACCACCCGGCACCAGCAGCAGATCATAAGCCTGGGCGGGGTCGTCGATATGGCGGTCGGCCTGTACCTGCACGCCATTGGAGGCGCGCAGCATCCCGCGTTCGGTACCCAGGGTAATCAACTGGTAGTGATCTTCGGCTTTCAAGTAGCGGTTGGCGACCGAAAACACCTCCATGGGCCCGGCCATGTCGAGCAGTAAAAAATCGGGAAACAGTACCATTGCCACGGTTTTCATCGGTGAACATCACTGCAATCAGGGAGAAGTAATCAACGCTCGCATTATGGCCAAGTGGATGGCGAGCAGCGAAAAGAATGCGTGATCGAGTGCGCAAAACTGTCAACCTGAGAGGGACAGTATTTCAATTTCCATCTACTTATTGCATGAATCGATTAACAGTAACCTTCTCCTCACTCGGACGAATCAACGTCCTGCCAGGAGATTTCATCATGCTGACGCTTCGCAAAGCTTCCGACCGCGGCCTCGCCAATCATGGCTGGCTGAAGTCCTTCCACACCTTTTCCTTCGCCAGCTACCGCGACCCTCGTGAGCAGGGTTTTTCCGATCTGCTGGTGATCAACGACGACCGCGTGGCGGCTGGCAAAGGTTTCGGTCAGCACCCACACCGCGACATGGAGATCTTTTCCTACGTGCTTGAAGGCGCCTTGGAGCACAAGGACACCTTGGGCACCGGTTCGGTGATCCGCCCGGGTGACGTGCAACTGATGAGTGCCGGCAGTGGCGTGGCCCACAGCGAGTTCAACCATTCCGCCACCCGCCCGGTGCATTTCCTGCAAATCTGGATCGTGCCGGAGGTGGCCGGGGCCAGGCCGCGCTATCAACAGGAGCATTTCAGCGCGCAGAAAAAACGTGGTCGCCTGCAACTGATCATTTCGCCGGACGGTGCTGATGGCTCACTGAAAGTACGTCAGGACGCACGGGTCTTCGCCGGCCTGTTCGACGGCCAGGAAAGCGCGACGCTGGAACTGCCGGCCAACCGCTATGCCTACGTGCATGTGGCACGAGGCAGCGTGCAACTCAACGGCGTGCAGTTGCTGGAAGGCGACGGTGTGCGGGTTCGTGAAGAACAGGCCCTGACCTTGAGCAACGGTGTGGATGCCGAGGTGCTGGTGTTTGATCTGCGGCCGCAGGAGTTGCCGCAAATGCCATGAGGCAGGGTTTTGACATCTGCAAAAACGGCCTTCATGTGAAGGCCGTTTTTTATTGTGGTGGCAGCGGCGTTGGCAACTCCGGCGATATGGGTGCGTGGGCATCCTTGCCCGCCTGGACCGCCGCGAGGGTGGTTTGTATAGCTACGTACATGTTGGCTTGATTGGCGTAATAGGCCCCAACGACGATGGCGACTATTCCAAGTAACTGGACGGCCGTTGCTGCCCAGACGTTGGCCTTGACCGTGGCGCCCTGCCTTGCTGCTTCCTGCGCGCCGTCGGCAATTCTGCGCATCTCTTGCGTAATCAAGTCGTAGCGTTTGTCTCGTTCGACTTGAGTTTTGTCCCGTTCTCCCTGAACAGATAAAAACCCGTCAATTTTCATTGATACCGCATCCAGTCGAGCATCCATTCGTGTCTCGATGGTCTCGATCCTGGCGTTGAACTCTTCTCGACTGATGGCGCCCATGACTTGCTTACCCTGATCTATACCCGTTATGTCACTGCTTTGAAAGTGACTGTATTCCCTGGCTTCCAATTCGCCACCTTTATCGGGCTACCGATACCGTCCGTGGTATGTCACTCCAGTGCAAGCGTGCGGCCTCGCACCAGCCTTTGGCAACGATAGCCCCCGGTCCCTCGACCTACAAGCCAGCGGATTCTGCGTCCGGTGTAGGCCATTTCGTCAGGCCTTGTGAGTCGCCCAAGCAGGCACGCTTACTCATTTTCCGACGCAAACACTTCGACGATCTGCTCGATCACCGCCCTCACCCGCGCTGTATGGCGCAGATCCGCATGGGTCACCAACCACACTTCGTACGGTTGCGGGCGGGTACGCTGTGGCCAGAGCCTGACCAGACCGTCGCGCTCGCCCATGTACACCGGAATTTCTCCTACACCAATACCCGCCGCAATCGAGCGACGCATCAACAGGCTGGAACCGAGGCTGGCGACGATTCGCCCGCGACTTATCGGCTCCCCCACAAGATTCAGGTCCCGGTTGCCCTGCAGATACGGTTGATAAACCACCAGGTCATGCCCGGCGAAAGCATTGCCGGGCTCAGGTTCGCCTTTGGCGTCGACGTAAGCCTTTGAAGCGAATAACCCGGTTGGCCAACGCGCGATGCGCCGGGCGATCAGATCCGGATTGTCGGGCCGGGTGTTGCGTACGGCGATATCCGCCTCGCGCTTGGCCAGACTTAGGATCTGCGTGGAAGCGTCCAGTTGCACGCGCACGTCCGGATGCAGTTCGTGCAGGCAGGCGATGGCCGGGATCAGGAAATCGATGGCCAGCGAATCGGTGGTGCTGACCCGCACCGTGCCGGTCAGGCGATCATCCAGGCCCTGAATCTGCCGCTCAAGCTCAAGCGCCGAATGCTCCATTTTCTCCACCGACCGGAGGGCCGCTTCGCCTACCGCAGTCAGCGCGTAGCCCTCGGACGTGCGCAGAAACAGCGTCGCGCCGAGGGACTTTTCCAGCGCAGTGATCCGCCGTCCGACGGTGGCTTGATCGACACCCAATACTCGCGCGGCCCCGCGCAGTGTCGACTCGCGACAGACGGCGAGAAACACCCGTGCATCATCCCAATTCATCTGTTCTCCTGCCGATGCAAATTTGCAGCACTGCGCCGCCAAATCGCTGCATCAAGGCAGCAACAATAGCCGATATCCTCACCGCTGTTTTCAAGCCTTGAATGCTTTTGCAGGGAATCATTGGCACTCCTTTGAACTCCCACCTACAAACCTCCTACGCAACAGGACCGGATATGACACTGCCCAGCGAAATGACGCGTATCGAAATCACTCAACCCGGTGGCCCCGAAGTCTTGCAAACCAGACGCGTGCCCCTGCCCGTCGCCGCAGCCGGCGAAGTGCTGATCCGCGTGCATGCCGCCGGGATCAACCGCCCCGATGCCCTGCAACGGGCCGGCAAGTATCCTATGAAGCCGGGCATGAACCCGATCCCCGGTCTGGAGGTGGCCGGCGAAGTCGTGGCGCTGGGTAGCGGTGTCAGTGAGTTTGCCTTGGGCGACCGTGTCTGCGCGCTGACCAACGGTGGCGGTTACGCCGAATACTGCACGGTGCCCGCCGGGCAGACCCTGCCGATCCCCGAAGGACTGGATTGGGTGCAGGCCGCCGCCATCCCGGAAACCTTCTTTACCGTATGGGCCAACCTGTTCGGGCTCGGTGCTGCCCGGCGCGGTCAGCGGGTGCTGATTCACGGTGGCACCAGCGGCATCGGCACCACCGCGTTGATGCTGTGCCGCGAATTCGGCATCGAAGCCTTTGCCACCGCCGGCAGCGTCGATAAATGCGCGGCAATCAGCAAACTGGGTGGGCAGCCAATCAATTATCGCGAGCAGGATTTCGCCACGGTCATCGCCGAAAAAACGGCTGGCCAAGGCGTCAACGCGATCCTGGACATCATGGGCGCCTCGTACCTTAACGGTAATGTCAGCGCGCTGGCGATGGATGGCCGGCTGGTGATGCTGGGCTTTCTGGGTGGCGGCAAGGCCAACGACATCGACCTGCTGGCAATCATGGCCAAGCGTGCGGTGATCACTGGTTCGCTGCTGCGTGCGCGAACCGCTGAGGAAAAGGCCGAGATTGCCGAGCAATTGCGCGAACATGTGTGGCCGGCGCTGGCCGCCGGACGCTGCCTGCCGATCATCGACAAGGTTTACTCGCTGAACGACGCGGCACAGGCGCATGCACGCATGGAAGGTGGCGACCACATCGGCAAAATCGTCCTGCGCGTGGATTGAGCTGCAGCATTTTGAAATCGTTGCGAGTAGACGGTGGTCGAAAAAATCACGCGCAGACCAAGGCATCTGGTAAAAAGCCTTCTTTGTCTGCGCTGTGGTGAAACGTTTAATGTTTCTGTCATTCATGACTCAATTGCGTCGTCGCCGCCTGGCGTTCGCCTGCATGGCTGCGCTGATCATTGGCGTGCCGACGAGTTGTGCGGTGCTCGAACACACCGAGCGCAAACTGCTGTTTCGCATCGAACCGGGCACGGCCGGCTGGTATCACGGCTTGCCGGGCAGCGTGCAGGAACTCGACTTGCAGCCCAAGAGTTTCAAGGCCGGGCAGAATATTCATGCCTGGTGGTGGCCCGCAGAACGGCCGAACGCTCCAGCGATCCTCTATCTGCACGGCGTGCGCTGGAACCTCACCGGGCAGCTGTTCCGCATCGAGCAGTTGCGCGCGGCCGGCTACTCGGTACTGGCCATCGACTACCGTGGTTTCGGCCAGAGCAAGGGCGATCTGCCTTCGGAAAGCAGCGTGTACGAAGATGCCCGTGTGGCGTGGGAACGCTTCAAACTGCTGCAGCCCGACCCGGGCAAGCGCCTGATCTACGGTCACTCCCTGGGCGGTGCCGTGGCGATTGATCTGGCCGCCGAACTCGGCCAGGACGCGGCTCGGGACCATACCCCGCTGCCGGTCAAAGGTCTGGTGATCGAATCGACGTTCACATCTCTTGCCGACGTGGCGGCGGCGGTGGCCAACACCTCGCTGCCGGTGCGCTGGTTGCTGTCGCAGAAGTTCGACTCCATCGACAAGATCGCCGAGATTCACATGCCATTGCTGGTGGTCCACGGCATGGCCGACGCGTTCGTGCCGCCGCGCTTCAGCGAGCAGCTGTTCAACGCCGCCCAACAACCGAAACGGCTGCTGCTGGTGCCGGGCGCCACCCACAACAACAGCATGGCGCTGGGCGGGCAGAATTATCGCCAGGCAATCGATGCGCTGATGCGGACCAAACCCGCGCCGCGCGTGGCCGGCCCCGCAGTGGTACGCAGCGCGCAGGACTCCTAGCGATAGCCGCGAGCCTGCAGATCGAACAGCTTGGCGTAGTGTCCGTTGACGGCGATCAAGCTATCGTGATCGCCCTGCTCCAGTATCCGTCCGCCCTCCAGTACGATGATCTGATCGGCATTGCGCACACTGGAAAACCGGTGGGATATCAGCAAAGTCATGCGCCCTTCGGTGTGCTGGCTGAAATGCTCGAAGACCGCCGCTTCCGCTGCCGGGTCCAGCGCCGAGGTCGGTTCGTCGAGAATCAGGATGTCGGCATCGCGGCGCATGTAGGCCCGGGACAAGGCAACCTTTTGCCATTGCCCACCCGACAATTCCTGGCCACCGGCAAACCATCGTCCCAGCTGCGTAGCGTAACCACGGTCCAGTCCTTCGATGAACGGTGCAGCCATGCCTTCGGCCGCCGCAGCCTTCCAGCGTTGTTCTTCATTGAACGCCGAGGTGTCACCCACGCCGATGTTTTCACCCACGGTGAGCTGGTAGCGGATGTAGTCCTGAAAAATCACGCCGATACGCCGGCGCAACGTGTTCTCTTCCCAATCCTGCAAATCACTGCCATCGAGCAGAATGCGCCCCTGATCCGGCCGATACAGGCGGGTCAGCAATTTGATCAGCGTGGTCTTGCCTGAGCCGTTCTCCCCCACCAGCGCCACGCTCTTGCCCGGAACCAGGTGGAGGTCGATGCCTTCCAGCGCGGCACGGTTGGCCCCCGGATAACGAAAACCGACACTTTCAAAGCGCAGGCCATCGCCCGGTTGCGCGCCGATCGTAAGATGACCAGGATCGGTCAGCACCGGCTCGGCGAGGTACTCGTACAAGTTCGACAGGTACAAACCGTCTTCATACAAGCCGCTGATCGCACTCAAACTGCTGCTGACCGCGCTTTGCCCCTGCTTGAACAGCACCAGATACATGGTCATCTGACCCAGACTGATATTGCCGTGCACCGCATCGATCACCACCCAGGCATAAGCCAGGTAGAACGCTCCGGTGCCGAGCAGTCCGAGGCCGAAACCCCAGCCATCACGACGCAGGGTCAGGCGCCTGTCCTCGGCGTAAAGCCTGGCGAACGTATCCCGATAACGCTGCAGCAACAACGGCGCGAAACCGAACAGTTTGACCTCTTTGATGTAGGCCTCATGGGACAGCAAGGTTTCGATGTAGCTTTGCTGCCGGCTCTCTGGCGCACGACGAGTGAACAGGCGAAAAGCGTCGCCGGAAAAGTGCGCCTCGGCGAAAAACACCGGCAGTGCGCCGACCACCAGCAGCACCAGCGCCCATGGCGAAAAATGCACCAGCAACACACCGAAGCTGATCAGCATGATCAGGTTCTGGATCAAGCCCAGCGACTTCATCACCAGCGCCAGAGGCCGGGTCGAGGCTTCGCGGCGCACGCGGACCAGTTTGTCGTAGAACTCGGAGTTCTCGAACTGCACCAGCGACAGGGTCTGCGCCTTTTCCAGAATCAGCGTGTTGACCTTTTGCCCCAACTGCACCCGCAACAGCGACTGCTGCACTGACAACGCCCGTTGCGTACCGGATAACAGCGCTAACACGCCCGCTTCCATCAGCACATAACGCAACACCGGCCACAGCGGCGCTTCGCCCTGCCGGGCGTGGAACTGCATCGTCGTCACCACCGCATCGACAATGCGCTGGCCCAACCACGCGGCCAGCGCCGGCAGGACACCAGCAATCAACGTCGCCAGCACCAGGCCCAGAAACAACCCGCTAGAGGTCGCCCAAACCAGCAACAAGGCGCGCCGGGCTTGATCGAACAGAGCGTGGAAGCGGGAAATCAAAGGCATGGAACACATGACTCAACGTCGAATAGAGCGTGTCATGGTACTCCGCAGGTTTGATCCGTGCTGAAACCAGGCTTTTTCATGAGGAAAACATCTGGAAAAACACTGCTCTTCCCGGCGTCCAATGCTCTGCTATGGTTTAACCGCCTGCGCGGAACCGGTGAAAATCGCCGCACTCCACGCCCACTGCCAGGAACGCCATCATGAAAATCAATCCCTACCTGATCTTCAACGGCAACTGCCGTGAAGCTTTCACCTTCTATGAGCAAGCCTTGCAAGGCAAACTCGAAGCGATGATGACCTTCGGTGAGACGCCTGCCGCCGAGCATGTCCCGGCAGAGCACCACCACTTGGTCATCCATACCTGCCTGAAGGTTGGCGACCAGATGATCATGGCCTCCGACACCACGCCTGACCGGCCAACCGGAGGCATGAGCGGTTGCTCGATCTCCCTCAATGTCGACAGCATTGCCGAAGCCGAGCGGGTGTTTAATGCGCTGGCCAGGGACGGTCGCGTCGATATGCCGCTGGAGGCGACGTTCTGGGCCGCCCGCTTCGGCATGCTGGTCGATCGGTTTGGTGTGTCGTGGATGGTCAATTGCGAGAGCGACAAGTGACGCTGACTTTCTATCAGGCATGAAAAAGCCCAACCTCTTCAGGTTGGGCTTTGTGATTTATCGCTGGGCCAGCTCATGCCGCACGCATTGTTCGTAATAGGTCTGTTTGACCGCCGCAGGCTTGAGCCTTGAAGTACTGTTGTAAGTCTGCTCGGTAATCCCCATCGCCGTCATGCGCATCCACGGTTGCTGGAACTTGCGCACCTGCAACTGCTTGCGCGCGCCATACAGGGATATCCCCGACAGCTTCGACTGTTGCGCCCCGGCCGCGATGTCCGAACCCCAGGTGCAGGCAAACCGATGACTCTTGCTCAACTCCTTCGCTTCAACGGCCGAAGCGAAGGCAGCCAGGGAAAGCGTCGCAACGGTTATGACAATCGTCCGCATATAGCCAACCTAACCTTTTGAAAAAAGGCGATTTTGCCCGGGATTGCAAAATCTGTGGGCCAGCAATTTGCCGCCTTGTTTTTAGTCCCTACCACTCGTCCAGCGAGCAGCACCTTGACCCTGTCCGCTCCTCCAATACGGTACATCCCTCTTACGGAAGACCTGAAAATGAACAAGCAGATTGCAAACCTGTTACTGGCAAGCCTGATGTTGACTGGCTCGAGCCTCTCATTGGCAACCGATAAAGCAGGATCCGCGGCGCCGCCTACCGCCATTCCAGGTGTGAATCAGTCGAGTAACAAATCGGAATCCAACGAAGAAAAAGCCAACAAGAAAGGTGAAGAAGCCTCGGGTTCTAACTCCGGCGCAGAATCGCAGGAAACCGAGAAAGACGCGGCGACGTCCAGCGACTCGGAAGATATTCGGAGCAAACCGAAACAGTAAACACTGGATTGAACAGCAGTGAACGCCGATCATGCCGGGGATAACCGATCTCCTGCAGATGAATGACCGAATGCCCAAGAAACCAGCATCCACCCCAGCCGCGGCGACTACCGCCGCGGATATCGAACGCTCGATCCAGGCGCTTAACAAGATGGCCGAGCGCCTATGGGGCGACGGTCGAGAAACGGAAGCCAAGGCGCTTCTGGATGCATTGGACTCACTGAATCGGGCGCTGGACCGGATCAGGATTGGTGAAAGTCGCAGGGTTCTGCATTGAGGCGTGGCTGTGCGCATTCTCCCAACGCAGCAGAATTGGATTCCCTCAACGCCCGGAGACAGTCAGCTGAACGGATGGATGCTGTCGAGCATTTTGCGATGTCAATGATGTAACTGCGCCGACTTGAGATGGTGCTACCGGCATGGTCAAATGAGTAATGGCCTTTTGCCAAGGTAATCTCACTTGAAACTAAATCGCGGAATAATCATATTTTTTTCGGCAATGACTTTGCTCTTTATCCTGGTACAGGTATGGCACGCAAAATCTGGCCCGGAAGAGAAAAAGCAGGAGCGGGAGCGCCAACTCAAGGGGCTCGCGCTCATCATGAGTGTCCAGTCCGGAAAAGTATCTGACGATTCAACTCGCGTCGATTCTGTGACTTACAGCGATGAAGTCATGCGTATCTCTTACACACTCACAAAAGTTACGAAAGACGAAATCGATTCTGATCAATTCACCAAAGACGCAAGAGCGATTGCAGCTTCTGCATTCTGTAATGAAAAAGGTTTAGGACAGTTCGTAAAATCGGGTCTTGCCATTGACCTTCTCTACAAAGATGCAACCAGCTCACCGGTAGCCGAGTTTCAGATAGGCAAATCCGACTGCCTCTGACGCCCCTCCCCGAAGCCCGCCTGACTCGCGGGTTTTCTCTGCGTGTCGTCTCGCCTTACTTGATCCACCGCCGGCCGATCGCAAGAAGCAGAAACAGACGCAGACAAAGGACCACTGGATGCAGGTCGAAGAGCGATATTTGACGCGAGCCTTCAAAGAGGCCCGGGAAGCGGCGAGTTGTTACAAGGGGTGGAAGGAAGAGGAAATGCCAGGCTTCCATGAAGTGCGCTCGCTGTCGCTGCACCTGTATCAAAAAGCTGGAAGGGACGGTCAGAAGATCGCCGGCCGCGCCAGCGAGACCATGACGAAGAACTACCAGAAAGACCACGCAGAAGTCGTCTGGTCAGAAGCAATCCCTGACCTGAATATCAGCGAAATCACCGGGTAGTTTTGCGCGGGTTTTGCGCAGGCACAAAAAAGCCGATCTAGATGATCGGCTTAAGTGTCTGATTTTACTCAGGAATAATGGTCGGGACGGAGTGATTCGAACACTCGACCCCTAGCACCCCATGCTAGTGCGCTACCGGACTGCGCTACGCCCCGACTGGTTTGAAACCTGCCCTTCACCTCGAAGGGCGCTCAAGAATATATCGCAAGCTTTTGAAAACTGGAAGTATTCAAACGCAGCTTTTTATTTCTTGAGCACCACCAGTACATCTTCAAGCTCGGCAATCATCTGGCGGATCATTTGCTTGTATTGGGTGGTGT
>Ga0153921_1000820_pt1 | contig 15095 bp, 11 predicted proteins | sample TSNJ005MetaG_FD_104691 | JGI IMG/M metagenome (GOLD analysis project Ga0153921, IMG submission 104691) | Attine ant fungus gardens microbial communities from New Jersey, USA - TSNJ005 MetaG | ecosystem: Host-associated > Fungi > Mycelium > Unclassified | place: USA: New Jersey, Brendon T. Byrne... | reverse complement strand
AGCGAAACGAAACTGCCGCTCCAGTCTATGGAATGTGCTGGTTAGTGCCAGACCAAGAGAAAAATTGTCATGAATGTCACACAAGGTCCTGCCCTGTGAATACTGGTTTTGCAACATATGACATGTTGTTTGACAAAGAGTAAGTAAGTGAGTTTTTGGTTTCGCCGCTAATTAAAACGGTTGTAATGAAACAATGGACGGAAAGGAGGAGAACATATTGACCGATATTATTACTCATAACAGATTTCCGCTAATAAAAGTTATGGGCATCGGCAAAGGCGGAAGCCATGCTGTTGACAGAATGATAAACAGCGATATAAATCTTGTTGATTTTATTTTGCTTGATACGGACAGCAAAACTCTCGAAAGCTCAAAAGCCCCTGTTAAAATTCAATTAGGAAAAAATATTATACAGGGAACAGACGCCGGCGGGAATCCGGAAATCGGGAAAATAGCCGCGGAGGAAAGCACCGATGTTATCAAGCAAGCCCTTGCGAATACCGATATGCTTTTTCTTGCGGCCGGCATGGGCGGAGGCACAGGTACCGGAGCGGCGCCTGTTATCGCGGAAATTGCAATGGGAATGGGAATATTGACAGTGGGAATAGTTACGAAGCCCTTCGATTTTGAGGAGGAGCGAATAAAGAACGCCAACAACGGTATAATTAAGCTGCGGGAAAATGTTGACGCCCTTATTGTAATACCGAGCCAAAAGCTTTTTAATAATCAGCCGGATACATGCTTAGAAAATCTCTTTGAAATGATTGAGAATGCGCGTTGTCAGTGTATACAGAGCATTTGCGAGCTTGTTTTGGGAGATGAATTGATAAATCTTGATTTTGCCGATATCAAAATGATATTGAGCGGCAAAGGAACTGCTTATATAGGGTCCGGACGAGCCGCCGGCAAAAACAAAGCCAAGGAGGCAGTAAAAACAGCCATTAACAGTTCGTTGCTGGAGACCCCTTTAGATGGCGCAAGGTCTATTTTAGTGAGCTATTCCGGAAATTCTGATTTAGGTTTTTTTGAAGCAGACGAGTCTATGGAGCTTATCAGATCCGAGATCGACCCTGAAGCTGAAATCATATACGCAATAACAACAAATAACGCATTAAAAGATGAAGTGATCGTAACGGTTATAGCCGCCGGTTTTGATACAAACCAATCTTCCGTCAATATATTTGTGCATTCCAACGATGAGCTGCAAGAAGCATTTAAGTTATCGTTAGATTTGCCTTCAAAAAAGCATAAAATTTATATTGATAAACAGGACGACGATATGGAATATTCAATGGACGTTTCATATCTCGCAGGAGGAACAAATACGGAAATTATCGCCGCCAATGGCAGTAAAGACTATGTGATTCATGTTATGGAGGACAACGGCACGCGTATAAAATTCGACTTTATCTATAAAAACAATAATGGTATCCGCATATACTTACCGAAAGAAAGCGCGCCTTCTGAAACAATGTAAAAATATGGCATAAAGCGATTTCAACATTTAGCAGCAAAAAGAACCCGGCTGTCTCCCGAAGACACGCCGGGTTCCTTCATCTCGTCCTTCTTCCGCTTAATAAATAGCGTAAAACCTAATCATCCGTATCATTGTTGACCGTTTGCGCGGAAATATCGGTGTGAAGCTCCTGATCGGGCAGTGTGGAGGGCAAGGTGCTCTGTTCCTGCGGCAGCACCAGATCTACATGGTGGATTTCCTCCTGCCGTGAGGCCCTCCGCGGCTTTTCAATCCGCTCGGCCGGGTCATATGCCGCCAGATATTCATCCCACGAGAGGCTGTGGTCCTGTTCCTCATATTCGGATATCCTGGGGACGGGCTCCTTACCGCACCGGCGCGCCCCGATCCGTCTGGCGATCAACAGATACAACAGAAGGATGGCGACGCCCGCCCCGCTGATCATCAATCCTTCCATCAGGCCGGGCGTTCTGTAGTCGAAGCGGATTTCGGCGGGTCCCGCCGGTACCCGCACTGCCATAAAGCCAACGTTGGCCTTTTCGATCAGGGCTGACTCCCCGTTTACCGAAGCGCTCCATCCCTTCTCCCAGGGCACGCTGAAAAATACCAGTTTCTCATCAAGGAAATCGGTTTTCGCCCCGAAGCCGAGGCGGTCGCGGTAAAAACCGTCGGCGGTGTATTCCCGGCGGTTCTCTACATCCCGGTAATAGCTGTCAACATCAAAATTCTGCTTCTCCCGTTCGGGAAGGATGGAGAGGATGTCACTGTGCCGCTCAATAGCGTCCCCGTCCAGAAGGATGGCCCGGAGCAGCAGGTTCCCGCGCTCGACGTCGGTCACAGCCTCCAGATCCTCGCGGTTTATCGCATGCTCGTAGGTGAAGCCCATGGGCAGATAACAATCGTTTTCATATACTTGAAAACCATTCTGCACATCATAAAAGGAGTAGCCCGGCATAGGCAGCTCTTCAAAGTTTTTTTCCTCAAAAAAGAGCCACCGCACCGACAAAAGGGGGCGCAGGGCGTAAAATTCGGTCCCCGGGCGGGAGTCAATATTCCGCTCCACCCCCACCGCAGGGTAAAACTCCATTATTGAGGCAGGCACGATGCTGTGAAATGCTTGAATGTTCGGCAGCTTCCAGAACATAAGCAGGTTGTCGAAGGCCTTGGCTGAGTCGGAGCGGGCGAAGGGTTCCTCCGGCAGTGAAATCTCGTATTTGCCTCCTATAACCCGTTCGGCCACAAAGCGGGAAGCCCAGTAGTCTTCTTTCACCCCGAACAGATAGGAGGTGGTAAAGCAGACCGCCACCAGCGCCACTCCCGCACCGAATATACGCAGGAAATTGGGATTCCGGCGGCAGCGTACAACCAGCAGCCAGGTAAGCAGCACACACACCACCACGATTCCGAACGCGATCCAGGCCTGCCAGGTGACCTGGGCGAGCCCGATCCGCCACTTGTCGTCCACCTTGTTCGGGGTCAGGCAGACCGCCGCGGTAAAAATTGAGACGATTAAAAGCTGCCAGCGCATGGCGGTGCCAAACTCCCCGGCGTCCGGGCTCATGTCCTCAACGGCGCGAATGGACGCGAGGCTGATCATCAGGATAGGCATATAGAACCAGCGGGCGTAATAGGAGCTGTTGAGCAGGACAAACAGGCTGTTTAGCCCGGGCACCAGCGCTATAAAGATGCAAAGGCCGATGAGCGTTTTAAGCCAGTCCTTTTTCCTCCGGGATAAGTAGGCCATGACCCCCACCGGCCCCAGCAGGGGCAGCCACGCCGAAAGCGACGCCCAGTAGGCCCCGTTGTCTGGGAAGAAGTTGGACCACGCCGGCTGCTCAGGGGGGAAGAAAAAGCTTTGAAGGATTGCGGGCAAACGCTGGCTGTCCCAATATAGCCAGAAATTCCAGCCGTTTAGAAGGCTGTCCGTTCCGGCCCGGGGATTACCCAAAATCGCCAAGACCGAAGGAATCAGCACCATTGCGGCTATCAAAACACCCAGCGCTGATTCCCATACTATCAGGAAAAACTTTTTAAGGGTGAGACCCCAGCTCTTGTTATAGCATCCCCGCACAATAACGTAGAGGACGACAAAGACCACCTCACCAATGAAAAACCAGTAGTTTACTATGGCGTTTACAACCACCATCAGGGCGAAAAATCCCTTTTGTTTTTCGGTGACCAGTTTTTCCAGGCTGAGCAACAGCAGTGGGAAGAAAACCGCCACTTCATGGAAATGGTTGAAGAAGACGTTGAAGTCCATCCAGCCGCTGAAGGCGTAGAGCAGCCCCCCTATTATGGCATAACGCTGATCCTTCACAAACCGCCGCAGGTAGAGAAAAGCGGTCAGCGAGGCCAAAGCCGTCTTAAGAATCAGCAGCGGCGCCATCAGATGCGGCAGAAAGCTATTTGGAAATGGCAGGGTCAGCCAGAAAAAAGGGCTGAAAAGCAGATAGAAGCTGTAAGAACCGATAAAGTTGGCTCCAAGGTCGGTATACCAGTTCCAGAAGAAGTCTCCGGAGCGCACCGCATCGTGGGCAAGCATGTAGAAAGGGATCTGCTGCACGTTAAAATCCCCTTGATAGATAAAATAGCCCCTGTCATGGATGATGAAGGGGACAAAGATCAGAGCGGCGGCGAGGAACGCAAGAAGAAATGCCTGCGCCGGCAGGCTCCTGTGTTTATGGGAAAGCGGTGGTCGCTTTACTGTCATAACAAGCTCCCTTGAAAATGATTCCTTATTATCCGGCGGCAAATTGCTTCATGGCATTTTCCATCCGGATGGTATAATAATCATTAGTAGATGAATAATTAAAAGTGAATGATTTCCACTTTTGCATTATACCAGCTCAAACCGCCGGAATCAAGAACGCTGTGTTAACTCTGATGTGTAGCTGTGCCAGCTCATTTGGATTTTCTGCCTCTTACCGCCTCTACCAGCACCAATGCTGCCACAGCTCCCGTTGCGGAAAGAAGGTACAAAACCGCCAACCCGGCCAAAAGAGGCTTATAGCTGCCAATCCAATCGAAGAATACGCCGCCGGCTATTGCCATCAACGAACAAGCGATCCCCCCAGTTCCGGCAATGATGCCATATACCCTCGGGTATTCATGATTCCCGAATATGGAGCGGATGGCATACGGAAGCCCCACCTGTGTAACGGATTGACCAATACCAATCAACAACCCGCTGGCAAATAATAGTGTCTGCGTTGGCGCCGCAATCAATCCGATCCAGCCGGCTGCTCCAAGCAGACAGCCCATTGAGATAGCGCGTATGGAACCAATAATATCAATGAGAAACCCCATCAGGAAATTTCCCGCCGCAAGTCCCAACAAAACGCCGGACATCACAAAACCACCTGCGGATATTGTATAGCCTAAGCTCACAATATGAGATGGGATAAGCTGTTGGAATCCGGCTATCATTGCAGCCATAGTATATGCCGCCATAATCAGTAAGAATACCAAGCTTCGGCGCGACCGGTAAGCTTCCCCATTTGCAGCCCTTTCCATTCTCGAATTCTCTGATGCTTCATCAATGCCCTTGTATCCATAAGGGATTTCCCCATCACCAGGTTTCAGCTTTACAATGGTAAGGGTGAAAGGCAGCAATGTTAAAAGCACTAGCACACCAACGAACACATATGTAGTTCTCCACCCCAATAATTGGATTGCCCGGTCTACCGCCAAATTAAAGAACGCTCCGCCAATTCCTCCAACCGCAGAAGCAACGCCCATAACGAATCCGGTTTTTTGCGCAAACCAATATCCTAGTAATACGGGGATGGTTATGCCAATCAGGAATGGTACAGTAAGCCCGATACAAATCCACAACGCTACAAATGACGAAATATGGCGCGATACGGCGCATAGAACGACGCTGCTTCCGCAGACGAATACACAAGCCGACATTACAGCCCGAATATTGATTCTTACGAATGCTTTTCCGGCGGCTGACATGCCTAAAGCAATTGCCATGTTTGAGCAGGTCATGACAAGCGCCACCTGCGTCATTGAGAAATGAAGCTCTTCCGAAATGTAGGAAAAAAACAAACCTACGGTGCTAAGTATCAAGCCGGTGACTATAAAGGAAAGGACGCAGCAGCCAGCGAATATGTACCAGGCATATCGCTTGTTTTTACCTGCTTGATTCATAATATATTGCCGTAATAGAGGGCAGTTTCTTTTTTCTCAAACGCCGCCATCGCATACAATACATTCGGCTTATCCAAAATAATCACTCCTAACTTATTCTCCCAAAGCCGGATACCAATACCTGCCTTTTTTCTGCTCATCCATCAGGTTTAGTACAGCACAGCCTTCCAATACGATATCAAGGGCATAGTTGTGCCCAATACCCTCCGTAAACTTTTTCCCTGTGCAAATATTATCTGAAACCGAGCACACCGACCCGCCCCTGCGTCCGAATAAGGCTGAAAGAGTAATAACCGCTGATGATTCCCTATCTCCGTTAAGACATCCGGCGCGGTTATAAATCCCGGCCTTTTCGATATTCCAGGGCTGCATATAGCCCCCGACTCCTGGCCGCCCACATCCAACGTAATCGCTGTCTGAGGAAACAGTAACGCCTACATGGTATGGGTGTCCAACTGCTTCAGCAGCCTGCACCATGGCGCATATCACCTCATAGTGGCTGGCTGCCGGGTATCCCGCTTCGATATATGCCTGGGTCATTCCTTCCGCGCGCACCGCTCCGCTGGATATGACTATATCACCAGGCTCCACCCCGTCTCCATAACCGCCTGAACCACCTAATCGGATAAAGGTGCCGGCGTCGGTGTGCTCCAGATAATCATACATGATCATTTCCATCTCCGGAGCGCCGCTGCCACCGCTTACCGCAGTGATATGAGCGCCTTTATACCAGCCGCTGTAGGATAAATACATGCCTGATTCACCGATCAATTCGGCGTTTTCCAGCCTATCCGCTACGACCTTGGCGGGATCACTGCCATATGAGCACAGAGCGTCACGCACCAGCACGATTACGAAATCTCCCACTTTTTTAGTATCTATTTGAGTAAGTGCTGGCCGGCCATTGATATAAAAACCTTTTGGAGGAACGTTATCTTTATACTCAAACCGGCTTTGAATCGATTTAATCGATTCTTTAGCGCGTATGACATCGCTTTTTTCCATATGAAACCTCCACTCGTTATAATTTCTCTTTTAACATCTTAGAAACTGTGCGCGCAATAGCTCCGCCTTTTTAGTGGCAGACGCGTCCAACAGGGGAGGCCCGTACTGACTTATGCATAAAGCGGCTGATACGCTTGCTAACACTCCGCACTCATACGGAGACATATTCTGGCATACCCCGTGCAGCAAGGCAGCCGAGGAAGCGTTGCCGCCTCCGGTAACGTCCACAACTAAGGTATCCTGAACGGCAGGAATAGCGTATGCCCTGCCGTCCTTAAGAATCAGTGCCCCCTCTGCTCCTTTACGGAGATAAATCATCGGAACCTTCCAGCCTGACAAGATATGGACACATGCTTCCAAGTCGGACTCATTGAATAGAGCGCGGCACTCGCTTTGATTCAGAGATAGGATATCCAGTCCTTCAGCTATTCTTCGTATTTGGGATATATTATCCGGCGTCATGATAGAAGCGTTCAACTCCCAGAGAAGGCAAAAACCGTATCGGTTCTTAAGAGCCAGCAATTCATCCCAATACCCGGGAGGACCAAAATCCTTGAAAACATACATCCCCTTTAAGCCGTCACAGTAGGCCGCCAAATCATCAGGGCCCGCCTCCATCTTACGATAATGCTCCTCACCGTAAAGCGGAACCTCAGTGCGCTCACCGTCATTATGGTAATACACCTGGGAAACTGCCGTATGCTCATCCCTTATAATTAAGCCGGAGGCGGATAAGCCGCTTTTTTCAAACCATTCATTATAGCTGTTATTAAAGTCACGACCCACACCTGTAACAAGGAGAGCTGATTTACTCCATACCCCAAGGCCGCAGAGGGCATAAAGACCCGCTCCTCCGGGGAATTCGCCGTAATAACGGCCATCCGCCAAGGTGACGCGATCGGTAACAAAGGTTGAAACCACCAGGTAATCCATTTCTTCTCCCCTCAGTTTATATTGCCTTCACGGTGAATTCCTTTGCAACGATAGCCCCCTCGCTTATCATGTAGCCGGCTCCGCCGCTTGTATATGTACTGTCGTTACAGCTTGCCGCCTTTTGGCCGTCTATATACATTGTCAATCCGCTGCCCTTTACTTCTAAGCGCAGATGATGCCATTCACCTTCGTTATATGTCATATCGCTTTCAGCTAAGACCTTCATAGATTCAGCCTTACGCATAATAATTTGTAACTTTCCGCCTGAAAATACCGCTCCGTAATACCTGCGATGCCCTTTTGAACGGGCTACCAAACCGGCGCATTTCGCGTGGACAAATTGAATGTTAGAATCTACTGAATAATCATCCCAGTCTTTGCTTCCGATAGTAAGCACCCCGTTTTCCTCCGGATGAGATATGGCAAGGGTAGCGAGATAATCCGGCCCTGTATGCTTGGTACTGTTCATAAAAGCCATCATCCACTTGGTACGTGTGACAAATGGATTTATAGATGGAGTAAGCTCTTTAGCAGTACCCATATGGAAATATTCCGGTGAACCGCTCCAATCCATTGACCGAAGAATTATTTGCCCGTCCCGGCGTTCATCTGATATTAATTCCAAGCCCAACCGATATACGGCCCGGCCCTTGGTGTCGGGTACTTGCCAGCTCAAGCTATTCGTTCCTTTACTTAAACGAAACCTTTCGTTTCCGCGCAGGGTGGCAATCTCATCGTCCTGGTCATAGTAATCAATAAAGAAGCGCAAATCAGGGTTTTTATCCTGTGGGCACTCTATAACTGCCCGTATCGTCTGGGAAGCGTATATGGAAGGGCTGGCATAAACCTCAAAATAGCTGGTATCGGCTGCGGCCTTGGGAACTGGATCTACATATGTCTGCACTGAAACCTGTCCCGTGGCGCCGCCGGAAACACCGTTGTAGCAAATTTTCAAACCAGGTCCCGCTCCGTCGTCCTGAGCGTTGTACACATGTTTTACGGTCTGCATGAAGTTTTCACCAGGATATACCATGAAGCCCTGAACGCTTCCGCGATACTCGAAAGAAAACTTCTCCTTCGGAATTCCCATATCCTCCGGGTTTTCACCATTAAGCGCTGCGGCTGCCTTTAAAACCTTGCGGCTTTCCTGCACCGCGTCAAAGATACAGTCTCCGCCGTCGCTGCTTACTACATACATACGATCCGCTACAGGAGCGCGCAGGTCCGCCTCTGAGTCAATGGCGTCAAGTCCAAGGCGTATGGCGTTCAGGCAGCCTACGTTGCCGCCGTTGCAGTCCGTATCCCATCCGGCTGAAACCGCGATAGCTATACTGCGGCGAAAATTATCCCCTCCGAATTTAAGCGCCATTATTACCGCCAAATGGTTTGTTACCATCGGACAATTGCCCAGGTATTTCGCATAGCTGTGGTTCTCCTCGATCCAGTCACGAACTTGCCGCCAGTCGTCTGAGGCGTCGCATTGGGCTATAACATCATCCAATAAAAGATTCAGCTCGCGGCCGGCTTCGTTATCAGCTATATAACGCCGGCACTCCCGCAGAAGAGTATCAATCTCCTTTACATTAAAAGCCATTGCCTCCATAGCAGCCAGATATACCGCCGCCTCTACGGCAATTCCATCATGGCTTACCAACGCAGCTTCTCTGGCCATTTTAGCGGCCCGCTCCGGGTTTCCGGGGTTGACCATTGCCCAGGTATCTATGAAAATTTGCGAGCCAATCTGCTCCGCAATGCATTTTCCGTTCATCTCAGAAGAACCGGACAACGGAGGCTCAATGCCGTTTTTCAAGCGCAGGTAAGCGGAATGCTCGGTGGAGCGGGCTAAACCGCCCCACCATAATACAGTTTTATCCTCAATAATATAGTTAAGCCACGCCTCTCCTATCTGCTTTGATGAAATATCAAGAGGATAACCGTTGTCCTCCAGCGCCCGGTAAAAAATAAAAGTGCCGGAAATATCATCGTCAGGCACGATGAAAGGCGCGCCGGTTTCTTCAGCAACATACCGGTCAATGTATCCGAAGCGCTCGCATATGGCGTCATAGCTCCAGCCTTCAACAGGGCGTCCCATGTAGACGCCGATAAGCTTGCCCAGCACACCAGCGTATATCTGTTCGCTGTACTTTTTAACTAACATATAAACATCTCCCGATTATTTTAATTAATCACTGTTAACCTTTTACGGCGCCACTGGCCATGCCTTCAACAAAGTGCTTCTGAAGCAATAGAAACATGATTAGAACAGGTAAAATCATAATCACCGCGCCGGCCATCACAAGACTATAATCGCCGGAATACATACCGTTGAGACTCATAAACTTAACGCTGGCCGTAAGGTTGGCGTCACCTTGCAGCAAGGTAGAGCTAAGCAAATATTCGTTCCAGGAAAACAGACCTACAATAACCGCAACGGTAATTAGTCCGGGAGAGACTATCGGCAGCATCACTTTTGTAAATACCTGCCAGGTATCCGCTCCATCAATTCTAGCCGCCTCTTCCAATTCATATGGAATTTTAAGAAAATATGTGCGCATAAGGAAAATTGGCATAGGCAAATTCCAAGCCGCTATCACCACTCCCAACGCAAACGGGTTTCCCATTAGTCCCAGTTTAACAAAAGCAGAATAAAGCGGCAGCATGAAAAGCTGGAGAGGAACCGTGGTTGCCAACATAAAATATATAGTAATGGCCTTCCATGTCCATACCTTCCTGCCTGCCAGTACATATCCAATGCTGCCGGAACAGAAGCAGCCGGTAATTATAGCTGTAACCGTAACCTTTATAGAGTTTGAAAAGGCTTTCGCGAAGCCTACGATCCGCCAGGTATCTGTGTAGTTTTCCAGATGAATCACCGTAGGCGTAGAAAGGGGATTTGCGATGATTTCCTGATGTGTTTTGAAGCTGTTGATTAATACCAGTACCAACGGTGACAAACATATAACCACCAATGAAACAAGCGCTGTCAAGCTTGCTATGGATGAAAGGCGGACTTTTGCTTTATTACTCATTCCGATACCTCCTTACGGCTAAGGTACGTATAGAAAAAGGCGGCAATAGCTCCAAAAAAACTCATCACCAGCGCAACCGCAGCAGCCCTGCCAAACTTGAAGGTGTTAAACGCCATGCTGTAAGCATAAGTGCTCAGCATCTCCGTAGCATGGGCGGGGCCTCCGCCAGTAAGCAAGTAGACGTAATCGAAAGTGAGGAAGGAATAGATGATTATAAACACAAACATCATCTTTACAGTAGGGGAGATATTCGGCATATACACCTGCCAGAATAACTGCCATCCCCCAACGCCTTCAATTTGAGCCGCTTCAATTTGATCTACAGGAGTTTGTCGGAGCGCCGCCAGATACACAATAGCCAAAAAGCCCCAATAATGCCACATATCCACAAAGGCCACTCCATATAAAGCAGTCTTCATATCGCCAATCGGAGAGGATACGGAAAACCCTTGACGTCTTAAATACCCGAACACCCCGCCACTGGGGCTGAAAATCATGTTTGCCCAAATCAGAGCATTGGTAACAGGGGCAAGCACATAAGGGATTAGGTAAACCGTTTGAAAAAAGTTACGGCCTTTGCTTCGCCGCGCCAGTAAAACAGCGCTAAGCATGCCAACTACTACGGGAATGGTAATAAAGATTAAAGTCCACTTAAAGTTATTTGTAAGTGCCTGCCAAAACACCTTGTCGTTGAATAGGACCTGAAAATTTTCAAGTCCTATCCAGTTCATGCTTTTGCCTACTCCGTTCCAGTCTGTAAAGGCCGCGTAGAAAGTATAAACAGCCGGAGCGAAGACCACAAGGCCGCTAAGCAGTATGGCCGGCAGGGTGAGCATATGTAATCCTAGTGTTTTGATCCTGCCATTTCCAGATTTCATATAATTTCCTCCTAAATAATGCGCTGATCAATTAGGCTGCATTCTACAACCTATAGTCTCGCAAAAGAAGTAAGAATCTTATACGGCAGGTTTTGCCAGCGGGGCAACCAAGCCTGCCTCCAGTTCCTCCGCAAAGGCTTTGTCTACCGCGTTCAGGAATTCCTCTGGCGTCATAACACCTTGCCATACCGAGTCAACATTTCGCCATTCATCCTGAGTAACAGGGGGGAAGAACGCACTGGGATGATATCCGAAATTTCCAGCGTTAATCTGCGGAACTGCCTCTTTTATAATTTCCATAAATTTTATGCTCATTCCCGCCATATTACTGTCGTCCACACCGCTCATATCCTTGAGAGGAACCGCCCAATAGCCAGGCCAGTACTCAGTCATAGTTGTACAGAATTCCGCGCTCAACATAATATCAAGAATTTTGGCGCATTCGTCCGGCGCTTTGCTACTAGTGTTAACAGCAAAGGAACAGGGCATGGTCAAGTCATACACGTCTTTATCGGGGGCGTATAAATTAGGCATTGGCGCAAAACCAAACTCGTCTATTTTATTATCTGTGAAGGAATTAGCGGCAAATTGAATATATAAGGTAGGAGCCATAAGAAAAGCGGCCCGTTTATCCGCTATTAGTTGAACAGCTTCCTGTGAATCCAACGCTGTATAGTCGTTTCCGGCTAAATATCCAGCCTTGTACCAATCTTGCATCATTTGTACGCCAGCCAGCATTTCAGGGTTGCTAAAAGGCTGATTTCCTGACAGGCACTCATAAAGATTAGTTGGACTCACAAAGTGATTTATCATTACCGAAGAAAAGTTATCATTACTTGGGCGCCAACCCCGGTTGCCTCCTGAGCCGCCGTATAATCCCATACTTTTGGCTTCTTCCATAATATCTATCATTTCAGCCAAAGTGGAAGGAACCTGCCAGTTGTTTTCCTGAAATAACGCTTTATTATAGAATATGCCGCCCACAGAGATTGAGTTTGGCACTGAATACAGCTTTCCGTCAACAGTACACGCATCATAATAAACTTGAAGCAACCGGTCTTTCCATCCATACTGCTCGGCATACGGCGTAAGATCCACCAGCTTATCCTCAGTTACGTATACGTTGCAAAAAGACGGACCTGAGGTATAGATAATATCCGGGCCGGAACTTGCGCTTAATGCCACCGGAATGTCGTTATCAACAGTATTGCGGTACTCTATAACCAGTTCATATTCATTTTGTGAACTGTTATACACATCAATCAAAGCTGCTTGGAACGCAGCTTTTTGGTTTTCATTAGCGCCCCAAAACCACATTGATATTGTTTTGCGACCTTCAGCAGATGCCTGAACTGACTGATCGAGAGATTCTTCGTTCTCGGTCTGAGAGGCTTGAGCCGGGGTTTCTACTCCACGGGCTGTACTTTCAGTCGATACACTGCAGCCGGAAAATAATCCACACAGCATCAGCAATGCTATTGATAAGGTCATAAGTTTTTTCATGTTATCCTCCTTTTTTAACGTGGCCGATATTCATCATTACTTTTACTTTTCGCCGGCATCCTGCCAGTGAGGCGTCAGTTCAATGAGCTGCCGCGCAATTTCGGCCAGATTATCTTGATTCATTTCATCAACTTTTCTTCTCCAAGCTTGGGGTACCGCGTCTACTCCTGAATAAGCACCGGCCATAGCTCCTGCTATAGCGGCGTTCGTATCGCAGTCGCCTCCCAGATTAACCGCAAATTCATTCACTATTTTGGGATTTCCCTTGCCCAGCACAAACATGCCTATAGCTACCGGTACCGAGTCGGCGGCCAAATCTCCGCCGCCGAACATTTCATATACCTTGTCAAGAGTTCGCTCATGGTTATCTGTAAGCTTTATCATATCGCATATAAATCGAATACGAGTGGGTATATCCGGAGCTGATACGACATTACCATATTGCGCGCCTATTTCAGCGGCCTTCATGGTTTCGCCTATAATAACTTCAATATTTGCTTCCCCTCGTATACAGAGCGCCACACCCCATGCTACGGAAGCTGCGGCAGCAATACTTACGCTGGTATTGTGAGTGGGAAGACAGGTAAGGTGCACATCCCTTACCAAAGTCTCTAACGTGGATTTTTTGAGCCCATGTATTATACCCAGTGGGCTTATGCGCATAGCGGAACCATTGGTGACGCCAAACTTCCCGCTTTCCTCAATAGGCTCGCCTTGCTTGATGGCTTTCAGAGCTCTCTCCGTGCTGGGTCCCAGCGGGCTGGTATACTTGTTTCTTACCCGATCCGCCCACTTGATAATCTCATCTACTACGTCCTGCGGTACCACTCGTCTGTTGCGCACAAATGAACGTGCCAACGCCAGTGCCTGTTCGGTGTCGTCGGTATACTCTCCCGGCTTCAGTCCTTCATGAAATATGTGTCCTTTTTCCGGCGGATAAAATGTATCTATCCAACCCCATTTTTCCTTGATTTGGCTTCGGGTTTGGAAAGAAGACGGAACCCCAAGCGCGTCTCCAGTAGCCATTCCATACATGCATCCCAGAACTCGGCTGTATTCTGTGATTTCCATATTCGCCCCCTTTGTTATTCGTTAACTGAATCATTACCTGCGACAACTCTAATTTTTTTGGCTATTTCTGGCGCACATCGGCTCAGCCGATGTCTCACCATTTTCAAATCAGCTTGACCGTTTTGACCGCCTTTCTTCTCAATTACATAACTAGAGCAGCAGGAGCCTATGTACCCGGCTTCAACAGGCTCATATCCTTGCATCAGCCCATATACCACACCGGCTGTAAATGCATCTCCCGCTCCGGTAACGTCACATAATTTACCTTCCCGTATTACGGGAATATTGTGGACTTCTCCATTTTGAAACAACTTACTGCCTCTACTCCCATAAGTGACATATACTAAAACGGATTTCAGAAAATCGGATAGACCTGCAATATTATTGATGCCTAGATGCCCTATTAGATTTTCCGCTTCGTATTGATTGACTATCAATACGTGCAATTTCTTTAAATAAGGCAACAGTTCTATAGAACAAATGCCTGTCACAACTAATTTGCTCTTATTACATATTGCTTTTTCAAGCACGGGTAATGTGAACTGATTTAGCACAGGGCAAATTACCGCCCATTCACGTAAGCTCCCGATATTATCGGGAATTGTTGTTTCCGCCGCTCCCCCATAACCAAAGCAAATAGTTTTCCCATTCTGTTGAGTGTATAGCCATGCTTTGCCTGAACTGTCTTTGCTATTTACATAAACACCGGCGCAATCTAAACCTGCATTCTCCCAGAATTGCAATACGCCTCCCGTTACAGCGTCCTCGCCAACAGGATAGAACAGCTTAGGCCTGCATTGGCCAAGTTTTTGGATGCCGGTAGCAATATTGGGAGCGCAACCACCTGGATAAGGAGCAGGGCAATCCTGTAAAACCTTTACGAAGCCTCCGTCTAAAGGGAACGATTCAATGTAGAATAGATAATCCCAAATTGCGGCGGCTCCAACTACACAGACTTCTTGCTTTATTTGTTACACCTCCTTTGATTCATCACAACCGTCAACATATGAACAAATCGCTGGAATCAGCGCAATTTCCTATGACATT
>Ga0153921_1000819_pt1 | contig 15167 bp, 20 predicted proteins | sample TSNJ005MetaG_FD_104691 | JGI IMG/M metagenome (GOLD analysis project Ga0153921, IMG submission 104691) | Attine ant fungus gardens microbial communities from New Jersey, USA - TSNJ005 MetaG | ecosystem: Host-associated > Fungi > Mycelium > Unclassified | place: USA: New Jersey, Brendon T. Byrne... | reverse complement strand
TAGATGCATATTTTGATGATTCTACCATTTGGATGCCACAAAGGAGTATAGCAGAGTTATACCATACTACTTCTCAGAATATCACCTTACATATCAGAAATATATATGAAGATAATGAATTACGGGAAGTTTCAACTTGTAAGAATTACTTACAAGTTCAAAAAGAAGGTAAAAGACAGGTACAAAGGGAAGTCTAAGTATATAATCTTCAAATGATTTTGGCGATAGGATACTCCGAATACATGGAAAAGGATTCGCAATGAATGATGAACGGCTCAAAAACCCAAGAGAGTTTGGAGCTGACTATTTTGATGAACTCCTGGAACGTATCCGAGATATTCGTGCATCAGAAAAAAGAGTATATTTAAAAGTCCGTGATATATTTGCTACGTCTGTTGATTATGATCCTAAAAGTGAACAGGCATTTGGAAATATTTAGTGGAATTCCATTGTTTGACATTTGGTGAATGCCGAACATGTGTTGGCTTTAGCGTATAATTAGAATAATGACAATTACTAAATGTCAAATGGTGTGAGGTGCTAATATGTATAAGAATCGTGCAGAAGATGGATTGAACAATATATGTGGTAAGAAGATTAAGGAAATCAGAGAGGGGTTGCAGGAGAGAACGTCTCAAAAGAAGCTGGCAGATATGTTGCAGATTGAAGGACTGGATTTGGATAAGAATGCTATACAAAGAATTGAGTGTGGGCAGAGGTTTGTGACAGATATTGAGTTAAAGGCCATTGCGAAAGCATTATTAGTAAGCTATAAAGATTTACTTGATTAAGACAAATGTGTTAATTGAAAAATATTCTAGGAATATACGTATATGGAGAGATATTTACAGGAGGTTTTTAAATGAATAAGGAAGATATTTTATTAAAAAACTATGGTATTTTAGCTAAGAATCCAACGATAAACGCTGATGCGTTAGAAGCATTGATTTTACAATTGTGTGAGATCGCACCTGAATTAGCAATCAGGTGTTGGTCTGATTTGTTGAAAAACAACATCAAAGAGTTAGAAGGATATTTTTATAGTGAGGAATATCCCTATGATAATTTGGGGTATAAAATAGTTCGAGATTTCGAAACTAATTTGGTTGGGGAAGATTATTTCAAATATGCCTTAAGCTATTTTTCAAAGAATAAACAATTATTGGAAATCCTTTATTCTAAATCGCCAATTTCTGATTATGCAGATGTATATTATGCAATTGCATATCTTATTAGAAACGAAAAATTGAATGAAGCAAATACAATTTTAACAGCTATATACAAAAATAAAACATATGCAAATTATTCAAGTTTGTGGAAAAATATTGTTAACCGCTTTCGTTACAGTGATATTGATAATTATTGTGGAGGTGGTCTTGTTAGCGACTCTAATTATAAACAAAGTAAAGAAGTTCAGGATTTTTGTTTAAGTTGGGTAGAAAGAATCATAGATGAAGAACAACAGGCTGGTGCTATGACACATATTATGAGGATTTTTTAATGAATACATTTAAGGACACTGTGAAAAAAATCAGTAATTCTTTTTTAACAGAGGCAAAACAATCGCCACAATTGTTAAATGACATGGCAAATATGGAATACTATATGGCTGAAAGTTATAGTGGACGAGTTTTTATCGAATTATTACAAAATGCGGATGATGCTAAATCATCAAGAATTATATTATATAAAAATAATGGAAATTTATATTTTGGTAATAATGGTAAACCTTTTGATGAGAGTGATTTGATAACAATTTCTCGTTCTGGTGCTAGTGATAAAAAAAGAGGCAAAACAATTGGTTATAGAGGAATAGGCTTTAAAAGTACATCTTTTATTTCAAATGAAATTATTATTTATTCTAACGATACATATTTTACATTTTCTAAGAACAAATGTGCAAAATTACTTAATAGAGAGTTAAATGAAGTTCCGACAATAAGAATTCCAATATTATTAGAGGATGTGCCGAATGAGATAAAAGAGGAGATTCATATTCTTAAGAATAAAGGATATTCTACAATATTTGTTTTTACTAATGCAAAAATAGGTATGTTTATGGAAGAAATTCAAACAATTGATTCTGGCTTCTTTTTGTTTTTGAACCACATTTATGAATGCAAGATAGATTTATCTTCTCAATATGATGTAATATATGAAATTGATAGGTTTAATGATTCAGGAAATCAACATATTTTAGTTAAAGATAAAAATAAATCTCAGGAATGGATGGTTGTAAAAAACAGAGATTCCTATGTTGCTTTTTTGGTTGAAAATGGAAAAATTGTACCTTGTTCCGATAGTGAAGCTGTATTTCATTGTTATTTACCAACGCTTGATAAATCTATAGTTTTATGTAAAATTAATGCTGATTTTTCAACTGATCCATCTAGAAAGCATTTAACTTTAGATGAAAAAACATACAATTCATTAAAAAAAGTAGCAGATATTTTTGCAAATATCATTGAAATGGCAATTCAAGATGCAGACACAGGTAAATATAAAAATATTTTAAAAATATTTTTATATAAAAATGTACTATCAAAACCTAATATTTTTTTGGATGAAGAGTTTTTGAAATTAATTGATGATAGAAAAATTTTGAGACTAAATAATGGAAGCAGGATTTCTCTTAAGGAATACAAATTGTTTCCGGCAACGTTTGACTTAGATAATTCAGTAAATATTAGAGAATCTTCTGATGCTTTAGCTGAACAATCATTATTGATGGAAGTTTATGATAACATTGATAATGTGGATGAATTCATTGAGCAATTTAGTGATGAAAAATTTGGCCTTGAGGAAATAACAAAAATATTAAAAGACTGTAAGTTTGTAGCAAACTTGAATGATGAATCATATATTCAATTGGTAACTAATGTAATTAGAGAATCAAAAATAAAAAATAGTTTAGATCCAAATTATGGATTTACTGCTGAAGAGATACTGGTAAAAGGGGAAGATGATAATGTTTTATCTATCAAAGAAATTGTTAAATCTGATAAAAAATTAAATTTGAACTTAAAGTCAGAATTAGAAGAGAGATTAGGTGATTCTGAAATCAGATGGTTACAAGAAAAAACGGGATTACAGAATTCGGACTTGGAAGCTTCAAAAGAAGAAAATGATATTATTATTGGTAAAAAAACAGAATTGAAAAAATCCAATTTTATTAAACCGCATATTTCAAGGTGGCGAGATGCAGAAGAAAAATGTGTTGAAATTGAAAAATACATGGGAAATGATGCGATAGACGTTAGTGTAAAAAATTTAGGGTATGATGTGATAAGTACCACACCAGATGGAACAAAACGTTACATTGAGGTTAAGTCAGTGAAAAAAGATTATTCGTTTGCATTAACAAATAACGAGTATACAGCAGCTCATGAATTAGGAGAAAAATATTTAGTTTGTTTACTTTGCGAAGATGAAAATAAATTAAGTGTTAAGTATATCAATAATCCTTTAGTAAGTGCAAAATTTGAGAAAAGGATCCGCCAGTGGGAATGGATATGCTTGGAATTCGATTCAACAGAACAGTCATTTGACATAGAGTAGTATAAAGAAATAAAGAGAAATTAATTGAGTATTCCGGGTGAATATTTAGGCTCTAGTAAGCCCGTAAATACGATGTGCAGAGCCCCCTATTCCGTTTATTTGAGCCATGGTAGGAGTAGATAACTTTATTAAATGGATTTCATCAAGTGACGTTCTTCCACCTATTAATAACACATATTGAGGGTTAAATATAAAAGTAGGTTTGTTTGACAGCCAAATATATAATGATACGAAAGAGGTATATTGAATGGTTTTAGATCAATATGGTAAGGAAATAAAAACAGATCATAATAGGGTGGTTTTAGACTATACCAAGGTATAGATATTTAAGGGGTATAACGAGTTTAGATAAACGTGGCAACATTTTGGCAACAAAAAATCAGTAAGTCAAAATAATATATGTAATAGAAGTAAAAAACGGCCTAAAATTGCAACAAAACTAAATAAATATGTTTAGTGATACGGATGGACAGGCCGAGTTTGAATAGTGGTGATGGTTTATATAAGATATTGCCGGTAACATTGGATTTTGCAAAAACGCTTTCACGCGTGGCTAAACAATTCTTATAGAACAGGTTGATACTACAATTGATTTAGTTTATACAAAGTATCTTAAAGCACTAATTGATTATGATGGAATTCAGAGAGTTGAACAGTTTATGTTTCATAGAGATGCATTTCGTGAAATCATATTAAATGCAATAGTACACAAGGATTACAGTGGTTGCAATCCAATACAGATTAGTGTTTATGAAGACAAAATGTACATTTGGAATGACGGAGAAATGCCAGCTAATTTATCATCAGCGGAAAAGCTATTTAGTAAACATTCTTCAAAACCATATAATCCTAAGCTTGCAAATGTATTTTTTAAGAGCGGCATGATTGAGGCTTGGGGGCGTGGATTTGATAAAATTAAAGAAGCATGTACTAAGTACGAAGGATCATTGCCAGAATATGATATAAACGAAGATGGAATTATGGTTCTTTGTAGGGCTTGTGACAAATATTTGAAAATTTTACAAAGGGATGTTCATCCTGTTCATAGTGAACAGGATGTAATGAATTCCATCGTTGAGTTTTGTATTAAACCAAAGTCTTCACAAGAAATAATTGAAAAATTTAAAATTCCAAATCGTTCATTTTTTAAAAGACATTTTCTTGATAAACTATTAGCATCTGGAAAACTCAAAATGACTATACCTAAAAAGCCATCAAGTAAAAATCAAAAATATTATTCTTAAAAAGCATCCTATTCATATGAACAGGATAATGAACAAGACGATTTATGCTAATTAGGATAGGAGAAAGGTTGCCCCAATATTCTGTTGATGGATGATAAGTGATTATAATGAATGGCTCTATTTTGGCTCTAAAAATTTTGGTAGAGAAAAAAACCAGACGAAAAATAAGCGAATAAGGATACAAAAGTACACATATGTGAACTGAAATAAATGGAGTTACACCATCCGCTAGAGAGTTTGAATAGTGGACAAAACCTCTGAAAATCCAGTAAAATCAAGGGTTTTCAGGGGTTTTAGCATGACCGTGATGTTAAAATGATGCTCAAGTGTAGAGCCATTATAAATCAGATTTCCCGGCGGATCCGGTTCAGATCACTGGCCAGTTTCATATCTTTGTCAGGGTATAAGTGAGAATAAGTATCCCAGGTTGTTTTTACTGATTCGTGTCCAAGGCGTTCGGATATTTCTAGGATATCAAATTTCATTTCTATCAGCAGGCTGGCGTGACTGTGCCTGAGGTCATGCACGCGAATTGATGGCAGACCTGATTCGGCAGCTTTCCGTTTAATTTCTTTGTCCAAGGCAGATTTAGTAAAATAGAAAAGTCGCTCATCCTTATCACATTCATAAAGCTTACTAACATAATCGTGGATTTCATCATACAGGAAGTCGGGTATGGCTATACAGCGTTTGCTTTTTGGCGTTTTGGGTTCCAGGAACATTTCCACCCCATTTACTTTGGCATAGTTCTTGTAGATGTTTATTCTCTTTTCCGGAAGTATATCTGCAGGGGTGAGAGCCAGAAGTTCCCCGGAACGCATACCAGTATAGAAAAGGATATCAAAAGCGAGTTTCACTGCGCTTTTTTTTACATACGTTATAAAGTGTTCGAATTGATCTTTGGTCCATATGCTCATTTTTCCAGCTTCCCGTTGCGTTTTAAAACCTCGTTTACATTTGTGTTTCCGTTCTCCGGTCCAGTCCTGATAATAAAAGTTGGCATACCAGGTACCACGTTTTTTATCTTTATATGCTGGCATTGTTTCACCTCACAGGCGGGGCTCAAATAAGAGCCTCTGCCCCTTAAAAATAGATTCTGAATAAGAAAGAAGCTGTTATTATGTACTATGTATATCCGGCTGTATTTTATCCGGAGGGAGATGGGAAGTTTTTAGTTATTTTCCCTGACTTAAATGATTTAGCCACTTGCGGCGATGATCTCACGGAGGCTTTGGCCATGGCTGAGGATGCATGTGGTCTATACTTGTTTACTGCTCTTCGTGATGGAGATCCTATTCCTGAAGCAACGCCTATTGAACAGGTAGAAAAGGATGATGAAAAAGCATTTGTCAATATGGTCTTGGTGGATTTGAATGAATATGCCAAAAAGCATAGCGACAAAGCAGTCAAAAAAACGTTAAGTATCCCAACATGGCTCAATACCCTTTGTGAAAAACAATATTAATTTTTCAAAGGTATTGCAGGATGCCTTGAATAGTAAAGTACAATCAAAATAGTGTGATAAAATGGGAGGTCAGGAGATCTCCCTTTTTATCTATAATTTATTGAATTGATTGCGCTTTGTATCTTTATTTTCCATTCTTCACGATTTGTAAAATAAAAATTATATTTTTCACCGTTGCGAGTATTTATTATTATAGTTTTACTAATACCTTGGCGGCCATCCTCTATACTTAGGATATCCAATAGTGGTATATCAAAATCGAAACTTCCCTTTGTTAGATTAATAAAAGCTCCGACCACGAGGGTTTTTGCAATGCTGTGTTTTAAGTATATGAATCGTTTGTTCGTAAGGATAGCATTACCGTTTTGAACAAATAAGGGACTTTTTACACGGTTGCATAATCCTTTCATAATAATTTTCTCAGATTGGATTGAAGCACTCGTGTCTAATGACTCCCCTGTATTTGTTCCACAGGATGAGCAGAAGTTAGCATCATTAGATAGTTCTTTCCCACATTTCATACAATACAAAATTAATTCCTCCTTATAATCTTTTTATACCCCTTCGGTACCACTCGAAGGGTATTATTTTCCCAGTTTATCAGTTCCTATCTTCAAATCTTCACATAAAAACTGTTAAAGACTAAATTTTATAAGCATTAAAGATATTGTTTTACTATAAATCCCTTATTGAGAATTGATAGTATTCTGCCTTATAATCAATACATTTTACTTTTACAATATCGCCTATTGATAATACATCTGATATTTTTCTAATCCTCTTTTTAGATATTTTTGAAATATGTAATAACCCATGCTTGGATTTAGAAAATTCGAGAAGCACTCCAAACGGTCGAATTTCTATAACTTTACCTTCTACAATAGCTCCAATAACGAATGGATCGGGTATTGCGTTTAACCGTTCAACCCCCTCTTTGGCCTGTAGATTATCTGCATCTATGTCTAAGACTCTGTTGTAATATTCATAAGATTTATCGTAATCATTTTCTTCAAAATATTCTTTGGCACGTTTTATATAATTGAATATTTTTGATTCATCAATTGAATTATTAATTAAGACAATTTCACTATGGCAAAATTCACATACAACACCTAATCTAAAGTTATGTATTTGCGCCCCGCAATTAGGGCAAGTAATTACAATCACTTCCATGCGAATACCTCCAATATTTTGAGTTCTTTAAATTTTCCTTTGCTTTAGGCTTAGGTACCACTCTAAGCCAATGATTTTCCCCGTTTGTCCTCGTCCTTCTCATCTGCTGCAACAGATGATTGATTCAATTTAGCTTCCAGTTCAACCAGTAAAATGCGTTGCTCTCGTCTTGATAAGGCTCTGAAATATGTAAGCAGATCGTTTTCATCTTCTGTTATATTACTATTTAGCTGTTTTAAATTTTTTGATGTTCCACCTGTTAATAAATAATCACAAGAGACCTTTAAAAACTCACAAATTGGGATTATATATCTAGCTGGTGGATCAGTATTTCTATTTTTCCAGTTGGTCATTGTACTAGTATTTATTCCTATGTATTTGCATAATTCCGCTGCCTTTATTGATTTCTCATCTAAAATATTAACTATTCTTTCAATTATACTCAAACTATCACCGCCCTAAAAATTCAAAAATGTGATATTATAATATTGATAAACTCACAAATTGGGATTATAATTACAAATGTAAAACAAAATGTGAATCAAAAATAATAGCACATCTGGCAACCTAGCTTATTTCTACCCGCCAGATATACTCACATTTGTTTACCCTAAGCGTACGGTGTACATTCATAAATCGTTACGGTTCTTAATGACCTGATTTTGATGTAGCTTTCCTCAAATAAGTTGGACTATTAATGTCACGCTCCATCACTTATGCAGTTGTGATTCTGCATACGATGTAGACCCTATAGCGGATGGAACTGCCGTTGCATTATGCGCCACTTTCATGTACTGATCAATATATGGTGGACTGTCGGCAGATAGGGAGCAGGGTCTCTCAAAAATGTGGTTATTTTTTTTACCAAAAAACATCACCATCCTTTTTGAGACCCTGAGGTCTATGTATGTGGCATAACCACAAGTACATTTTATAATTTTATTTCACAAATGTAAAGTAGAAAAGCGAAAGGAGTAGGGTTGTTTCATAAAAGCATCATAAAAGTTTTCATGAAGCTTTGTGAAAAAAGAAACTGATATCTATAGACATTCCGGCCTTAGATACCAGTATATGAAAAAGACTTCTCTGAAAAAGCGCAAAATCCCCCTTCCAGCCTTTACATGCTCAAAAAAATTTATTATATTTAAGTTGTCAATAAAAACTGGCAATTCCGTTGAAGACATACTCTTCTATTAGAGAATGGTCATCAGCAAAACGATCCATCATTTCCGGCATTGTCTTATTCCTGGGATCATTCATAGCTGATATGAACTGTATCAGCCTTCGTGAAACAACCCTGCTTATTATTCTTAGAGTAACATCCCGTTGCACAATTACAATAAATGCAACCGTTGCCATTTTCCAGGCCTTTCTATTAATTTATCGATCCATCACCGTCCTAATTAATTCTATTTCTTTGAACTTCCCTCGCGCTACGTCACACTTTCTATCAAAACTTAAGTACAACTCCCTTTTTTTATGATCACAAAACTTAATGTGAATGATATTGACAATTGGACAAAACAGGAGTTCAAAGAATTTCTGCCATCTATGGATAGAAAACCAGAAGCAAGAATGGCTTTTCTAATTCTGTACTGGACAGGCATGAGAATTGGAGAACTGTTGGCTCTGACTTATGAGGATATTGATTTAGAGAAGCGGATAATCAGCATTACAAAGTCATATCAGCGTATCAAGGGCAAGGACATGATAACACCACCTAAGACACCAAAGAGCCATCGAAAAGTGACAATACGGCCATTTCTGGTAGAGGAGCTATAGGAGTACTGCGGAGTTCTGTATGGCATTACAGCCAAGGAAAGAATGTTCCGATTTACGAAGTCTTTTATGGAACATGAGATTGTAAGAGGAATAAAGGAGACTGGTGTAAAGCGTATCAGATTGCACGACCTACGTCATTCGCACGCATCCCTGTTGGTGGAGATGGGATTTCAGCCACTTGCTATTGCGGAGAGGTTGGGGCATGAGAAGATTGAAACCACACTAAACACCTATTCACACTTATATCCAAATAAACAGGCAGAATTGGCAGACCAGTTGGAGATTGCCAATGGAGAGGAGGAATGACCATGAGCGGAGTTCATAAATACCCAACAAGCGATTACCGTACTGGAACTTTTGATTACGCAGATATTCAAATTGGTTTATCAGCAGGCAGATAGAGTGGATGGAAAAATAGAGCCAATAAAGGAGATATCATTAGAGGAAACAACACCGGGGAAGCCTCCAAAGTCGCCATTGGCAGCTAAATATCCAAGACTTATTGAAATTTATAATAAACTGGAAACACAGAATTATGCGATTTACCAGAGGGAGCAGCAGTTATGTAAATTGGAACAGAAACTTGTGAATGTAAAGGGCATTTTAAAGGGAAAAGAGCGGAAAGAATTGCAAGTTCAAATCGACCAGTTAAAGTCACAGATTGAGAATATGAAGCGTTATTTATCCAGTATTGTAGAGGGATATGGCTATAAAACGGTAAAGGAATTTTTGACAGAGTATTCCACAGCAAAAGTAGAAAATGCTGCTTATAAAAAGGCAGTTACCGATTGGGAAAAGAAGTATGTTACGAAAGCAGAGCCTGATGGTGTTAAGGCAAGACTGGAATATCACAAACGGCAGATAAGGAAACGGGAAAACAGCAGACAACGTACCTACCGCCGTCCAGCAGACAGAGGTGCGAGATAGGAGAACAATATGAAGAAAAACATTATTGGAGAAAATGGAATTGGTTATACTTTAAGGGCAGATGGACTGTACTATCCTGACTTAAAACTGTCAGAGGGAACAGAGTATGAGATTGGCAAGTATGGCAGAATGCGGTGTGAATATTTAAAGTCACACCACAAAGTAGTATATATGGATCTGGTGTTAAGTGGAAAATTGAATAAATATCTACATGAAGTTGATGAAGATTGTTATGAGAGGATGGAACTGTTAATCGGGCAGTTGAAGAAAAAGCAGGAAGTAACAGAACAGTTAAAAGCAGAAAACCAAATGTTTTGGGTTGGGATGATGAATAATATTAGAAATTCGGCGGAGGAAGTAGTATTGCGAGAAGTTGTATATCGGTAAGCGAAAGGCAGGGCAGGTAACTGCTCCGCTTTTGCGTTTATGGTGTTTTCTCTTTTTTGACTATTACTATATTTAATAAGCAAATTTTCAATAGCTAACAGTTATGTATGGAGATTATTGAATCTTGACTTTGCGGCGTCGGTAAGTTATAATATTACCGACCCCAAAAAGTGAGGTGATGTAATGGGGAATAAAAAAATGGGTCGCCCTACAGACAACCCCAAAGACATATCGCTGAAAGTACGCCTTGATAGAGAAACTGCGGAAAAGCTGGACAAATGTGTTCAGGAATTAAAAGTTTCAAAGGCGGAAGTCATTCGGCGTGGTGTTCATAAGGTACACGACGGCCTCGACTGAAAACTATAGGAAGCGGCGTACTCCCGGAAAGAAGAAACGCCACTTCCAGAACGCAGTCACCCAAAGGCAGACCGCATAAATATTATACACTGTGCGGTTCAGCCTTTCAAGGAATTATTAAAATTTATGAAAGGATGATTTACATGCGTAGTATTTTAAAAGCTATTTATTATGGAGACATGGCAGCATGGGAACGGAAACGGCCAAATGATTCAGAGTATGATGCATCTAATCGAAAGATTAGCACTATAAAGAAGCATTTCGAGGGGATTTTATCACCCGAAGAGTTAGAACAGTTTGAAAAATTAGGTGACCTATATGTTGATATTGGCACGATAGAAGAGTTATATCTATTCAAATATGCATTTAGTATGGGGGTTCTGTTGATGATGGATGTATTTGATTTCATTGATGAATTGTAAAACTTATTTTAACTGTTTTTTAGAGAGGTTGGGGGGATTTTTGATCCTGTTTCTCGTGTTTAGTGGCTGAGTGGCATAACAAAAATTCAGATAGTCAAGGGTTTATTGGCGGAGATTCCCCACAGGAAAATACACCCCTCTCTTGACTATCTGAATAGGCATTTTTATAGAGGATTTGATTTTTGTTTTGAGAATGCTTATAATATGAGCGTGGCAACATTTTGGCAACAAAAAATCAGTAAGTCAAAATAATATATGTAATAGAAGTAAAAAACGGCCTTAAAATGCAATAAAACTAAACAAATGTGTTTAATAACACGGATGTATAGGCCGAGTTTGATTAGTACATAATTACACAGGTTATTTTGTGCGGCAGATATTTGTTTTGAGTATCTACCATTATTCATATTATTTTTATTTAGCCAATTTGAAGTTATCTTTTGTTGCCAGTCAAGAATAAGAAAAACGAATTTACAATGGTAAGAAGGCAATGTATACGATATAATTATTTTGTTACAAGATACATCTTTTGACTAAAGGAGATAGATTTTATGGAAGAGGAACTAAAAAGTGCGAAAGAGGATCAAGAGCATATTCTTATTTACCAATCCGAGGATGGAAATACTCATATTGATGTAAGAGTGCAGGAAGAGACGGTTTGGCTCACGCAGCAGCAGATGGCGGAACTTTTTCAAACATCCAGAACGAATGTTGTAGAACATGTTAAACATATATATGAAGAAGGCGAATTGGACGAAAATTCAACCTGTCGGAATTTCCGACAGGTTCGTATAGAAGGTAGTAGAGAAGTTACAAGAAATATTCCTCATTATAATCTGGATATGATTATTTCTCTTGGATACCGGGTAAAGTCTATTATTGCTACTCAGTTTCGGCGGTGGGCAACAGAGCGATTAAAGGAATATATAATAAAAGGCTTTGCAATGGATGATGAACGATTAAAGCAGCTTGGTGGTGGGAACTACTGGCGTGAATTACTAGATCGTATTAGGGATATTCGCTCATCAGAAAAAGTCTTGTATCGACAGGTACTTGATCTTTATGCAACAAGTGCAGATTATGATCCCAAAAGTAATGAGTCAGTACAATTCTTTAAGATAGTTCAAAATAAGTTACATTATGCAGCACATGGTAATACGGCGGCCGAGGTGATTTATAAAAGAGCTGATGCGGACAAGCCTTATATGGGCTTGACAACGTTTCAGGGGGATATGCCAACATTAAAAGATGTGAAGATAGCTAAGAATTACTTGGAAGAAAATGAACTAAAGGTATTAAGTAATCTTGTGTCGGGGTATTTTGACTTTGCTGAAATTCAGGCTATGCGTAAAAATGTAATGTACATGCGTGATTATATTGAGCATTTAGATAAAATACTTGCATCCACAGGAGAAGAGGTATTAAAAAATGCAGGTAGTATAAGCCACAAACAGGCTATAGAAAAAGCAGCTACTGAATATCGTAAATACCAGGCGGCGACTCTTTCGCCAGTAGAAGAGGCATATATTGAGACAATAAAAGGTATAGAGAAAGAAGCTAAGAAAAAAGTGAAAGATAAATAATCTGTGGCAACATTTTGGCAGCAAAATCAGCAAGTCATAATAATATATGCAATATAATAACACCAATGGATAGGCCGAGTTTGAGTAGTGCAAAATCACACGTATTATTTGCATTTAGTTGAATCAAGGTTATTTTTTGCTGCCAACAGAGAGTTGTAATTACAATATAAAATAGAGGGGGAATCGGTAATTTTCTATAGCCATAATATAATTCTGTTATATAATACGTAAAAGATGGTTTGAAGGTACTAGGTGTATAGTAATTTACAGAGAAAATATAAAAGAAGATCGTATAGGTATCTGCTATGTAGCTTACATAATCAAATTTAAATTCTTTCAAGAAAATCTCCTCTTTTCTCACCATCTATATTACAATAAAATGAAGATTAACCTAATACATTACAATTCATATTAGAGGAGTTGCCCTATGCAGCTATTCAATATTCTAAATCAGGATTTTTTCCGACCATTAACAGGGATTAATCGGCAGCGCTATGCTGATTTGATAAGCCTGATCTGGGAACGCTGCCGCCAAAATGCCTTGTATAGCGTTGAAAAGAGTACCATGCTGGATGAAGCAGAAGCATATTTCTCCGGGGTCTCCCAAAGTGGTACGGAGGTTATGTATCACGATGACGATGAGGAAATAGATGAGACCAGTGTGACTGCTACCACACCGCGCTACTGGGCCTCTTATTATATGCGAAAATCGCGAGATACAGGCTGGCTGGAAGAAAAAGAAGGTGATTATGATGAAGAGAGTAAATATGCCGTCAACTACCGTATTATCCCAATCATCCAGGCGTTTAACGATGTTATATCACCGAAAATAATAACTTATCAAGGTAAATTATATAAAATTTATACCGCCCTATCTGATATCAAGGATCAATGTAATCCTTTTGAAACAGTGCTAGAGGAAGTCGCCGAGGATATTGAAAGTTTAAATGCCTCACTACGACAGCTTGCCTCTTCTATTGAAACACATATGGACCAGTTGACGCAGGGTAAGACACCAGTAGAGGTGCTGGAGCTCTTTAATGCTTATGAAGAAGAGATCGTGGTAGGTGCCTATCACCGTTTTAAAACAAGTGAAAATCTATTCTATTATCGGTCGGAGCTATTTGAGAAGATTGACAGTTGTGAAGACGAGTATCGTAAAGTCAAGATGAGCTAGAGGAGCTGCCGGTATTGCCTGAAAAACGTAGTTAATGCCTGGCAACATTTTGGCAACAAAAAATCAGTAAGTCAAAATAATATATGTAATAGAAGTAAAAAACGGCATGAAATTCCATAAAAACTAAACAAATGTATTTAATAACACCAATGGACAGGCCGAATTTGAGTGTCAAGAGGTGCATCATTGATGGGAAGTATAAGCATTAAAATTAGATGTTACCGTTTTTAATGAGGAAAATCATGGTATAATAATGAAATTATCAAAAGAAATTAACTGTTGTGGCTAAAAAAATTGTCATATGTGGATGTGTTATAACACTTCCAATTGGAGAAACACTGTTTCTCCAATTGGAAGGATATTTAATGGATGAATTTGAAGAGCTACAGCGTTTGATTGCTGATAAATAAGGACATTGATTCTTAATGGCTCTATTCTGGCACTAAAAATTTCGGCAGAGAAAAAACCAGACGAAAAAGAAGAGAATACGGATACAAAAGTACACATATGTGAACACACAGATTCTAATTTTGATATTTGATGGAATTATGTTATCCGCCTTCCTCACAAAGCCATCAGAGGATAAAATCATTTTGATAATGAAACAATTTTATAAAGAAGAAGCCGAGGGAGATAAGTTTGATATTAAGTGTCAGCAGAAGAACAGATATACCGAATTATTATTCAGAATGGTTTTTTAACCGCATAAAAGAAGGGTTTCTATATGTACGTAATCCTATGAATATACATCAGGTGAGCGAAATTAAATTATCACCTAAATTTGTAGATTGCATTGTATTTTGGACAAAAAATCCAGAACCTATGATTGATAGATTAGATGAATTAAAGGAATATAACTATTATTTTCAGTTTACACTTACAGGATATGGAGCAGATGTAGAAGGAAATATACCGCATAAAAAAGATACTATGGTTCCAATTTTTCAACGACTTTCACAAAAAACAGGAAAAGAAAAAGTCATTTGGAGATATGATCCCATTATTTTTACAAATAAGTATACACAAGAATATCATCTTAAAGCATTTGAGCAAATAGCTAATGCTTTGAAGGGGTATACAGATAAATGCGTA
>Ga0153921_1000818_pt1 | contig 15167 bp, 11 predicted proteins | sample TSNJ005MetaG_FD_104691 | JGI IMG/M metagenome (GOLD analysis project Ga0153921, IMG submission 104691) | Attine ant fungus gardens microbial communities from New Jersey, USA - TSNJ005 MetaG | ecosystem: Host-associated > Fungi > Mycelium > Unclassified | place: USA: New Jersey, Brendon T. Byrne... | reverse complement strand
TTGCCTGCCACTCGCTCAGCGCTCCGATTATGATTTTTTTGTCGCACCGGGCACACTCTAATAAACTGGTACCGGTGATCTCGCCGTAATCCACAATAATCTTTTCATAACTGTCATTCAGACAACCAACCAGCTGCTGCATTCCAGCTCCGGCATAATAATCCACGGCCAATACGGAAAAGGGTATCTTCGCCGGCTTTGTCTGCTTCCCCTTCCCGCTCCGGCAAAAATACTCCATCCGGCCCAGATCACCATGGTCATTCCACTCCAGCACAGCAGTCTTTTCCCCCTGGACGGCGCTTAGATAATTGGCCATCCACAGGCTTAAGTGGGTTACGCCTGTATGTCTGCCGGCCCCGATGATACCGATGGTCCGCCACCCGCTTTCCGGCGCCGCTTTCCTAAATACCTTCCTGAATGTCTTAAGCATTTTTGCAAGGTTCCTCCTGTCTGGCTGCCGGCCAGCTCTGACCAGAGCTGTTCAAAGCAGTCCGCCGCCGGTTTGGTAAGATGAAATGGATTGGGGTAATATGGCATCAGAAACACCTTCGTGTTCTTTGCCGGACCTGACTGCTTCTTGGTTAGCGGTCCACAGAAATGATTATAGATCACGGTCAGCGCCGGATGGCTTCCAAGGCCCCGACCGGCCGCCTGCTCCTGCTGCCGATTCCACGGTTTACCGGTGCAGACCAGAATCGCTGCATCCGCCGGCATACTGGCCAGCGCCGGCCAGTTACTTCCATAGTCCTGTACAATAATCGGATAGTTGTGCGGCGGCAGCTTAACCGCCCCGCCATAACCAGGCAGCATCGGCTGCCCCAGAATGCGAAAAATCCCGTAGGCATCCATCCCGGCACTGAAGCAGGAGGCAAACTGCCTGATGCCGCCGGAATCATCGCATTCTTCATATAATGCGGCAAATCCCCGTTTGGTCAGATATGCCGCCAGTCCCATCGCCAGATGAGTCGTTCCGTTACCGGCCTTGGCGCCGGCGATAGCAATGGTCAGGGATGAGTTCTGGTTTTTTTTGAAAACACCTGTTTGTTCTTTTGTAATCTGTTCCAGTTGATGACGAAGCTGCTCCACCGTCTGATAACGCTGATCCTTGTCTTCCTGCAGACAGGTTCGGATAATCTTAACCAGCCGGCGGTCAGTCGGTTTCAGGGCAACGGGAAGTGCCTTACCGGGATAGGTTCCGGTCAGCATGTAATGGAGGACAGCACCAATGGCATAGATATCCGTCCGCTCGTCCAGAGCTTCCATTGTATATTGCTCCGGCGCAGCACATCCTTCCGTTCCATAACGTTTAGTCAGCCGGTCAGCTTCATTTTGATGCACCGCATGGTCAAAATCGACCAATTTAATCACATCATCACACAATAACAGATTCTTTGGTTGTAAATCCAAATACAAAATCGGGTTTGGTCTTGCGAAGTGCAAGGTATTAACCAGATGGCAAATCTGAACCCCATAACGGATCGTCATTGCCGTTGAAAAATGTCCCCTGTCAGAAATCAGGGAGTACAACGAATCTCCTTCCAGAAATTCTTCAATTAAATAGCTGAATTCCTCATCCTCTTCCAGGTCATACACAATCGGTATCCCCGGATGGCGCAAGGTTTTCAGAATCAATGCTTCCTGGCGGAACTGCTGATAATTGGTCCCCGCTTTAGGTATCCGCTTTATCACCCGGTCTTCCTCCAGGTCTTTATGCCTGGCCAGATAGACGGTTCCGCTCCTGCCGCGGCCTAACTCGCGGCATAACTGATATTTCCCAAACAATGTGGTGTTTTCGATTATTCCACCTCCTTTGTCCAAGATCATCCCTGTAGACCTATTTTAATACATGTAGATGATTTTGACAATCGTTTTTTTATAATTTTTCAATTTTATTTTTTTATCCTTTCACACCTGTCGAAGCAATCCCTTCGACAAAATATTTCTGAAGTGCTAAAAATATAATCATAACCGGAATTAAGGAAAGAACAGAGGCTGCCATAATCATGCCATATTCCTGGGTATAGTCATCCATAAATACTCTCAACCCAATCTGAATTGTTTTTTTCATTTTAGTTGTCAAATAAATATATGGACCCAGGAAATCATTCCAGGTATTAACAAATGTAAATATTGCCAATGTGGACAACGCCGGTTTTGAAAGAGGAAGCATTATTTTAGCATAGATTTTATATTCACTCATTCCGTCAATACGAGCTGCTTCACACAATTCATCCGGTATACTCATATAAAACTGCCGCATTAAAAATACACCAAATGCAGTAAAAGCATGTAATAGAATGATGGCCAAATGAGTATCATTTAAATTCAGGCTTCTCAACATAATAAACTGGGGAACCATATAAACCTGCCATGGCACCGCGATGGTTCCTATATAAGCGAGGAAAAGCCGGTCTCTATACTTAAATTCCAACTTCGCAAATGCATATGCCGCAAAACTGCTGGTAAACAACTGAATGATTGTTGTGCAGATGGTAATCTTTGCTGTATTCACAGTATACTGCAGCAGCGGAATCCGCTTCCATATATGAACATAATTTTGCCACTGAGGAATCTCCGGGATCCAGCATATGGGAACGGTAAGTACATCTTTGTCCAATTTTAAAGAAGAAGAAAGCATCCATAAAAATGGAACCATAAAAAACATGGAAAGCACAATTAACCCAGTATATATTGTTACCTTCTTTCTAACTGTTCGCATATTTCTTTTCCCCTTTAAACTGCACCAAGGTCACAATCAGTACCAACGCAAATAATACAATTGCCATCGCGCTGGCGTATCCAAACTGACTGCTTTTGAATGCCTTATCATAAATGTGATAAACCAGCACAAGTGTTTCTGTCCCAGGTCCGCCCTCGGTAATCAACATCACTCTGTCATATATCTTAAATCCATTAATCGTCAACATGATCACGATAAAAAATGTCGTCGGCCGCAATTGCGGCCATGTTATGTAGCGAAATTTTTGGATGCCGCCAGCTCCATCCAAACTGGCCGCCTCATACAATTCACCGGAGATTCCCTGCAGCCCCGCCAAATAAATAATCATATAATAACCAACATCCTTCCAGATACTAAATGCGACAACCGTAAACATTGCCCACTGTTTGTCAGCCGCCCATCTGGGTAGATTTTCAACCCCGAGCGAGTTCAGTATGATATTTACCAATCCCGCTCCCGGGCTGAAAATGATGTTCCATACTGCAGCACACGCCACCAGCGATGCAACATATGGAAAAAATACAATGGTACGAAATATTTCTTTTCCCATTACTTTTGCATTTAAAAGCAAAGCCAGTCCCAATGCCAACATCATCGTCACCGGAACGACACTGACAGTATATACAATCGTATTTTTTAAGGCCGCCCAGAACCTCGAATCCGATCCCATGATAACAAAATTTTCCAGCCCTACAAATTCAATCGGATTATTGCCATTCCATGAATGAAACGCTAATATGAATGCATAGATCACAGGTCCAAGGGTAAATATAGAGAATCCGATAAAGTTTGGAGCAATAAACGAATATGCCACTAAGCTTTTCTTTCTTTTTCTGCTCAACATCTCCACATCCCTCTCTTTTCCTAAATGGTATCTATTTTTTTAACTTTGTGAATTCCTCATTCATATAAGAAATACCCTCATCTGACGTCATAACTCCGGTCATAATATAGTCATGTCCTGTCGTCAAAATCTGATCAACTTCCACACAATTCTCCCCAATCGGAGTCTCTAAATATATTTTCTTAACATTTAATATTGCTTCTTTACTTTGCTCATCAGCAGGAAATCCCGGTACGGAAAAGACAACCTCCAGAGTATCATCTGACATAGCACCCGGCATATATCCTTTTGAAGCAACAATCTTTGCGCCTTCCTCGCCACCGGCAAATCTCACAAAATCTTCCGCGATTTCAACATGTTCAGACGCTTTAACTACAGACATTCCCACAAAATTTCCCAATGTGCTGCCAGATTCCGTTCCTTCTTTATGGGGATAGGATGCTACCGCCCATTCTTGCAAATCCGGATATTGCCCCTCATTAATTCTGGTAATCAGCGTTCCAATCGCCCATGTTCCCATCAGCATTGTACCAATATTACCTTGTCCAAACGCTCCTGTATAATGAAGTCCGCTTGTTTTCAGAGTGGAGTAGTCCATACATACTTTCTCACGCTGCTGTTCCAACACCATATCATAATATGGTTTCATGTATTCATAATCCCCCTCCAGGGTATTTCTATCCTCTCCTGCGGCAGCCATTCCCTGTATACAGAAATTCCAGGTATGATAATGAGTTCCATATGTTTCTGTACCGAACGTTGTGTCTGTCAGGCTTTTTACCATGGCATCATATTCTTCAAACGTCATATCATTGGTGGGATAAGCAACACCAGCCTTATCAAAAACATCTTTGTTATAAAACATTACATAGAAATCACTTCTTAACGGCAGAGTATAATACTGATCCTGCCATGTCAATACATCCAGCGTTTCACCATAACTATCTTTATTAATTTTGCTGTCATCCAATTGCATTAAAACACCTTTTGTAATCAGACTGATATAACTTGCACTGTCTTTGATCGCCACCACATCAAACGGTGCCTTATTACCGGCTAACTGGGTTGCTAATGCTGTGGAATAATCAGTCGCCCCCAAATCTATTATTTCGATAGAGACGTTGGGATTCCGGCTCATATACTCTTTTGCAATGGGCTCCCAGTAAGGTTGGGTGTCTGCAGACCAAACAGCCCATTTTAGTTCTGTTTTTCCGCCATCAGCAACGATTACTTTTTCTGCATTTTCAGTACCTGCTGCCTGTGTCTCATTTTTTCCGGCAGCACAACCTGCTAACATTTGCATCACAATAGCCATAATAAGCAGCAATGACAATGTTCTCTTTTTATTCCTCATAATCCTACCTCCTCTTTCATAGTGATATCATTATTATATCTATTGGTTTTGTAAATTTACATATCAATTTCATTGTATATTGTTCCATATGTCTCTTATTATTTTGTGAATTTATAATTTTCAATGACAAATATATATATTTCAACAATATCAGAGTCTGTACATTGACACCATCAACAATTTTTAGTATATTGAGTTTATATTCAATATCATTCAGAAAGTTTGGTTATTATTATGGCTAATAACAAAAAATTCAAGAGTATAAAAAAGAGACTTATTTTGATATCCAGTTTCATTATTCTGGGAGAGGCTATATTAACTACTACATACTGCTATTTTTCCTATCAGTCTATACTATTTGACAGTTTAAAGCAATCCAGCGAATATCGGCTTTCACTGTTGGCAGAAACTATACAATATGATATCAGTAATGCTCTGTCCCTGATGGATTTTTGTACCTCAAACAGCACCATATCCTCCTATTTAAGCGCATCAAACAACCAGCAGGAAAATACATCCTTTTTAGCAAATCATGCATGGCAGCGCCTTCAGGAAGAATATTTAAGTAATAGCAGCTCTATTTATTTGAATCGAGTTATCATCTCTGATTTAAATGACAACTATATTCAGATTTCCCCGTCAATCATTTACCAAAATTTACCTTGTGCTCAATTAATCCGGCAGCAGCCTTTTTTTGATGAACTATATCATTCCCCTGCTTATATACAGACAGGATTTGTAGAAGATCCCATTATGCCATATTCACAAAACACATTCGTAATTCCTATTGTAAAACCAATTTATTCTGTCTACGGCAAGGAGATATCCGGCTGGTGCTATCTCGCCATATTACCCAATATATTTATCAACCGGCTAAAAAGCTACAGCCTTCCTTCCGATAGTGAGATTTACCTGACCATTGCTGATAAAATTTATAAATGGAACAATGGACTTTTGACAGAATCGGTTGAACCCGGTCCGGTCTTACGCCGACATCAGACGCTTGTCTCCTATATGCCCGAGAACAGCAATTGGTATGTCAGCGAATCCGTTTCTCAAATTTCCCTGAACCAGCAGACAATGATTTATATGTCAACGCTTATTATAATCATTGGCATTGTCATCTCTTTAGGTATTGCGGCCACTTTTTATCTCCACTATATAATCAACATTCCTTTACATAAGATTCAAAAAAAAGTACAGTCTATTTCTGCCGGCGATTTCAATCCCGATCCAAATATTGAATGGAATAATGAATTGGGTCAAATTGGACAAGGGATAAATTCAATGGGTATCGATATTTCCCAATTAATCCAGTCCCACATCGAAGATCAAGAGAAAAAATACGAACTGGAATATGAAATTCTTCAAAATCAAGTGAACCCTCATTTTTTATATAATACCCTCAATTCCATTATCTGGATGTCCACTGCGCAGGGGGCAAACGGAATCACGGAAATGGCGACTTCCTTAGCTTTTATACTGAAATCCATCTCAAAAAAGACGACCAAAACCCACTCAGTCAGAGAAGAATTAGAATTGCTGGACCACTATTTTCTGACTCAGAAATACCGTTATGGCGGGGGATTACATATGAACTATACTGTTGAACAGGAAACTCTCTATGACTGTATCTTACCTAAGTTTACTCTGCAAATAGTTGTGGAAAATGCTATTTTTCATGGCATAGCGCCAAAAGGAACACATGGTACCATTGATATCCTGATAAAATATATAAACGACAATAGAGATGTTTTCATCTCCGTAACTGATAATGGTATTGGTATGACGGAAACACAGATTAACGAAATTTTCGAAGGTTCGACCAGTTCTTCTGAATTGTTTCGAAAAATTGGAATCAATAATATTCAAAAAAGAATTCAATATGCATATGGTTTTAATTATGGAATTTCAATTCAAAGCAGCCTGGGAAACTATACTAAAGTTATCATTACAGTTCCAGACATAAAGGGGGAAAGCAGTCTTGTACAAACTTCTGATCGTTGATGATGAACCACTCGTCCAAATTGGGCTTCAATCAATGCTGCAATGGTCTGATTTTGACATCACCATCTGTGGAACCGCATTTAACGGAAAACAAGCCCTTGAAATGATACAGTCAATTCATCCTGATATTGTTATAACGGATATCAAAATGCCCATTATGAATGGTTTGGAATTACTGGAAGTATGCCATACCATACAGAAAGAGCCAATTGCATTTATTATTTTAACCTGTTATGAAGATTTTCCCTATATCAAAAAGGCGTTAAAGTATCAGGCGGTTGATTACATCATAAAGCTTGGACTAAAATCCGAGGAATTAAGTTCCGCTATTGTACGGGCAATAGAAAATCTCAAATCCAGAAAAACAGATCTTCGTTTAACGGAACAATCAACTGATTATATGGCAATGCAGAATTATAAAGACAAATTTATTCTGAAACTCCTGCATAACCTTTTCGATACTGCCGAACAACTCACATTGCAGGCAAAGCAGCTGAATCTCTCATTCCAGGCATACCAATATGCCGCCGCCACTTGTATCATTACCGATAACATTACCTTATCCATGGACAGTCAGCAATATCTTCTTATATGCCACAATACTCTGTCCATGCTGTCAAACATCCTGATCAAATACATTCCATTTCATATTGCGGCCTTAGATATGAAACAGTTCTGCATTATATTTGAATTTGATGAAAGATCCCCTTATCTGGATTCACGGAAATTCTCAGATTTACTTCAGGAAACATTTCAGATGATACACAATTATTTTAATGTTACCATTTTATGCACAGTAGGAACTTATAAGGAGAGCATCTTCCATGTTTCGGATTCCTATCAGGAATCCCGACAACTGTTACCGCTTTGTTCAAAAGAAAAACCAATTCTTTTTTACCAGGATCAGACATCCGAGAATATGCTCTCTTTCAGGAACACATTTAATATTACTATCTTAAAAGAAGATATACGCAAAGCTTTTGAAGAATATGATATCGCTGCCTTTGAATATATTACCAACTCGATCAGCGCATTATTTCGTACTCATCCAACTTACTATGTTCAGGCTATGGATGTTGCTTCAAACATTCTTCACCTCTGCCTGACCATGCTGCCTGACAGTGAATCATATTTATTGCAGAAGTTTTCACACTGTCACAATTCCTACCGTTCATTATATGGACAAAAAAGCACAGAAAAAATAGTGGACTGGCTGGATTTCTTCAGCCAATCCATTGTCGAATACTATCACAACCAATACAATGAGTTGAAAAACAATCTAATCCTTAATATTGAGCACTATATAGAAGCGCATATTACGGAGAAGCTTATTCTAAATGATGTTGCGGCGCTATTTTCAATCAGCCCTAATTACTTAGGTCAGTTGTTTAAAAAAAGCACATCGCTGGGATTTAATGAGTATGTAACCCGGGCTAAAATCTCCAAAGCAAAGTATCTGATGTTTCATCAAGATTTGAAAATTTACGAAATAGCTGATTACCTTGGTTTTGAAAATTCTTTTTATTTCAGCAAGGTTTTTAAAAAAATAGAAGGATGTTCACCACGGCAATATATGCAAAACTCGTTTCCCGATCCTCCGCCCAGGCATACCCAGCCCTAAGGTTCTGGGTATGCTTTCTTTATTATAACACGTACACGCTTTTCGTTCTCAACCGGAGAGAAAACAAAATCAACGAAATATGCCTTTTCCACCTCCTGCATGTCCATTTTACATACACTTAGCCTTGGCCTGAATTCTTTTTCTTCTAATTCTATGGAGGCAGCCGAATCAGAGCATTCAATCCCCCATTCATCGATTATGACCGTTTGTTCCTTTATTACCGGAGGAATTCTGGTCACAAATCGTTCCTTTATCGTCCCATGAATTCCGCTTATACGATCCTCCAAACATATTTCCTTCTCTCTTATCGAAAACGTGCGTATTAATGTTTCACAGCTTCCCGCAGGATAAGCTTTTGTCAAATCAAAACTCACTGTTTTTTCTCCGGCTTCAAGCAGCGTAGAATAATGATTTTTTCCTCTTTCCTGATAGATCCCGTTCAAAACCGGCACACTATGCCCGGCAGAAGAAGCACATATATTCTCATAACGTTTTTCTCCAAAATAATCCCTGTCGTATTCAGGCCATCCCAAATCATCGATAATAAATTTTCCGTCAGAAAAAATAATGAAATTACCGATATCATTATGATTATGAGGTTCATTGTTCCTGCCGCCTTTTGCTGCAAAAGAATAATACTCCAGCTTCTTTATATACCATTGTGATTGTGAAAAAATGATGCTGTTTTCTTGTTTCTTTTCACCCTTCAGTCCAGGATGATACCAGTAAAAATCTCTGATAAAATCAGCGAAACGATGGCGGATATCATCATCAAAGCAAGCCGCATAGGACTCATCCGGTACTTCCACTTCATCATACTCAGCCGCCAGAAAATGCAATAACCCAATATGATAATTATAATTATGGGGCGCATCTGCAAATGGAACGACAATATTTTTTTCCAAATATATCTTTTGACGAAACATTGCAATCTGTTTTACCTTCTCCAGTGCAAAAAGATCTTTTTTTCCGTCACTGTATTCTCTCAGCATCTGGGCAAAATAACAGAAATAACCGAAACCATAGCCCCAGTAAAGCGCGCCTTCCAAACAACACCCATCGTCTTGATAGCTTCCAATGAAATCTTCCATAGAGCGCATAACCTTTTCTTCAATCAAGTCATACTCTTCACGACTTCCCCAATACATAACCATCATGCCAATACATCCGGCACACACCGCCGACCAATTATCCTTATGAAAGGTCAGGTTTCTTTCCGTATATGGTTTTATCAGGCGTTTTCTCACTTCTTGCTGAACCCGGCCGATAACCAGGGGAGAGAGACGGTTCGATAGCAGATAACAGATTTCACTTAATGCCAGACCGGTTTCAGCCGCAAATAAATCAACCGTTATACTGCTTTCTATAATATCATTTTCATCTTTGATATGTGCCGGGAAGGCCCATGTAAATTCATTACAAATGGCCCATATAATATCTTCTAAGCCACTGCTCCAGATGTTCTCTTCCGAACTTAAGGCCATCGCTGTATAAACATTCAGCCGCCTTCTATGTTCGATATAATCTGCTTCATATTCGCCTCTGCTGCCTGTTTCAAAATAAATTTTATATTTTGAATACGGCAATTCTTTAATCTCCATATTCTGATACTTTACAGCGGCTTTTTTTATTTCACTTAAAACCGTTTGATTTCTAACATTATCAGGGATTTGGGGTGAAAAACAATGATACATGCGCACAGCTCCTTCCTACATTCTATTTTCCGGTTATATATTATTATAATATCGCTGTGTCATCGCTAACATGGTTGATTCCTCTGATAATCTATACTATTCCTCTGATATTGCAGCCACTTCCAATTTTCCACCCCGTCTGATTTTAAACGTTTTTCCCTTGATTGGAGTATCCTGCCGGTGTTGGCCAATGATATCCTCTTTGATTGTATAAGCCAAAATCGGCTTTTGACTCATATCGCTTAGATTCAAAGCCAATCAGTTCGCCATTTTTTACCCAGGCCTGGTCACTGTCATGAAGATTGCTCAGCAAATATGCCTTCATGGTTGCCAGCACTTGTGCATACTCCGGATCTTTTTCACAGTTGTGAGTCTCTTTTCTGTCTTTTTCCAAATCAAATAACTGAAACACATTTCCGCAAGGATAATAGATCAGCTTATAATCACTCCAGCGAATCATACGTGTAGATTTATCTCCCTCACTCACCTCACCGTAGAGATACTCATGTGTTTGATCTGACAGCAGCGGAATCCCCTCTACTGTTTCCGGAATTTTTATCCCACACAAATCCAGCAAGGTAGGCATAAGATCACACATACCGGCAAGTTTTTTCTCCACTCTGCCCCGCAAGGGCAGCATCGGTTTTCCAGATAACAAAAACGGTACGCAGGCCGATTCTTCATAAAAGCTGCGCTTTGCCACCATATCATGGTTAAACAGCATGTCTCCGTGGTCACTGGTAAAAACAATAATCGTGTCATCCAGTACATTGCTTTCTCTCAGCGTCCCAATCAAAAGACGAATCTGATAGTCAATATGAGTACACAGAGCAAAGAAGGCCCGCCTTGCCCGCTTCCTCTCCTTTTCTGTATAAACACGGGCAGAATCACACATTGCCTGGAGAATGTAGCTATCATCCAGCCAGTCCTGACCACTTGGCGGCTCAAGTTCATCTTCATCATACATATCAAGAAATGTTTGAAGCGGAACCAGCGGCGGATGGGGAAATTGGTAGGAACAATAGAAAAAGAATGGGCGGTCCGGATCTTTTCGCTTAATCTGTTTCATCATCTGCATCGTTACCCAGTTTGTGGGATGCGCCGGTTCATCTAAATGCCATGGGCGGGTATAGTAAGTATTGTTTCCCATTCCATGCATAAACTCTTGTCCCAGATACCCGTTTTCCCCTAACCAAATCTGATAATCATCCACGGCACCTAACTCATAGCGCCCTTCTTCTGCCAAAATTACATTTTCAAATCCTATTCTGCTGCGTTGCGGATACACGTGCAGCTTCCCTACTGCAAGAGTCTGATATCCGTTGACCCGGAATGTCTCCGCCAAAGTCGGAACCTCCGGCATCCTCATCAGGTCTGAATATACTCTGTCACCATGGCTCTTCGGCGACAAACCCGTCATCATTGTTCTGCGCGCAGGAATACAAACCGGGCATTCGCTATAAAAATTGTCAAACCGAACCCCATTTTCTGCCAGATAATCTAAGGTAGGCGTCATAATATCATGGCGGCCGGCACACCCCAGAAGTGAACCTGACCAATGGTCCGTACATATCATAAATACATTTTTCTTTTTACTCATTACTTTATACACCTCTTCTTCTGCCAACTATATCAATCCCAATAATCTTGGCAATGTCAATGTAATTGCTGGTATGTATGTAATCATCATTAAAACAATCAGCATAACTACTAAAAATGGAAATGTATGCTTTGTCAACCGCTCAATCGATAGTCCTGATATACCGCTGCCGATGAAAAGAACTCCTCCTACCGGTGGTGTAATCAAGCCAATACCACAGTTCAGAATTAAAACAGCCCCAAACTGGATGGGACTAAATCCGATACTAAGGAGAACCGGCATTAAAATTGGTGTAACAATTACAATGATTGATGCCATTCCCAAAATCATCCCCAGCAAAAGGATAATCAGGTTGATTAAAAGTAAGAGTATAAACTTACTGTCAGTTATCCCAAGTAAGGTATTTACTACTAAGGTCGGTATTTTTAAGTAGGTAATACAAAAGCCAAACGGGCCGGATGCAGAAATTAATACCAATACGGTTGATAACGTTTTTATACTGCTTTTTAATACAATAAAAAGCTGTTTCCAGGTCATTTCACGATAGACCACCATGGAAACAAAGAAAGCATACAGACAAGCGATTGCAGCACTTTCCGTAGCAGTAAAAACGCCAAAAACAACACCAACCACTACAATCAATACGGTACCAAGCCCCCAAATAGACTTTTTTACGGCCACCCATAAATTTTCAAACGTAAACGGCTTTCCCTTTGGATAATTTCGTTTCACCGATAAATAGTAACTGAAAATCATCAGGGCAATTCCCAACAAAATACCTGGTACAATACCTCCCATAAACAAAGCACTAACCGAAATGCCTCCGGCAGCCATGGCATAAATAATCATGTTGTGGCTTGGCGGTATCAACATTCCCTGTACACTGCTCGACATGGTAACTGCTGTAGCAAACTCTTTATCATATCCCTGTTTATGCATCATCGGAATCAGGATCGCTCCCAGAGAAGCCGTATCTGCAGTTGCCGAACCGGATATCCCGCCGAAAAAAATCGAGGCAATGATATTAACCATTGCTAATCCGCCCCGCATCCATCCTACCAGTGCATCTGCAAGAAGAATCAAACGATCGGATATTCCGCCATGGGCCATAATATCCCCTGACAAAATAAAGAACGGGATTGCCAGAAATGTGAAACCATCAACACCGGATACCATGGTGTTCACAATCTGAGTTGGTGAAAGTCCCAGATATAAAATAGTTATGGCTGCTGATGCCATCATTGCATAAGATATATGAACGCCAAAGATAATCAAAGCGAAGAAGGTAACCAAAAGCAATATAATTGCTGCTGTATTCATAATTTAAAGCCCTCCTTTCACGATTCGGTATGCAGCCATTGCACCTCCATAAAACCCTCCGATTACTACGGACAGATAAGTAATGCCAAGGGGCCAGCCAGTCGCTGCCATTTTTGCTATTTTGGTCATTTTCATCAATTGAATACCATAAACAATCCACACAACATTAACAATAAATAAGAGAATATATGCACAATTATGTAAAAAGGAAGCCAACCTGGCCGGTATCACAAAGTTAATAATTGTCATCCGTACATGCAATCCCTCTTTAATTGCATATCCGGCTCCTAAAAAGCACAGCCACACCATACATAGAATTGCTAATTCCTGCGTCCACCGCGGATTTTTTATAAACGGAACATAACGTCCGATCACTCCATATGCAACGGCATAAACCATAATCAGAAATACAATAACACATATTCCCATCATAAACGCAGAAAGTAATTCTGCCACCCGGTCGCAGCAACTTAAAAATTTACTGTGTTTTTGTTTTTCCTGTTTCATATCATCCCTCCTCGAAAAGATATGTGGGCATTGTCTGCCCACATGATCCTTTTGCTTTAACTTAATACTTAGTATTGCGAATCCGCTCTACAACGGCTGCATATTCTTTTCCATAAGTATCATAAACACTGCTGCAGGCATCCTGCCATTCGCTGACATTCACTTCAATAACTTCAATCCCTGCGTCTTTAATGGTCTGTAAATATTCAATATCCATAGAATCAGATAACTCTTCAAAATATGCCATTGATTCTTCCAGACATGCTTTTATAATCTCCTGATCCGCAGTGCTCAGCTGATTCCATGTCGCTTCCGAAAACAAAATCAAGTTGGGGCTGATTTCATGCTGATCCAGTACATAATACCTGGCAACTTCCTGAAACGCATTATTTACAAAACCAGATAACGGCTGCTCCGCACCATCTACCACTCCGGACTGCAGGGCACTGTATAATTCCGAGAATGCAACGGACTGGGCATCTGCCCCCATCGCCTCAATTGCGTCATAATAGATAGATCCTTCCTGACAGCGGATCAGCAGATTCTTCATATCAGAAGGTTTTTCTACCCGGGCTTTCGTAAAGAAATAGTTTCTTGCCGATTCCTGATAAGCACCAATGCACACCATGGCGCTTTGGGATGACTGCACCGTATCTAATAAGGCCACCCCTGCCTCACCTTTATCAAAAGCCCGGGCATGTTCAACTGAATCAAAAAGATAAGGAAGTGTAAATACCCCCAGCTCTTTACATCCATAGTCTGCAATCACACCACTCATTAACATCGCAGCATCAATGGTACCGGATTGCATTCCTTGTACGGTAGTGGTTTTATCTCCCAGAGAACCACTGTAATAAATATCCAGCTTCATTCTACCATCAGTTTTTTCTTCAAGAATTTCACCAAACTTTGTAATTCCCTGACAAAGAGGATGATTTTCACTGTTTTGCAGTGCAAATTTAAAGGTATAGGCCTCCTCTGTATTTACTGCTGCATCCGCTGTATCCTCCGTTCCGGCAGTTCCTGAATCCGCAGCCCGGGTAGTAGCTTCTTGATTATTTTTGTTATTTGCAGAAGTATTGCTGCAGCCGCTTATTGCCGCAACCATAGCAATGCCCATTAGTATTCCAACTGTTTTTCTCATTTTACATAAACCCTCCATTTTTAGTTTTACTTGCAACATATTAAGATGCGCACCTAATATTATGTCTCTATATTAACAATATCTTAACGCTTTTTATACGGAATAAATCGACACTTTTTATAACAAAATAGACTTTTTTCACAAAAAAGTGGAATGCCGGTTTCTATAAGCATTCCACTTTTATCCCTGTCGATATCATTGTTTGTTACGATATTTTGCCGGTGACATTCCAGTCTCCTGCTTAAACACCTTGCCAAAATAAGCCTGATCCCCAAATCCGGTCTTTATTGCCACTTCCCCAGGGCTCATACCGCAGGAAAGCAGTTCTTTTGCTTT